>Ga0181422_1000276_pt1 | contig 16535 bp, 34 predicted proteins | sample 45SPOviralmetaG_FD_130147 | JGI IMG/M metagenome (GOLD analysis project Ga0181422, IMG submission 130147) | Marine viral communities from the oligotrophic San Pedro Time Series (SPOT) site, San Pedro Channel, CA, USA - 45 SPOT_SRF_2013-07-18 | ecosystem: Environmental > Aquatic > Marine > Strait...
ATTCCTTTTGCTAATGGCTGCTGCTTTAGACTTAGCGTCAGCTTTTGATGATGCTCCCCATGCCTTTAGGCTAAGAAGAAGTCTAGTGGGTTTACCTTTAGAGTCACGTTCTGGGCCTTTCATACCGCCCATTCGTGCTAAGAAAGAAGCCCTTCTTGGGTTATCACCAGACTTAACTGGGGCTTTAAGCGTACCACCTTTATAGCTTCTTCGCCCTTCAGCATTAAGACCACCTTTGGGATTCTTTCCTGCTTTGCGTGTCCACGCTGGAGTCTTACTCATTTCGCATACGGCATTAAGAGAGACCTAGCTGCACTGTCAGCTGGTTTCTTAACGTCCTTCATTCCTTTACTAGGCGACTTGCGTTTTACCTTCTTACCCATAGCCAAGGAAGGTAAGTCACCATAGTCCTTCTTTTCTTTTTTATAAAAATCTTCAGCCATCTTAGATACGGATGGACCACTACTACTGCCGCCACACATCATTCAGTCTCCTTTGTATATCCACTACTCTTTAACGCCTTCTTAGCTGTAGAATTATCAGCACTGTTGTCAAACGTCTCCGGAACCTTATCACCAAATCTACTCATTTACAAAACCCTTTTTATTACCAATATTTTTAGCTCTTTTGTGCGAGCTTTTTTTAACAATCATGTGAGTGGGGGACGTAACATAACATAGTGCCCGAGAGTTTTGACCCCCCACCCCCTTATCCTAAGTCTATTGACACCTTGATGTCCCCAGCCAATTGCACCTGAGATCTATCTATCGGCTTAAACCCTGCCCTGTCGAGCAAATCCTTGCTAGCTTCCAGCTGTACGTACTCAGATTTAGCCTGCTTGGCTAGCCCTGCTAACTGGTGCACAGCTGCAGGAGCATGTCTACTAAACTCCTTTGCCACCACTTCCATCATGTACTGTTGCACATGGGCTAGCTTCATACTCTTCTGTGCAGTTACTCTTCCGCTGTCGCCTTCAGCGTATCCAGCTTCTTGTGAGGCTTGTGTAAGATTCCCACCATTTGCTACATACGCTTCAACCAATGCTGTCTGTTTACGTGTTAGTTTTCTTTGTGTGATGTTGCTCATATTAACTCCAACTGTAGCCCCCCTCTCCCTCTCTCCCCCCATGTTTAGCACATCAATTATACCCAGTGTCAACGCACAAAACAGTTAGTGGGCCATTCTGTCCTTCAGACAGAACCGCGCCACTCATGAACAGAGCCTAAAGTCTCTGCCCTTCGGGTGAGTGTCAACCAAAGACAACAAGACGAGTTGTTGTCTTCTCTTGTCCGGTGCTTATCTCTTCTTCTGCGCTGAACACTAGCCGTTTGATCGGCTCTACAAGGATGCTTGAACTATGTTCGTCGGTGAACAACATTACATGGCAACTTGCCTTCAGCAAGTTGGCTACACTTCATGTTGTCCAACGAGAACAGAGTTCCAGTAGCATCCTTATTCGCAGATCAAATGTATTAACATACACACACATGAACCTCCGTGCGGATTCTGCCTCGCTTCGCAACATAAAATACAGTCCGTCAACCCCACATGCTCATTCACAAGTGTTCATTTGCGCGTGTGAGGTAATGGGATTATCAATTTTTCCTTTAGAAAAATGGTCGCTATGCTTAATCCCAATGACTGACAGTATTTTCCGTGCATATGTATTGGCATATCCACAAGGTGGTCTTGTGTGAGTATTAATATAAGAGGAAAGACAATGTATACAGTAAATAAATTACCATACAAAGATGGCATAGCAGAAATAGAGTTAGAAGAAATAGGTAGATATAAATCATACACAATAGCTCATACTATAGCCGAAGCTCTCGAGTATCAGCACGAGCTAGATTATTTCTTTGTAATAAAAGAACAAGAAATAGAATTAATATAAAGATATAAGAAGTTCGCCTGCCCCGATGACTAACAATAGTCAAGGGTTCCCCTTGGCTTGCGCCCTTGACTATCATTAGTCTTCGGTGCTGGCCAGAGATATAAGAAACAGTAATATATAAAGGATATATACAATGACTAATTTAATCACAACAATGACTGAAACATATGTAAACAATACAGAACTATTCAACAACAGACCTACGCTATCTGATAAAGATGGTTGGTATAACGCAGATAGCATGACCTTTTTGCGTAAGATGAAACTACAACAAGAGATACGTTTCTTGGAGTATTGGATACCAAGACAAGAACGTAGGCTCGATCAGCAAAAAGGTTGGGTATCACATTGGGCAAGACGCCGCAATGGTGACGAGATCTCAGAGAATAACTACCAAGCATCATTGGCTCAGGCGAAGGCTGACCAATACAACGTAGAGTTTCTTCAAGCCCAGCTAGATGATGCGCAGCTTGCGTATCAAGCAGAGAACGAAGAGGTATATACAACTGTTACTAACTCTAACATTGCACCAGATGGCGCACCGACAGAGATAGACTCAGAGACAGCGCAAGATCTAGCGTCGCTAGGTATTACGCTTTGATAAAAGATATAATCTTAGGCTTGGTCATGGGTATAACCCTTGGCCTTGCCTTGTTTATTGGTGTGTACTTTTAGAAGACACGCCAAGGAATTGTTTGCACTGCGCGTGTGCTAGTGCTAACATGCTGAATAGAAATGGAAAACAAAATGAAACACACACAACTAATTAAATTTATGCGTGAAGACTTAGGTCTTCAAGGCTACTCATATAAAGTATTAAAACTTGTAATGAAAACTAGCTCATCAGTTATTGCTGAGAAGATTGACCATCATCTTGCTCAAGAAATTATACATCAAGATGGTGAGCGTAGCTTGCATCATGCTTATCAACGTGAAGCATTCATGAATAAAGTAGCAGCACAGTTTTTAGATCTGTATCCAAACGAAACAATAGAGGAGTATTACCCATGATAGAAGTATATGATTGCTTCCAACGTACATGGTGGAAAGACAATGCCGATTGGCCTGATGGTTTAGAACCTTACGCTGGTCGTAAGAATTTCTATTTCAAAAATGAAATAGGTAAAGAAACACATGCCTTCTTTACTGAAGAGGAGGCTGTGGATTTTTGCAGACAATGGAACGACACGCATGATGCTGGTCGATATAGCTGCAAAGCAGAGTACCAAGTAAGAGGAACAGGGAGATAACAATGTCAGGAAATGGATTAAATAAATACAGAGTAGGCGTGCATTACGAAGAAGGCTTTACTGTTAGCGTGTTAGCAAACAACGAAAAGCATGCAAGAAAAATTGCTTTCAATCGTGTAGAAGATCAAGGCACAGACTGTACTGGCTACATAAAAACAGTACACAGAGACTATAATGTAACAGATGTAGAGGAGATAACATAATGCACATAACTATCATGAATGTAAGTAAGATTGTGCAAGTGCGTAAGATCTTTAAAGAATTTACTGCACTTGAACTCAAGGTAACTGACACCAAAGGCAATGATGAATATATAACAATGCACTTTGACAACAACAAACAACTTACATGGGAGGCAAAGCCAGATGAAACACACAATTAAAACACCGCCGATGACACGGCAGCACTATGAATTCATAGCAGATTTAATGGGCCCAATAGTTGCTTGGCCTTCACATCTTATTGACATAGCTGATGCTCTTGAGAAAACTAATCCTAAATTTGTGCGCAAGAAATTTCTTGATCGAGCAACTAAAGCATGGGAGGATAACCAAAAGATAGGAGAGTTAGATGACACAATTCCATACTGAAATTAAAGCTAAGTTTAATGATTGTCCTGAGTGTGATGGTACTGGCGTAGTTGTATACGCCAGCCTCAACGATGACATACCAATGAGAGCGTGCAGTAATTGCAACGGTGCTGGATTTGTAGAGATGGATGAACTTGACTGGCTCGATTGATTGCTGCATAACCGCAGCATGATACAAAGTTACTGGCAAATTATACAAGACAAGCATAAGGATTTTAATATTCCTTTGCATAAAGTATTCACCAAAGCAGGTCTTCCAACATCAACGTACTATCGCACGTTAAATGGCAGCACTGAATTGAGATATGATACAGCAGTTAAGGTGATGAGAGTAATGGAACTTATGGAAGGTGCGTATCCCACAAGCAGGGACAAGCGTAAACTAAATGCAAAAGTTTCCAAACTATAAGCAAGATACATATGTTACCACAACATATGACGAAATGATTACAAGCCTGATTGATAGACGCAATCAATTAGGTATTTCACAAGAAGGTCTTGCATTTAGTATAGGTTGTACGCCATCATTGATTCACAAATGGGAGCAGTACAAGCGAGTTCCCTCAGGTTTCATGTTCGCTTGTTGGGTAGAAGCACTTGGCTGTCAGATCGAAATCAGCACGAAAGATATTAAATAATCTCACGTATCCGTGTGATGCATGTGATAATCGTACTGAATTTTTTGTGCAGATAATGGCAACAACTAATCCAGCTACCTATCATACTATATGTATGACCTGTTATGAGGAGCAGACATGGCAAACAAAAATAAGTCTAAAGGAATCTACCACGAAAAAAGATTCTGCGAATGGCTCGACAAAATCGGCATCGAAAACTACCGAGTCCCCCTCTCGGGTGCGCTCGGAGGAGAGTGGAGTGGTGACATCCACGTCACACTGGGCGGACGAAAGCTGGTAGCCGAAGTAAAGTACAGAGATAAATCTAATTTCCCTAGTCCATTTACTGTACTGGATGGTAGGGACATAGCCTTCTATAAAAGAAAGACAGGCAAACCACAGTCGTTGGTAATAATGCCAGCGGAATTATTTGAACACTTACTAGGAGAGACAAATGGAAAACCAAACGAAGATGATTAAAGCACACCTTGATAAAGGACATTCTATCACAGCAATAGAGGCATTAGATATGTTCCGCTGCTTTAGGTTAGCATCACGCATGCATGAGTTAAAAGAAAGTGGCTATCCTTTTATGAAAGAAATGGTTAAGGTAGATAGCGGCAAGTCTGTTGCTTGCTACACAAAAGTAAACCTCTAGTACGGCTCATGATACTAGAGGTTCAACAGGTAAGAGGACATTAAGAAATGGAAAGACCTAATGTACGCGGACATATTACTACGAGATGTTATTGATTGGCAAGTAAACAATCCTAATGCAAAATATATTTTGATTGTGCTAGCTCGATACACAGATCTAAATGGTGAATGCTTCCCAAGCATACCAACTTTAGTTAAGACTACTGGCCTTAGTAGAAGCACAGTCATACGTGCTATCAACTGGTGCATAGATAACGATTACATAACGAGAAAGTCTGGACGCACTGGCGTAGCTAGTGTGTATAGATTCAAACATTTAATGGAGGATGATATGAAAAAGACCAGTGTCACACAGACACCCCAAGTTATATCTAATGTTATAGATATTAATAGTAATAGTAATACTACTTGGAGTGTCACACAGACACTCCCCTTCGATGCGTTCTGGTCAGCTTACCCACGCAAGGTAGCAAAGGGTCACGCTCGTAAGGCATTTGATAAGGCATGTAAGATTGCAGACCCAACTGCAATTCTTACTGCCGTTAGAAAATTTGCTGATGCTACTCAAGGCACAGACAAACAGTTCATTCCTCACCCTACGACATGGCTCAATGGTGAGAGATGGGAGGACGACATCGAGGACGTTGCACCTAGCAACAGAACCAACACAGATTTCTTAGACGACATCATCAATGATATGTCACAGAAAAAATTAGCCATAGATAAGGAGTAACATATGGACTACAACCAACGCACCTCAATGATAGGTAACTGGCTACAGGCTATCTTAAAACGCTACACACCACCATCTAGCATGGATCGTGACACGCTCGGTCAAGAGCTGCAGCTTATTGTCGAGGACATCAACAATAATATACCATCATCATACGAGAAGATAGACTTAGAGGTCACACTAAAAAAGATCGATGGTCACGTCCGTCAGTATCAAGCTTCTCGTACGTGGCCGACAATCCAGACATTCATCATGTCGACGCAGGCAGCTGTCGACGAATACTCGCGCAATACAGAGAGCTTGAAGGTGACATCACAGAGCAAGCTCGACGCAGCTGTACTCATGGTCAAGCGAATCAAATCTGGCGGCGCAATACCAGATTGGATACTTAACCCTGACTCTATCTATCGGCAACGACTGCTGCTAGATACAGATCTTGTCGAGTCTGACTTCAATAAATATCTTGATCCTACTGCAACAATGCAGTAGACAAGTACATATAAGAGGAGAATAAAAATGGAACGTAAAGGATTTATTGGCGGCAGTGACGCTGTCAAAATAATGAACGGCAACTGGTATGAACTGTGGCAAATTAAGACAGGTCGTGTCGAGCCAGAAGATTTGTCACACAAGGTAGCAGTACAGATGGGTATTACTACTGAGGACATGAACCTTAGTTGGTTTGAAAAAGAGTACAGTAAAAAAATATTAGACAAGCAAGATAAGTACACACGCACACACAATGGCGTGCCGTATGTAGGTACACTTGATGGTGTGCTAGAAGATGACAATGATCTTGTTGAGGCCAAGCATACCTTTGCACACAATACATTAGACAAAGTGTGTGACTATTACATGGCACAAGTACAACTGTATCTATGGCTATCCAATATGGATGGTGCATACATGTCAGTATTCTTTGGCAACAACAGATGGGAATGTGCATACGTTAAGAAGCATGACTCATACATAGGTGTAGTGCTTGATGCTTGTACTGATTTCTGGGCGCACGTTGAGAGTGACGACGAGCCTATTGGTCACGACCAACCGATAGCATCACCGATTAATCAGATACCAGTAGATGATATGATCAAGCGTGACGCTAGTTCGGACAATCATTTCACATACCTAGCACAAGAATATTTAGAGTTCGAACCTGCAGCCAAGTCATTTGAGTCAGCTAAGAAAGATCTCAAGGCTATAGTTGCAGACAATGAACGTGAGGTATACTCAGATTTATTAACCATACGCCGCGATAAACGTGGCGCATTACGTATCAGTAAGAGGAGCAAGTAATGGACAATTTAAATATATGGAACAAGCTATCCAAGTCAGACCCCAAGTATCTGAAGAAGGTTAGCTTCGGGTCGCGTAGCTTTACAGCTATCGATCCGCAATACCAAGTGCGCATGATGACAGAGCAGTTTGGCCCTGTTGGTGTGGGCTGGGGATGGCAGTCACACACAGAAATAGTGCAGCTAAGTAATGGCGATGCCAGTATACTAGCACACATATCTGTTTGGCATGGCGAGCAAATGAATATGTTCGGCCCCTTCACAGGGTGTCGCAAGTTCTTCGATGCAACCAAAGGCAGACTAGCCGAGGATGCACCCAAGATGGCTGTCACTGATGGCCTAACCAAAGCCTTATCCCATCTAGGATGTAACGCTGATGTGTTCTTAGGTGAGATGGATGGCAACAAGTACGCCGCAGATAGCGGCAAGAAACCTACTAGCAGTAGCTGGTAATAACTAAAGGAGCCAGAAGCATGGCATATGATAACACAAATACAGGCGCAGCATTCAAACCTTTCGATAGCATGAAGATGATATTGCAAGGCAAGATAAACCTAGAGGGTAATGATCGTAAGGTTACACTCGTAGCAGATACAACTAAGAATGGCATGAAGATCATTGAGGTTTATCAAAAGGTAGGTGTGTTGTTTGAGAACGACAAGCGTGGCAACGAGAATGCACCAGATTATTCTGGGCCAATGGAAGACTACGCTGCAAAAACACAGATGCAAATTGCTGGCTGGAAGAAACAGAAAGATGATAACAACTATCTTTCTATGCAAATCAGTCAGAAGCATGGCGGTCAACCGCAAGCGCAGCAGGTAAGCACAGCACATCTCGATGTAGATGATGACTCAATACCATTCTAAAAACTAGGGCGAGCTTCGGCTCGCTCACACACGGAGGACTTATGACTACACCAATCACACCAGAACTAATCGCACGCATAAGATTCTATGCAAACAATGGGATGACAAAAGCACAGGCCAACAGAATCTATGGCATACCGCGTCACGCAATCAGGGTAGCTGTTGAGAATCACGATGTAAAATTTACAACAGGCTACACGACAGGCGTTGAGCGTGCATTCAGAAACCAAACAGATAAAGAGTACGAAGAGAAAGAACTTATTTATAAGTCAACAGTACAACGCAACAGGTACGAGCAATACCAAGAGATACTAAAGACTGCAAAGACAGCAGCTGAACGTAAAGAAATTACTTATGGTTTTGTGCTGCATGAGTTTGAACTAACACAAGCTGCAAAAAATAATAGACCGCCCTTACCAGGATTTACTTCAAAATTTTCTAGTCATCCAAGGATAGCGGACATGCTTCGTGCGGAGCATTAAGCTCCGCCAGAAATCTATATACCTATACACCAACGTGTGCAATCCAAGAATGTATTTTCTTTGTCTGCTCCATGCGATCATCAAGGCCATGCGTCCCACCATTCACACGCTTGGTTATGCTAGTGATAACTGAATCATTCACACCATCATCAGCCATCTCGAACAAGCCATTGGATTCAAAGAACCACATGGCAGATTCAAATGCATACTGAGTTGCAACAAGATCAGGGTCAGTCATCACATCAGGCAACCCCATGTCACTAGCAAAAGCTCTATAGTTTGCCTTGCCTGTTAACTGGATGAAGCCGCGCCCTACCCAAAGTGCCCCTTCATTGTCCCCATTACCCATGCGATTAGAGTACACCTTGTTAGCAAGTGCCTCTGGGTTACGCGCATAAGGTGCAGCCGATTCCATAGTTGGAAATCTCTTAGGCCACACACGCATCATAGACTCAGCAGAGTAATTGAGATTCTCTCTAGTTAAGCGAAACATTCCTGACTCATGTGCTGCTTGACCAAGCAGATGTGCGCCACGCTTACGATTCAAACCAAAGTGTTCAACGATTGCTCTCGCTGTGTTGGGCCCAAAGTTACCATCAGGTGTTGAGCCAATACGAGCCTGCAATATCTTCATTGCCTCAGTCATTTTTTAAATCCTTTCATGGTACGGATACCAAAGCTAGCTGCTATGCTGGCATACAACGACCATTGAAACCACTGCGGCGCAGCTTCGAGATTAGCAAAGCCCTCCCTCATATAGGGCTGCAGCGGTGGTACAAATGAACACCCAACGATTGCAATAAAACACACAGTCCAAGCTTCATCCTTCCAGCTATTGTCGCTGGCCTTGATAGCTGCTTGTTCCCAAGAAATCTCACCAGTTGCAATCTTCATATTGGTTTCGGCCTCTGCTTTCTTAACGGCAGTCTTACCATCAATGTAACTACCAGCTAAGTCAGCAACCTTACCTGCTAAACTAAGTCCAAACATATTACTTTCCTTTCGCAAACGCTGACGCACCAAAGAACGCAGCAACTATACCAGCAACCGATACAAAATATACACTTGCCATGCTACCAAGTATCTTAGCAGCCTCAATTAAAGTCAAGAGATCTGCTAGCACCACCGCTAAAGGGTATAGGAGCATCCCTGACAGGGCAAACCATGTCATCTTACGTTGAGCATCACGCTGGGCATCTTCATCCTCTAGGCGACGCTTACGATCCTCGTACTCAAGTGCATCCCATTCTGCTTTGTCTATGTTACCATCACCATTGACATCAAATTTTTTAAACTCATCCATATTATTCTCCTAATCAGCCAGAGGATTATCTAATGCCCTCTGCAATTTACCCATCAATTTATCTTCAAGGTCTTTCATCTCAGTATCTTGGTTTGATCGCAAGCGTTCGCGTTGCGATTCAAATCTAAGATCTGCTGCATCTATCATACTGCGTACCTTCTCTTCTGTCTTGCGCACCAATGACTCAACTCTGTCTGCTTGCTGCTCAACCCTAAGAAGATCATCACGTAAATTATTTTTAATATCGCGTGTGTACTCAACTGTCTGCTGTACCTGCGCATCCATCAAATCCATTTGCTGTTGATATTCTCCTAAGTCTAAGCCAGCTACCTCTTCTATCTTCTGATACATAACGAACCCACCATACAAGCCAGCAACTACAGTAGACACAAAGGTAATGATTGCAAAGACAGATGCAGCCGATAGCTTAAAGCCACCAGCACTAATCTTTTTATCAGCAAGCCCATCAAATTCTGTTAAGTCAACCATCAGTTCTCAAAGTCCATATCATCTTGTAAATTTTTTAGTTGCTCTAACTCGTCACGTAACATTTGTATTTCTAATCTTCTTTGAGCTAGTTCAACTTGATATAAATCATTACAATTTATTCTAGCTTTAGGTTTGTCTAATGGAATTACAATTCTAGCATAGACACCTAAGTCTTTTGTTTGCATTGGCTTTTGATATATATCTAATTCATCACCTACATTATTTAGTACACCAGTTACTCCGAATTCTAAATTTGTACCACCACCAACAGCATTGCTGCAATCTAAATTGCCAGAACGAAATCTGTCTGACTGATAATTCATTGGTGGATTTGGCAAAGACAAAGATAGATTATTACTTTCAGCAAATACTGAACTAGACATAACACAAAAAGCTAATGCTAATCTCATATAGGTTTACCACCAAGACGTGAACATATTCTCGAAGACACTAAAGATCTTGTTGTTGTACCTCTTCTAAAGCGAGATATAGTACAGATGTAAGTTGCTCGCTGCAGATCTACTTTACGTATGTAAACAGTAAAATTTTTACGTTCTTTATATCCAATTCTTATCAATTTATATTTTGTTTTAAATGGTAGCTTATTAAAATTACTATCGTATAAATCTACCTCATAAAACTCAACGTCTTCTCTTGAATTAAACAGTGACATTTCTGTTTTCACTACATCCTTTACGTGTGAAGGTTTGATTGCTGGATATGCTGGTGTCATTTCGTGAGCAGTAGCAGGAGCAAACATAGATATGCCTAAAAGAAATATGATTAATTTATTTAGCAATGCAACTTGCCTCAACAATTGCAACATACTTACCACCAGGATATGGTTTAGATGAACCATAAACTACAGACGAAGCTGTAGAAAACCATGTACTACCTGCAAGAGTTAAGTCAAAAATTGTTGTGTTGTCTACTACAACTTTAGCAGCTTCATAAGCTGACATGCCAGAGACAGATGTTTTAGTTACACTTGTGCTGCCTGTCCACGCAAGTGTATCTGACAAAGAAGGAGATGAACTAAACGATATTGGGTGAGTTATGTTGGCTGTATAACTATCTGCTAGAGATACATCAAACCTAATAACAGGCAGTACACCACCATCTGAAGGGGTAGTGCTTAACTTGCTAGCGTTCGGGTTGCCATACACACCTGCTTTAGTTGTTTGTATTACACATTTTGATTCTACATTTCCTGTAATTTCAACATCAGCAAAAGCAGGGAATGCAAATAGGGAAAGTATTATTATTAAATGTTTCATTATAAAACCTCATTTGTTGTACTGCATATCAATCATTTGTTCATGCAGTATTTGTTGTGCTAAGTTATTACGCAAGGCTTTCTTGTTATCAAGTATTTCTGTATCAGCAAGACTAGCAGTGTCAGCATATACACCGCCATTAATAGATGCATTGTAATACATAGCTATATTAGTTTGTTGATTTATAGCCATAATAATATCATCTTGTCCTTGTGTTTTAAATAGAGTCAATGCATTGGCAGATGCAGTTAAACCCAGTTCAATTCTAGTTTCCTCTTCTTCTTGATCTTCGTCTTTTATAATATTACCCTCTTCGTCGTACTCAAAATCTGTTTCAGTATCTATAGAGTTAAGTACAAACTCATCTGATAAAGGATCATATACTTCTACTTCAGGTATATCAGGTATAGGCTTAATGTATCCTGCACATGATGGATCAGACTGTGGATCGTAACACCTGTCAACTCTGTAAGTATATACAACAACAGCATCTTCTACTTTACCTTCACCTTCAACCTCAATAAAACCAGTGCCCCAATTAGCTAAAGGAATATTTGATAAAGAAAAAGATTTAACAATAGTATTCCCAGCAACGCCAGACCAATCATCTGTTTCTCTAAACGTGTATCCCTTACCCTTAGCATTATAATTCCCGACATGAACTTTCATATCATCATCTGGGTTTTTTACTGTAGTATATTTATAGATTAATCCATTTATATCTAAGCCTGCGTTGCTTGGGAATAAAGAAGACATTCCCCAACTTAAAGAAGTAGAGGCTGCATTGTTACTTGCTCCATAATAATAAGGATCACAATAAGAATAAGAAGGCCAGAGTACCAATGATAACACCCAAGCCCATTTTAGTATCCGCATTTTCATCAAATATTTTCCTTATAGGATTGTTCTGATCACGTTGTATTGCGCCTTCTACAGCTTCCATCTCCCATGCAAGTCTAGCTTTATCTCCCACCAACCCATTCTTGGGGCAGGGCGTGCCAGCATTAAGCATGGCCTCAAACACTCTTTCGTCCTGACACATTACTGATACGGCTGCAACTTTCATCCCCATATCATACATGGTTTTGGCGTTCTTTAATTTTTCACAGTTCATATCTCTAACAGTACGACCAGCAGAGATTCCTAGTATTTGTGTTTGAACAGCACCGGCAATTCCAACTGTGCATAAATCAGAATTACTTGTATTTATTTGCGGTGATATTGCAGATGGCGGTGGACTTTTAACTGTAGTTTCCATTGAGCCATTAGATGTTACTATACTTTCAGATCTTATTGTGCCGTCATCTGTAGCCGTACTAGATGATCCATCATCTTGAGCGTAAGCATAGTTACTAATAGTAAAGAAAAATATAAGTATAAATAAACGTATCATGTTACATTTTCATTAGCACCGCAACAAGTAAGGTTAGTATTGCTCCTGTTGCTGCAATCATAATGCTTTCCATACGTTTAACTCGACCAAATAAATCTTTAAATTGTATTTTAACTTCTGTTTTAATTGCAACCACCTGCTTTTCTAACTCGTCAAGCCTGTCATGCGCAGAAGATATAGTTCTTTTATTCATTTGTATTTTCATCCTTTAAAGAATCTCCAAGCATTTTAACAAACGCTTCTTTACCTACTTTAAGTTGGTCTAAGTTAAACTCTGCTGAACCAATCTTTTGTTGCAAAGAATTAATATGATTAATAATAGTTTTTTGCGTATCAGTAAGTTGATCTTCAGTGTAGTCTTTGTCGTCAATCGTAATAACCTTTTTATCTTCAGCCATTTTGATCTCCTTTAGGTTTAAGTGTTTAAAATTACCAAGGCATCCCAGTTGTGGATGTTGGGTTTGCAAGTTCAGCTATCTTAGCATCATTCGCCGCTTCAGTATCAGTTTTGACTACTTGTTCGTGTACCCATTCTAATACGTTTGCCTCTGTTAGATCAGCGTAAGGAATGTAATCATCGTCTGATGGTACACCTGTATGAGATGTAGTTCCGTATGCTGATGCTGTGTTAGTTCCATCTGTGCTTACGCAACGCCAGTGAGCTATTGTTACTGAGTCATCAGATGTGTTTCTTTCTAGGTTTGCGATAGACCATGTGTGTGTGTTTGGCATAATGTTATCCTTCTAATGCTGTTAGTCTTGCTTTAATTTCAGTGTTTTCTGCTTGTAAATCTTCAACCATTGTGATGGTTTCTTGTAGTGCGCCAAGAGCCTTCAATAACATTACAGAATAACGAACACCTTTAACGCCATCTGCATTTTCTGACACAAGACCATTCATATTTTCTGCTTCAAGTTCTTGAGCTACAACACCTAAGTGTACTTTAGCATCATCACCATACGCAGTAACATGATCTATTAGTCTGTAGTTACGTAGACGAATATTCTTAACGTCTTCTATCTGACTGTTAGCATCAACAATGTCTTGCTTTACACTTTGATCTGAAATACTTCCGTAAGAGTTACTTGCTGATTGGAAGTCACCGTTAGCTTCGATAACCCCAACCTTTGTTTCAGTGCCACCTACGTCAGAACGTACAGCAAATACATCTCGACCAGCAGTTGAAGTTGAAGTGTATACGTCTAAAGCTAAAGTATCTCCATCTGCTTTTATAAGGTTAGACCCTGTGCCTATTTGAGCTGTTGCTCCAGCTAGGATGTGGCCTGAGTAAGCAGTGCCTGATAGGTGTATGTCTTTGAACTTGAAACCTGATGCACCTATGTCTGTAGTTCCACGAGTATCAAGAGCCTCCGTAGTTAAATTATAGGGTAATACACCATCTTGAGAGCCTGAGTTAAATAACAGTCCTGCTTCTCCGTCACCAATTATTTGAGAATATGTTTTGCCAGACAGGTAAAGGTCTTTGAAGCGCAAGCTACTCAGTCCTATGTTGTAAGCATTGTCGGCATTTGGTCTAAAGTTGTCATCTGTATAAACTGAACCACCGTTAGATGCTAAGAGCAAATTAGCACCAAGACGTGACCCAATACTACCTACAGCTGTGCTGTCTTTATAAAAACCTATCAACTCACCATCGTTAGTATTTCTACGTATATACATTGGAGTTGCACTCGCACGAGTAATTTGCACTTCGCCAACTTGATTTATTGCTGTGCCTACTGTTCCAAAATTATCATCTGATTTACCCACCAACACGTTGCCTGATGAGTCTATGCGCATACGTTCTGTGTCCGCTGTATCAAAGCGAAAACTATCTGTAGGATGATCGTAAACAATAGCCCCTGTATCAAAGTTGCTAGTGTCTCCAAAGTGAATTAAAGACTGTCCCGTTGTATCAGAAAGTAACTCAATACCAGCCGAACTATCCTGAATATGCAACTTTTGCCGTAAAGTAGAGGATCGCCCAATCCCAACGTTGCCTGATGAGTCTATGCGCATACGTTCTGAGCCGCCACTGCTGTAAAAGGCAAGATTGCTTAAAGCAGGTGCGCCAATATAACCACCAACAACACTAGATTTTTCCAATCTTAAAGCGTAGTTATCTGCTGCATCAACGTATAGTCTCTTACCATACACCTCTAAACCAGCATTGCTATCAGGCGAACTCGTACCAATCCCAACATTACCGTTGCTATCGAGTGTAAGGTCTCCTGCGGATTGCAAAGCACTGCCAAAACCTAGCTTAAACTTATCGCCATCGCTGTTATCAACACCAAAAACAACATTTGTTGTAGATGTTCCCAGTTGAACAGTAGCATCACCTGTTCCGCTATTTTTGATTTTAAAAGAAGCGGATGTTGACGTGTCGTTTCTCTCAATGTGAAGCAACTTGTCTGGAGAATCTGTCCCAATACCAACGTTGCCTGACGATGTGATGCGCATACGTTCTGCAACACCAGACCCATTATTTGTCTTAAATAATAACTCCCCATAGTTAGAACTTGCGCCTCTATAGCCAGTTATACCTGCAAGCCCAGCACTTTCACCAGATGCACCGCCGAACAATAAAGATTGTTTTTCTGCGTTGTTAGTTGCATCAGTATCAACAATAGCAACATCGCCATCAACAAAATGCCCAAGATACTGTGGCGAACTCGTCCCAATCCCAACGTTGCCTGATGAGTCTATGCGGAGGCGTTCATTTGAACCGTTAGTACGGAGAATAATATTACCACCAGAGTTAGCTCTTAATGCTAAATTATCACTACTACCCGGTGTAAGTATCTCCATTTCATTAGCGTTGGTTTCTTGGATTCGCAAAACGGCTGTATCCGAAACAAGATTAAGTAAAATATCTCCTAAAGCACCATCTGCTCGTAGCCCATCAGAAGTCACTATGCCAACAACGTTTACACCTGTTGATGCTGTGGTTAACTTTTGGCTTCCATAGTGAAACATTTGTGCTTGACCAACAGAACCATCAGCACGAAAGTATTCCGTTAATCCTCCTGAGCCATCATCTGACCGTATCTTTACATCTTTGTCATCACCTTGAGACTGTAGGTACAAATGTCCAACACCAGCGGCATCAACATAATTGTTAGACCCATTATGGTAAATCTGTAGGTCAGAGCCAGCACCGAAGATAGCCTTACCATTATCAGCAAAAGTAGCGTTTCCTGTTATGTCAATGCCTGTTGATGTTGTAGATAGTTTTTCAGAGCCGTTATGGCGTAAAGAAACGTCAGTAGCATCTGTCACGAGAAGATTATTACCTGCTGTGTTTTGTATAGCTGTACCTTGGTCACTCAAACCTAGCTTTAAGTATCCTGCACCTGCATCTTTTATAATACTATGGCTACCATCATGGTAAATCTGTAGGTCAGACCCTGCTCCAAATATGGCCTTACCATTATCTGCGAAGTTAGCGTTACCTGTTACGTCAATGCCTGTGCTGGTGGTGTTGAACTTTAAAGCATTATCAAAATATAACTGAACAGAGCCATCATTGTTGGCTCTAAAGCTATTTTCACCTGTTTTGGCTTGAATGTAAATATCACCATCAGTGTCACTAATTATCAAGTTGCCTGTCGTATTGGCAATGCGAGATGATCCATCATGGTAAATCTGCAAATCTGAGCCAGCACCAAAGATGGCTTTGTTA
>Ga0181422_1000278_pt1 | contig 16509 bp, 14 predicted proteins | sample 45SPOviralmetaG_FD_130147 | JGI IMG/M metagenome (GOLD analysis project Ga0181422, IMG submission 130147) | Marine viral communities from the oligotrophic San Pedro Time Series (SPOT) site, San Pedro Channel, CA, USA - 45 SPOT_SRF_2013-07-18 | ecosystem: Environmental > Aquatic > Marine > Strait...
CAAAATCCATTTACTATTAAACTTACTGCTTCCTCTTGATCCAATCCTCTTTGATTACAATAATAAAGTTGTTCTTCATTTATTTTGGTTGTAGTTGCTTCATGTTCTATTGTTGAAGTAGCGTTATTATTTTTAATGTATGGAATAGTATGTGCTCCACATTTATTACCCATTAACAACGAATCGCATTGGGTATAGTTTCTTGAATTAATTGCTTTATTTTTAATTTCTACTAAACCTCTATACATATTATCAGCGTTTCCTGCTGATATTCCTTTTGAAATAATTTTACTTTTTGTATTTTTTCCTAAGTGGATCATTTTTGTTCCTGTATCTGCTTTCTGAAAATTATTTGTAATTGCGATAGAGTAAAATTCCCCTACAGAATTGTCTCCCTGCAGAATGCAACTAGGGTATTTCCAAGTAATTGCTGAGCCAGTTTCTACTTGAGTCCAGGAAATTTTTGAATTTTTTCCTCTACATGCACCTCGTTTTGTAACAAAATTATATATTCCTCCAACTCCTTTTTCGTCACCTGGATACCAATTCTGAACTGTAGAATATTTTATTTCTGCATCATCTAATGCCACCAGTTCCACATTTGCTGCATGTAGTTGGTTTTCATCTCGCATTGGAGCTGTACAACCTTCTAAATAACTTACATAGCTTCCTTTATCCGCTATGATTAAAGTTCTTTCAAATTGGCCGGTTTCCGAAGCATTAATTCTAAAATAAGTAGATAATTCCATCGGGCACTTTGTGTTAGGTGGAATATAAACAAAAGAGCCATCTGTAAAAACTGCTGAATTTAAAGTAGCAAAGTAATGATCACTCAATGGTATTACTGAGCCAAGATATTTTTTTACAAGATCTGGATGTTTTTGGATAGCTTCTGAAATTGAACAAAAAATAATACCTTTTTTTGTAAGCTCATCTTTAAAAGTAGTCGCTACAGAAACTGAGTCAAAAACAGCATCAACTGCTATTCCATTCAATCTTTTCTGTTCATCCAAAGGTATGCCGAGTTTTTTATAAGTTTCTAATATTTTTGGATCAATTTCATCTAAACTTTTTGGTTTTTCTGAAGCACTTTTTGGTGCTGAGTAATAATACAGATCTTGATAATTTATTTTTGGGTATTTGGGTTTTTGCCAATCAGGTTCTTTTAAAACTTTCAACCTATTGTAGGCTTTCAATCTCCAATCTAACATCCATTTAGGCTCTTTTTTTATACTAGAGATAAATTTAATTGTTTCTTCGCTAAGACCTTTTGGAGATCTTATGTTTTCTACATCAGTAGTAAAACCATATTTATAATCTTTATTTTTTAAATCTACTGTTTTCATTTATTTTGGCTCTGATTTTGCTTTACTAAATCTTGCAATTTAACTTTATAAAAAAAGTTGTTTATGTGTTGATCAAGTTGATCCCAAAGATTGTGTGTTATACATTTTGTGGATTTATTATTGCAACCTTTCTTTGACTCTTTTTTACAATTCAACATTTTTACTTCCTCATCTACAGCTGAAATTATATTAGATATTCTTATTTCCTCTGGTGAAACTTCTAATTCATAACCTCCTTTTGCTCCACGAATACTTTTTACTAATTTTTTATATTTAAGCTTAATAAATATCTGTTCTAAGTAACCTAGTGAAATATTCTGTCTTAAAGATATATCTGTAAGACTAGTCGGTCCTTTGTCTTTAAACAAAGCTAAATCCGCCATAGCCATGACTGCGTATCTGCCTTTTGTAGTTAATTTCATAAATTAACGTTGTATTACAGCATTTTTAAATTAATTCCTACTTAATTAGTAAGATTTAAAAAAAATTATTTGCCGCATAAAAACATGTTATAAAATATTGTTTTTTTTTAAAAATAATAATCATTATCAATAATGAAAACAAAAAGTTTAGAAATTTTTATACCAGGACCAGCGGGAAGACTTGAGGCAAAATATTACAAAAATCCAAAATTTGGATCTCCAGTGGCAATAGTGTTACATCCTCATCCTCAATATGGTGGCACGATGAATAATAGAATAGTTCAACTTATGTATAATATTTTTCTAGAAAATGGTTTTTCAGTGATAAAAGTAAATTTTAGGGGTGTAGGAAAAAGCGATGGAGTGTTTGATAATGGTCAAGGTGAATTATCAGATGCAGCAGCTGCGTTGGACTGGATTGAGCGAGAAAATTTAGATTATAGCCAATGTTGGGTTTCTGGATTTTCTTTTGGCTCGCTAATTTGTATGCAACTAATAATGAGAAGGCCAGAGGTAAATAATTTTATTGCTGTTTCACCGCAACCTAATGTTTATGATTTTTCCTTCCTAGCACCCTGCCCAACTTCTGGGCAAGTTATTCACAGTGAAAACGACGAGCTAGTTACAAAAGAAAGTATTGATGAATTAGATAATAGAATAAAAAATCAAAAAGGTGTTGAGGTAAATTTTTCTAAAATTAAAAACTCAAATCATTTTTTTAAAAATAAAGAAAAAGAATTAACAGCAGAAATTGAAAAATATTTAAAAGAAAAAACTGCATTAATTTAAAGTCGAACTATTTCTCCACCTGTGCAGGGAACTTTACAATTAGTTGTATTGGGGAAAGAAATTGGTAATTGTAAAAAAGATCTTACTGCTAAAAATGCAAAAGCTTGTGACTCAACAAAATCTCCATTAATTTTAAAATCATCTATTAATTTAAAATTGATATTAGAGGAGAGATTTTTTTTAATCTTTTTTATCAACAATTTATTTTTTCTTCCTCCGCCGCAAACTAATATGTTTTGAAAATTTTTAATATCTTTAAGAGATAAAAATAATTCCTCACTTATTATGCTTGCTGTAAAATCTGTAAGAGTAGCAGCACCGTCTTCGAGGTTTAAACCCCTGATAAAAGAGATATCAAAATCATTAGTGTCAAATGATAGTTTATTTTTATTATTCCTATTAGAGTATAACTCTTGTGCTTGTTCAAAAATAATTTCATCTCTTTTACCACTTAAAGCTAATAGACCATCTTTATCAAAATTTTTCTCTGAATTTTTTCTCACCCAGGAGTCAATTAGACAATTTCCTGGGCCAATATCTTTACTAATTAGCTTTGAAAGATTTTCTTCATCTTTTATAATAGTGATATTTGAAATACCTCCTATATTAAGAATGCATACCGGTAGCCTGATTTTATTTTGTAAACAAATCAAATGATGAAAAACTGGAGTTAGAGGCGCTCCTTGACCGCCATTGAGAATATCATTCTTTCTAAAATTAAAAACTATATTTCTATTAGTTAATTGATGTAAAAGTCTACCATTTCCTAATTGTTGTGAAATTTTTTCGTCAGGATTATGGTAAATCGTCTGGCCATGAAAACCGACTATGGTGTCTTCAGTAATATTGAGATCTTTAATCAATTTAGCGTGGAAGATTGTAATTTTTTTCTCAAGATTTAAAATATCCTGGTTAAAAATTTCTAAATGATCTTGATTGTGAATTTTTTCTTTTAAGCTGTGTATATCTTTGAAGATATCTGAGTCATACTCGAAATATTTATCATTAATTAATTCATAATGATTTATTCCATTGGTTTTAATAATAGAAGCATCAACTCCATCACCAGATGTACCGCTCATTAGACCTAAAGAGTTCCAGTTTTTTTGCATATTTTTATTTATTTATAACTATTTTTGTATAATAGTTGCATAAAGAAATAGCACTATGAAAAATAAGTTTTTACAAGAAATTAAGGATCGTGGTTACTTTAATCAATGTACGAATGAAGAAAAACTAGGTGAAATTTGTAACAATAAATCAATTGCTGGGTACATTGGTTTTGATTGTACAGCAAGCAGTTTACATGTTGGAAGTTTGCTTCAAATTATGATTTTAAAACTAATGCAAAAACATGGTCATCAACCAATAGTTTTATTAGGTGGTGGGACGACACTTATTGGAGATCCTTCGGGAAAAGACTCAACCAGAAAAATATTAGAACAAGATGAGATAAAAGATAATATTAAAAGTATAAAAAAAGTTTTTAATAAAATTTTGAATACTTCAAACAAAAAAGTTGCCCCTAAATTTGTAGATAATGCTGAATGGTTAACAAAATTAAATTATATAAAATTTTTAAGAGATACTGGAAGTCATTTTACAATTAATAAGATGCTCACATTTGATAGTGTAAAATTAAGATTAGAGAGAGAACAATCTTTAAGTTATATGGAATTTAATTATATGATCTTACAGGCTTATGACTTTTATCAATTATTTAAAAATAAGAATTGTATTTTACAAATTGGTGGATCAGATCAATGGGGCAATATAGTAAATGGTATAGATTTAATAAGAAGAAAATTAAAGAAAGATGCTTTTGGTTTGACCTCTCCATTAATTACTTTAGCCTCAGGTGCAAAAATGGGAAAAACAGAAAAAGGAGCAATTTGGTTGAATGAAGATCTGATGTCTTCATATGATTATTGGCAATTTTGGAGAAATACAGATGATAGAGACGTTCAAAGATTTTTAAATTTTTTTACTGAGATTGAACCGAATGAAATTGAGAATATTTGTAAAAAAGAAAAAAATATTAATAATTTAAAAATATTATTGGCTAACGAAGCAACTAAGATATTGCATGGTATTGACGCCTCAAAAAAAGCAGAGCACTCATCAAAAGTGACATTTGATGAAGGTGGTTTAGGTTCAGATTTACCGGAAATAATTATAAATTCTACTGAGATAAAAAAAGGAATAAATATTTTGGATTTTATTGCAAATAATAAAATTTTATCTTCTAAAAGTGAAGCAAGAAGAATGATAGCTAATAAAGGGATCAAAATAAATGATATTGTAATTGAGGATGAAAAAAAAATGCTTGAAATAAAAGACTTTAAAAATGATTTTTTCAAATTATCTTACGGAAAGAAAAAACACTATTTAGTTAAAATTAGTTAGCTTCTTTTTTTTTATCTACAATTTTTTGAATAAATCTTGGAGTAAGTGTTCTTATAGGGTTAATAGTAGTTTTTATTTTTCCTTTAGGACCTTTCATTTTGAAGCTAATTCCAAATAAACCCTCTCCAATTTCTTTTGGAATAACGATTTTTCCAATCAAAGGTATCTTTGAAATAATTTTGTTTAAAGTTTTTGCAGGTACTAAAGTTCCTCTTAAACTAGTCAAGCCATCTTTTCCTTGATATCCCTCCATTAAAACTGACATGCTTGGTCCTAGTGCTAAAATTTCGTTTAACTTTAAAAGATCTTTATTTTTTTCCATACTTATTTCTAATACGTCAAAAGAAAGTCCCTCGCCTTTTGCTAAATCAGCTAATCCTCCTAAATCAGCTAGAGACAATAATTGAACCACACCGGGAGCGTTAACTAGTTTAAAATTTTCAATTTTTAGTTTGGAAATTGATTTAGTTTCTTCAATTATAGACGTAAAAAGTAATTTTCCTCCCGATAAACCGTTAAAAAAACTAAATTCAGTTAATAATGGTCTTGTTAAATCTGAATAAATTTCTAAATACTTCTTTGTTGAATTTTTATCTTTTTTCATAGAAATATCTAAATAATTATTTCCTCCAAAATCTCCTTTAGAGATAATTTTTACAAATTTACCCTTTTGTATCTCACCTAACAGTTTGAAGTTTTCCAATTTTTCAGCCATCGGCGCTTTTATATTATTAAAGTCAATTTCTATATTTCTATTTATTTTTTTAAAAATGCTATCCTCGTTTTGTTTAGTAAAAAATTTTGGTAAGTTAGTCGCGTCAAATTTTTTTCCCTTGATAATTATTTTATTTTTGTTTTGAATAGTAAACTCATTTCCTTTCGTTTTAATATCAATTTTTTTAAAGGACAGTAAATTAGTATCATTTAATTCTAAATCCTGAATCTTTATAAAGTCATCATCCTCTTTAAATAAAAATTTATTAATCTTTAAATTTTTCTTTTTTTTCTCTAGCTCTAAAGATATATTTGCAATGGAGTCTTTGTCTTTAACATAATTAATAAAGTCAACTTCTATACCTTTTTCATAATTAAAATCTAATTTGAAATTTGACGAGTTTTGATGAAACTTGTTCTCAAATTTTATATCAAGGTAATCAGTATTATCGAGAGAGTAATTGCCCTCACCATTAAACAAAATATTATTAGGTTTAAAATCTGAATTAATTTTTAAATCTGAAAAATAAATTATTTTCAGTTCGTCTGCTAAAAAATCGTTATTAATAGGGTTTGGTAATTCAATTTCAGTTTTTTTAATTTTCCCTGAAAGGCTATAATTATAATCTTTAATTTTATAAGTGTTATCTATATCAATATAAATATTATTATTAAAAATTCCCTCTAAATTTTTTATATTTTCTGAAAATTTAAATTTTTTAAAAGAATTTAAATATTTATTATTATATTTTTCATTAAATTTAATGTGCGAGTCAAAATTCGAGTTTATCTTTATCCCTTTTTCTAAATTTAACTTTATATCTCCATCTAAAAGCTTAATTGCATCTAAGTTTCCAAAAATATTTTTTATCAAAATATCATTTTTATCTGCAAAAAAATTTAGTTTTACATCCTTTATGGTCAAACCATTTATTAATTCAGCTTCTAAATTTTCTGCAACACCTTTGGTAATAAAATTCTTTAATTCACCGTTATCATTAAAAAATATTTCAATCGTTGAAATTAATTTACCTTTTTTAATTTTATTATTTAATATACTTTTAAAATTTGAAGGCTTAATGATCGCAGATAATTTTTTAAGTTCAATTATGTCAAGTTCTTCTAAAATAATACTTATTTTTTTAATATTTATTTTTGATTTTATTAAGTCTAAAAAGTCTATGTACACCTTAATATTTCTTACAGGTATTACAATTTCTCTATAGCTTATCTCTGGTGTTTGGGTTTCTAAAAATAAACTAAATTCTTTTATATCAATTTTGAATTTAATTTTATCCAGATCTAAATAAATGTTTTTTGTCTGTGTTGCTTTTTTAGTTATAAAATTATTAAACTTGTTGGTTTCTATCCCCGATGTGGAAAGCACTATAATTAGTAAAAAAAGTATTACAAAAAAAAGCAAAAGAAAATTTAAAAATATTTTTTTCATTTTTATCTTTTATTTTTAATTCCCTCCTCGATAAATTGATCAATATTTCCATCTAATATACTTAACGGATTTGTGCTTTCTGTTTTATTTCTTAAGTCTTTAACAAGTTGATAGGGTTGGAGAACATAAGATCTTATCTGATGTCCCCACCCTATGTCAGTTTTATCTGTAAGTTCTTTTTGATTTTCCTCTTCTTTTTTTTGTAATTCAAATTCATACAGCCTAGCTTTTAACATTTTGAAACAAGTTTCTTTATTTTTATGTTGTGATCTTTCATTTTGACATTGAACTACAATTTTAGTTGGAATATGAGTTATTCTTACCGCGCTATCAGTGGTATTTACGTGCTGACCTCCAGCACCGCTTGATCTATAAGTATCTATTCTTAAATCTTTTTCATCTATTAATATGTTTATGTCATCCTCAACCGCGGGGTAAACCCATACACTTGCAAAACTTGTATGTCTCCTAGCGCTGCTATCAAATGGTGAAATACGGACAAGTCTATGAACTCCTGACTCAGATTTCATTAATCCATATAAATAGTCACCTGAAACTTTAATTATAGATGATTTTATTCCTGCTTCTTCACCCTTATGTTCGCTTATAATTTGATATTTGAAATTTTTTTTATCAAACCATTTCATATACATTCTTCGAAGCATATCTGCCCAATCTTGGCTCTCGGTTCCACCTGCTCCAGCATGAATTTCAAGATAAATATCATAGTCATCATTTTGACCAGATAAAAAACAGTTAATTTCACTTTTTTTTACATCTTTTACAATTTGTTCAATTTTATTTAAACAATCTTGAATAGTTTCATCATCTTTTTCTTGTGATGCCAGCGAATATAAATCTTTCAAATTATTTAGATCTTTCAAAGATTTGTTATAGGAATCTAATATATTTTCAAAAGTATTTTTCTGCTTTACTGTCTTTTTTGCAAAATTCTTATCTTTCCAAAAATTTTCTTTTAAAGAAGTTTCCTCTAATTCTTTAATTCTACGCTCAACATTTTCATCATCAAAGATACCCCCTAATATTTTTTAGAGATTTTTCTATTGTTAAAAATGTGTTTTCAAAATTTTCCATTAATAAAATTGTCTAAACTTAATTATTTTATCACGCTCATTGTTTGATATTAAACTATTATTATCTAGACTGTTAATATCTCTTAATTTTAAAGCCTCTACAATTACATTTTTATCACCGGCTGCTGATTTTGTTCCAGTATCATAATTAAGAGATGTGAGAAATATATTTTCTGGAATTTGAAACTCATTAAAATCTTCTTTGTAAAGAGCCTTTTCAACAAAATCTTTAAATATTGGTAATGCTACTTTTGAACCAGTTTCAAACTTACCTAAAGTTTTTGGGTTATCATAACCAACGTAAACTCCAATAACTAAATTTGAGGAGAAACCAATAAACCATGCATCATAATTATCATTTGTAGTTCCGGTTTTTCCTGCCAAAGGAACTTTTAAAGATCTCAATTTTTTTGCCGTCCCTCGTTCAACAACGCCCTTTAAAATTGAAGTCATCTGATAAGCAGTTTCCGCACTTATTACTTTTTCATTACTATTTTTAATTTTTGGGAATTCTATTTCCTCATTTATGAATTTATCACAACCTATACATTCTCTGCTTTTTTCTATGAAAATTGTTTTACCTCTTCTATCTTGTATTCGAGAGATTAGTTTTGGATTAATTTTTTCACCACCATTTACAAAAGGAGCGTAGGCAGAAGTTAAATTCAATAATGTAGTTTCTGCAGCACCCAAAGAAACAGATAGTAGTTCTGGTATATCCTCATAAATATTTAGTTTTTTTGATAAGTTTAAAATTTCATCCAATCCTAAAATTTTTGCAATTCTTACGGTCATTAGATTTCTAGAATATTCAATACCCTTTCTTAAAGTCGAAGGACCATAAAATTTTTTTCCATAATTTTCTGGTTTCCAATTTTTTAAACCCACTCCTTGACTCTCTACAAAAGGAGCATCAAGTATAATAGAGTTAGGAGCAAAACCTTTTTCTAAAGCAGCTGCATAAACAATTGGCTTGAATGCAGAACCAGGTTGTCTTTTTGCTTGAGTTACTCTATTAAATTCGCTTGTTTTAAAATTAAAGCCGCCAACTAAAGCTAGAATGTTTCCAGTGAAGGGGTCCATTACCATTATTCCACCATTTACTTTAGGATATTGTTTCAATAACCATGTTTTATTATCTTTTTTTACAAAAATAATATCTCCAATAGAATGAGAGTCTTGAATAGTTTTTTTACCTGGGAAAGACCACTTTATTTTTTTAGGTAATAAAATTCCATTTTTATTTTTAATTTTTTCATCAATTATTTTAAATTTAATTTGATTATTTTCTGTGGAGAGGATTTCCGCAAAATGCCAATTCAAAGTTGGGTCTAATTTATATTGATTAATTTTGTCTTTCCAATTTTTATTTTTTATTTTGTTAGTTATTGGTCCTCTCCACCCCCGCCTACGATCATAATCTTCTATGCCCTTTCTCAAAGATTCTAATGCTTGAATTTGATAATTAATTCTTAGTGGCGTGCTTATGCTTAAACCTTGAGAATATAATTTTTCGAACCCATAAATATCTTTTACTATCCTTCTTACTTCTTCAGTATAAGAATTAGCTTCATTAACTATTTCTATTTTTCTTTTTTTTAAATTTAAATTCAACTCCCTAAATTTATTGAACTCATTTTTTGATATAAATTTATTTTCCTCTAAATTTTCTAGTACTAAATTTCTTCTGAATTTTGCGAGTTCAGGGTACTTATAAGGATTGTATTTACTTGGTGCTTTTGGTAAAGCAGCTAGCAGAGCAGCCTCTGGAAAGTTCAACTCCTTTACTGACTTATCAAAATATTCTAAACTAGCCGCAGCTATTCCGTATGTGCCTTGTCCTAAATAAATCTGATTAAGATATAGTTCCAAAATTCTTTCTTTTGTATAAGCTCTTTCAATACGAAATGCTAATATCGCCTCTTTAATTTTTCTTTTCATCGAAACTTCATTAGAAAGTAAAAAATTTTTAGCGACTTGTTGAGTGATAGTAGATGCTCCCTCAAGTCTTTTATTTTGTGAAATGTTTTTAATGTTTTTTATTACTGCTCTTAAAATACCTTTGGCATCAATGCCAGGATGGCTAAAAAAGTTTTTATCCTCTGCTGATAAAAATGAATTGATTACTTTTTCCGGTATTGACTCAAAAGGTATAAATAACCTTTTTTCTAAAGCGTATTCTGCAATTAACTTACTATCTTCGGAATATACTCTACTTGATATTGGTGGTTGATAATTTGATAGTTTTTTATAATCGGGTAAACCAGCCGAAAAATACCATAAAGTCGAGAATATAAAAAATACGAATATTCCAAAAAATATGATTATAAATTTGAATGAAAAGTTGACGAATTTAAGCATTGATTTAATTTATAGCAATAATTCTGACTATCTTGAGGCACACTACAATTAAAATCGTTTATTTATACACAAAATTGTATAAAATAAAGTCTATGACTATTTCAAAATTATCAAGTTTAAAAAATTTACAAGGAATTCATAAAAAATGGAAAAAAATTTATATATCGATGCATCGCATCCAAATGAAACACGAATTGTTCTTAAATCTGATCACTCTATTGAAGAATATGAGTTTGAGGATAAAAACAATTTAAATTTTAAAAATAATATTTATCTTGCCACAATTAGTAGAGTTGAGCCTTCTCTACAGGCTGCATTTGTAAATTTTGGAAGAGAAAGACACGGATTCTTAGCTTTCAATGATATTCAATCTGATTATTACCAGCTCCCGTCAGAAGATAAAGAAAAGATTAGAATTGCAGAGGAAAAAATCAGGGAAGATTTGAAAGACAAAACGATTGAGAATAATCAAGATAATTTACAAACTGAAAATAAAGACGAGAAAAATGATGAGAATAAAAAGCAAGAATACAGAGAAAAGGTAAAATCATCATTTGGTATTAAAAGATATAAGATACAAGAAGTCATAAAACCAGGGCAAGTTATTTTAATTCAAGTGATTAAAGAAGAAAGGGGTCAAAAAGGTGCCGCACTTACTACATTTATATCATTAGCTGGTAAGTATATAGTTTTAATGCCAAACACTCCTAAAGGTGGAGGGATATCAAGGAAAATTTTTAATTCTTCTGACCGTCAAAAAATTAGAAATATTCTAAACGATATAATTATACCCAAAAGTATGGGGGTAATCGTTAGAACAGCGGGAGCAAATAAAACAAAAAATGAAATAGAAAAAGATTTTAGAAATACTCTTAAAACTTGGGAAGATATAAAAGAAAAAGCTTTAGATTCTAATGCACCATCACTAGTTTACGAAGAGGGAGATGTAATTAAAAGAACATTAAGAGACACATACGACAATGATACAAAGAATGTCTACGTAGAAGGAAATGAAGCTTATCAAAAAGCTAAAAAATTTATGAAGGAGTTAATGCCAAAAAATGTAAAAAATATTAAAAAGTATAGAGGCAAAATACCTTTATTTCATGAAGCAAACATAGAAAAGGATCTTAATAATATTTATGAACCAACAGTAAAATTAAAATCTGGTGGTTATTTAGTAATAAATCCTACCGAAGCTTTAGTGTCCATAGATATAAATTCAGGTCAATCTACAAAACAAATAAATATAGAAAAAACTGCTTTAAACACAAATCTAGAGGCGGCAGAAGAGATAGCCCACCAGATTAAGCTTAGAGATTTATCTGGATTAATTGTTGTCGATTTTATCGATATGATGAATTTTTATAATAGAAGAATCGTTGAAAAGAAAATGAGAGAAAGTATTAGGAAGGATAGAGCTAGAATACAGATAGGAAGAATTAGCAATTTCGGCCTCCTAGAAATGACAAGACAAAGACTGCGTGAGGGATCAATTAGATGGGAAACTCAACTTTCTTTGTCATCTTTTTCACAAAAAATTTTAAAAAAGATTCAATACTTAGCTTTCACAGATAAAGTAAAAATAATCAATGCGTATATTCCTGAAAAAGTAAAAATTTTTATAGAAAGAAATTTACTTGATGAATTAAAATATTTTCAAAAGAAATACTCGTTTGAAGTAAAAATACTATCAAACGACCAATTTATAATTCCTGAATATAAAATTGATCTATTGAATAAAACAAAAAAAACAATTCACACTTTCGAAAATGTTAATTCTATTGTTCAATTAAATAAAGTTAAAAATAATTTAAAAACTAAAAAAGCAAAAGAGAAAGAAGTCTCGAAGAGTAAAGATAAAAATAAAAAAACTAAATTGAAAAAAAAAATTAGAACTTTATGGGTAAGAAGAAAAAAGAAAAAGTTAAATTAATCCTTTTGTTGGTGAGCTTGCTATAGCAAAATAGTTTTTTACCATTCTTCCCGCTAAGTAAGCTTTTCTACCAGAAATTACAGCATCTTTAAAAGCTTTTGCCATTAAAATTGGCTTTTTAGAATTTGCAATTGCGCTATTAACTAAAACACCATCACAACCTAGTTCCATAGCAATAGTAGCGTCAGAAGCAATTCCGATCCCCGCATCTACAATAACTGGCACTTTTGATTGTTTTATTATTAAAGAAATATTTACTTTATTTTGTAAACCTAAACCTGAACCAATTGGAGAGGCCAAAGGCATTATTGCTGATGCTCCATTGTCTTCTAATTTTCTAGCTAATAAAGGATCATCTGTACAATAAACCATTACTTTAAAACCTTCCTTTACAAGCGTTTTAGTCGATTTAATAGTTTCAATCATATTCGGATAAAGTGTTTTTTTATCACCCAAAACCTCTAGCTTAACCAACTTCCACCCACCCATTTCTCTGGCTAATCTTAAAGTCCTTAGCGCTTCATCAGATGTAAAGCAGCCAGCAGTATTAGGTAAAAAAATTATTTTTTTTGGGTTAAGATAATCAGTTAAAATTGGTTTCTTTTTATCAATGATATTCACTCTTCTAATAGCTACAGTTACCATATCTGCTCCTGATGCTTGAACTGCCTTTGCTGTCTCAGAGAAACTTTTATATTTCCCTGTGCCAACTATTAGTCTAGAATTAAGTGATTTTCCTCCAACTTTAAAAATATCTTTTTTCAATTTAACCCCCACCAATGAAATGAACTATTTCTACTTTATCGTTATTTTTCAAAATTTTTTTCTTATAATTTACTTTTGGAATAATTGATCCATTATGCTCTATAGCAACTTTTTTATTAATTAATTTATATTTTTTTAAAAGGTCTAATAATGAGTAATTAGATTTTATTAGTACTTTTTTTCCATTTAATTGTATTTTTGCCATAATTAAGTTATTCAATATTAAGAAATTTATGAATAAAATTATAATTCTTAATGGGCCAAACCTCAACCTTTTAGGTGAAAGAGAAAAAAATCAATATGGAAATTTCACGCTAAAAGACGTCGAAAAGAATTGTAACGAATATGCAAATCGAAATAATATAAAACTTTTTCTATTCCAATCCAATATTGAGGGAGAATTGGTTGATCAAATTCAAAATGCAAGAAATAATCAGGATGGATTGATAATAAATGCTGGGGGTTACACACATACATCAATAGCAATTCATGATGCCTTGAAAATATTAAAAATTCCAATAATTGAATTGCATATTAGTAATATTTATAATAGAGAAGAATTCAGACATAAATCGCTAATTAGTAAAGTTGCTAAAGGAGTAGTTTGTGGTTTTGGAGCTGAAGGATACATAATGTCGTTAGAAGCGATGAAAAAAATTTTAAAAAAATGAAAATTGATAAAAAGTTAATCAAAGAGCTAGTTGATAATCTTAAAGAGTTTGAGCTTACAGAATTAGAGTATCAAGAAGGCCAGACTAAGATCAAAGTTTCAAAAACCTCTAAGGGTATTGAGCAAATAAAAACTAGCGCCATAGTCAATCCAAATAAATCTGTACTCAAATCTACTAATGAAAGCGAGGGTGTAAGAGTTAAATCTCCAATAATAGGAACTGCCTATTTAGCTCCAGAGCCTGGTGCTAAAAAATTTGTTGAAGTTGGTGATAAAGTAAAAAAAGGACAAACAGTAATGATTGTAGAAGCAATGAAGACAATGAATCATGTTCCTTCAACTGCTGATGGCGAAGTCAAAAAAATTTTAATAGAAGACGGACAACCAGTAGAATTTGGTCAAACATTAGTTCTTCTAAAATAATTATATAAATGTTCAAAAAAGTATTAATTGCTAATAGAGGTGAAATAGCTGTTAGAGTCATCAGGGCTTGCAAAGAGTGGGGAATCAAAACTGTTGCTGTCCATTCAGATGTTGATGCAGACTCGATGCATGTGAGACTTGCAGATGAAAGTGTTTGTATAGGATCTCATCAGCCACAAAATAGTTACTTAAATATTTCATCGATAATGTCTGCAGTAGATTTAACCGGAGCAGAAGCAATTCATCCTGGTTACGGTTTTTTATCTGAAAATGCTAAATTTTCTGAAATAGTAAATAAACATGGAATTAAATTTATTGGTCCGAGTGCGGAAATAATTTCAAAAATGGGAGATAAAATAGAAGCTAAGCAAATAGCAAAAAAATATGGCTTACCAGTTATAGAGGGTTCCGAAGGAGGAGTTAAGTCTCTGTCTGAAGCAAAATCTATATGTAAAAATATTGGATACCCGGTATTAATAAAGGCTGCAGGTGGTGGTGGTGGTAAAGGAATGAAAGTAGTTGAGGAAGAAAGTGCTTTAGAAAATTTATTTCTAACCGCTAAATCAGAAGCAAAAAAATTTTTTAATAATGATGAATTGTATATTGAAAAATATTTTAAACATCCTAGGCACATTGAGGTGCAAATTATGTCAGGTAAAAATAAAACCGTCCACCTTGGTGAAAGAGATTGTTCTGTTCAAAGAAGACATCAAAAATTAATTGAAGAAACGCCTAGTCCTGTTTTGACAGACTCGCAAAGAAAAGACCTATTAGAAAAAACTGTAAAAATGGTTGAGCAAATTAATTATGAAGGAGCGGGTACTGTAGAGTATATTTATGAAAATGGAAAATTCTATTTTTTGGAAATGAATACCAGGGTTCAAGTTGAACATCCTGTAACTGAAGTTCAGACAGGTATTGATATCGTTAAAGAGCAACTATGGATTGCTTACACTGGTGAAACTGCATTAAAGCAGACTGACATTAATCCTAGAGGACATACTATAGAATGTAGAATTAACGCTGAAAATCCATCTTTAGATTTTCAACCTAGTCCAGGGACCATCAGTGTTTGTCATCAACCTTCAGGTTTTAGAACAAGAGTTGATGGTTCTGTTTTCCAAGGGTGTAAAATTACTCCTTACTATGACAGCTTAATCGCTAAAGTTATTTGTAAAGGAAGAAACAGAACTGAGGCTATTCAAAGAACTCTTAGATCATTAGATGAGTTTGTCCTTGAAGGAATTAATACAACAATTGACTTGCACAAAAAAATATTAAATCACAAAAAATTTGTTAGTTCGGAGTTTGATACTAATTGGCTGGGTAAGGAAAAATTTTACTAGACATTACTACAATTCAATAATTTAATGTCATAAATTGCATGATCGAATGGTGTTAAACTAGGGTCAGAAGCAAAAGTCCATCCATTGAAGATAAAAACTTGCTCATTTTCATTTTTTGTTAAATCTTTTACTTGCATATATGCAATACTATCAACCTTATTATTTACCTTGATCTTTCCGCATTTTAAAATTTTTATCTCTAAAGGTCCAAATTTTTTAATCTCATTCAAATTTACGTACAATTCAGAAGATTTAGCGGTTATTTTATCAAGCCCGATTAAAATAGCTTGAGAAGATTTAAGACTTAAATTATTTTTTTTTTCTTTTAAATTTTCAACATTAGAGATTGTTTCATTTTCTTCAATAAGTTCCTCAAAACTTGGTTTTATATTTTCTATATTAATTAAAGGAGTAGATGAAATTTTTTCTTCTAATAATAAAGAATTTGTTAAAAAAAAATATGAAATTAAAATTAGATATATTTTATTTCCAAGTCTCATATTTTTTACTAATATTATTTTTTTTAATTTTAGTTGGTTTAAAACTATTTCTAGTTCCTGTTTGGTTTTCTAAATGATTTTTTTGCCATCTATATTTTTTTTCTTTACCATCTGGGGCTTTGTCGATTGTATGGTGTATCCACAAGTACCAATCAGATGTGATTTTAGTGGCCTCAATATTTTTAGAGTAAACTACCCACCTTTCGTTTTTTTTACTTTTATAGTATTTATTTCCATATTCATCAGAACCAACAAATTTTCCAAAAAATAATGTTTTTAAAAAGGTC
>Ga0181422_1000285_pt1 | contig 16361 bp, 16 predicted proteins | sample 45SPOviralmetaG_FD_130147 | JGI IMG/M metagenome (GOLD analysis project Ga0181422, IMG submission 130147) | Marine viral communities from the oligotrophic San Pedro Time Series (SPOT) site, San Pedro Channel, CA, USA - 45 SPOT_SRF_2013-07-18 | ecosystem: Environmental > Aquatic > Marine > Strait...
ACGTCGCTCCGTCTTTAGTCGCAAACTTAACGTAGTAGTCGTCTTGAACGAGTTCCACATCGCCTTTGACTTTGACACGTGAGTCGTTGAAACACTTGATCGGCAGATCGGTGATTGCTGTAACTGCCTTATACACAAGACCTAAGCCCGTGTTTGAAAGCGAGTCGTCGACGGTGATGTTTAAGTCGCTCGACATGACAATCTTAACAACTGACCCGTTAGCGGTAGCGGAAGTAACGCCAGCTAAAGCCGCTATACCAGTTGCTAACGCCGTGGCTATCCCCGAAGAACTATGAGCGGTAGCTGTATGCGTGAAAGGGTTCCCGTTTATCGTACAAGTGTAAGTCGAGGTATCGTTGCCCTGCTTAACAAATACGATTGCTTCGTTTGGAAGCGCGGTTGAAGTCGTACCTGCCATAGCGACGGTCTTACCTGTGTCTGCTACGAAAGTGTAATCAGCTATAGTTAACGCTCTAAGATCGCTTAACGGGTCTGTAGCGCCGTTTAAGTAGGTCTGTGCGTCTGCGCTTACAGTCGTCGTTATGGACGCGCCGCCAGCGGTGTTAAAGATGTTTAACGAAGTCGTACCGCCAGAATGATTAAACACCATGACGTGCTTGTTAGAAGCGTCACGATCGACAAAGTGCGTTAAAGCGTCGTTTTCAAGCGTGACTCCTAACGCGGCTACATGCTCGGTGTGTGGGCGTTTGGTAAGCCCGTCCACAACGGAGCTAAAAGCGTTTACTTGTTCTTCCGCCTGACCGGGGAACCTCAGATTGTCGGGCTGTTGCGAAACGCCCTGAACGAGGTTTGGTACGGATGTAGTGATTAAAGGCATTAGCGATCAATGACGCGTTTAACGTCGTAGTTATCAAAGATCGTTCTATCCGCGTTCTCGCTGTCGCTGTCGACCGCTGTAGCCTTCGCATTAATCTCGTCACGAAGGGTAAAGCTTTCAATCTCCTGCGAGCCGAGAAAGCGATTAGCGAACTTACGTGCCGCTCTGATCGTTATGTAACTTCGGAACTGTTGTGGTAGTTCTTCGAAGGTTAATTCAAAAGTTATAGTGACGTCTAAGTCTTGAGTGAAGACGTCGGTGTGGTTCTTCCTGTCGTACAAAGTAGACCCGCGTTGAACGATGTCTATGTCGGTGTACTTGTCGATCGGTGTGTCGATCTTCAGGACGTTGTTTGGCAGTGTGAATTTGTTTGAGGCGTTTCTTACCAACGGATATTCGTACTCGGTGTTGTAGTGCCAACCTTCGGATTGTACCTCGCGATTGACTTCATCAAGCACGTTAAGGGCCGTCACGACGGATACGGGAACACTGCTTCCGCTAATGGTGTTAACAGGCGATTCGCCTACTACACCGATCATCGTGTTTACTGCTTCTAGCTTCGTGGTAAGTGCCATAGTTTATTTAGGTTATATAGTCGGAAGTGAGCGGAGACGAGGCAAAACGAATGAAAACCTCGCCTCCGCAACACAACCAAACAAAAGGACTACTTCTGTAACTCGATAGCCGCTTCAGGACGCAAAGGTGCGTGTCCCATAGCGTATTTAGCTACGAAGAGAGTTCCTTGACGCTCCATCTGATACTCGGATTCAGTCGCGAGATCGAGAAGCTTCACGGTTCCAACAGCCGAAGGGTGAGATACGATACCGACGGTCTTCGAGAAGTCGCCGTTGTATCCGCTTCCGCTACCTCCGAACACGTCGTTGGAAGCGGCTCCGTCACCGGTAGCTGTTCCCGACAAGTCGGTGGATGGAATGTGAGTGGACTTGAGGATGTTGATACCTGCCACTTGAGGAACGGTTCCAGATGCGAGTGAACCTGCGCCTCCTACGTCTTTATTGACGGCGGAAGAAGCGATGGTCAACGCTCCGCTACCGCCAGTGATGAGCTTATAATACTCAGCAGGACGGAGAACGCAGAAGCGATCGGATTCAGGAATGTCGTTCTCATCAAGACCACGAGCGGCGGTGAACAATCCGGCTACAAGCTCGGCACCTGTAGGATCGGTGTTGTCTCCGTCATCTCCGGCGTCAGCATTGTCGGTAAGGACGTTACCTGACAAGTCAACGATTTGACCTGCTTTTCCACCAGTTACATTAGCGGCGGAACGAGCGGCGGCGATGAACACCTTAGCGATGGCGGTATCGAAACGGATAGCAAGAGCTTTACCCAACTCGGAAGCGTAGACGCTACGAATGTCGTAATGGTTCTTGAGATCGTCGATAGAACTGAGAAACGAAGAAGCGAGAAGCACGTCGTCGATAGTGATGACAACTTCATTCTTCTTGATGTCGCTCAGATAGCTGTTACCGCCGTCTGCGATGTTCTGACCGGGAGTGTAGTAGTTAGCGGAAGCTACACCTGTGACAGGGAACTGCGCGCTTTTACCGTTCTCGATGGTACGGATAGTGTGAAGAGGTTTGAATACGTTATTCTCTTCGAACGTTGTTAAGATTTCGCCAGCAAATTTCTTCAGAAAGAGAGCGTCAACGTCTCCGGCTGAGTTAATTTGACCGACGCGTGAGGGAGAGGTGTCTCCATTAGCCATAATTAATGTTCCTTATTTTAGGATTATTGTTGATGTTAGGTATTAGTCGTCGCTTTGTCGGTCAGTTGTCCCGCGCACGGGGCTGGCGTTTGCTTCGTCTAAAAGTGTTTATCGGCGACCTCCGGGTGTGAAGTAAAAGCCCACGATCATCGGGAGGACAACGGTCGCTTGAAAGAGTGCGATATGTCCTGTTGTAACGACCATAGGGGCTTGTGCCGCTTGAAAAGAGAGGAGTCCGAATAGGAACTCGTTGCGTCCTTCGCCTGTAATGTTTGAGAGGGTAACGAGGGGAACGCTTGGGTAGATGGCGGTGATACAGGTGATGAAGGATAACGTTCCCATTCCGATGAGTGCGAGCATCCGCCTAGTAGCGCGAGTAAAAGCGCCGCCTTCACCGCTGTTAAGACTCTGTTGGAATTGGATTGCATATTCATTATTACGCGTCTCCCGCGCCATCTCGATTTCGAACTTCTGTTGACGTGAATCCGACAGCATACCGAACACGCCTTTTAAAACGCTTCCCATTGCGGCACTTCCACCGCCTGTCAGAAACAACGTCAACAGTTCGAACATAGTTAAATATTAGATACCGCTAGTCGGCGGTCGATGTCGGCGTGATACGCCTTGTCACCGCTCTTGTATCGAGGGTCTTGCATCGCCCGGCTGACTTCTTGCATCGATTGAAAAGGCATCGTTGACGTACCCGTCGTCTTGCCCGTCACTAGCTTCGGTTGAGACCCGCCGTTCTCCGCTTGGTAACGCGCATACAAACCGCTTACAGCGAGCTTTGCTTGATCGACTGTGCCGTTGTTAACGACCTCGTTAAACGCGTTCATCTCGTTGTCATTCAACGACTTACCTGCCCATTCGGACATGGCGTCGTAGTCGCCGTTAGCGGCGGACTGTATCTGCGTCGTCTCCATTTCCTGAAGAGCCGCTTGTCCTTTCGCAAAGTTATCGACTAACTCGCGGCTAAGACCTGCGTTTGCTAACGCTTCATACGTCTCTTCCTTGAGCTTGCCTTCGTTCTCGAAGAACTCGACGGATGCGTCTTCTATTAAAGTTTGAGCGGCGGCTGTAGGTTCGTCTACTTCTTCCGCTTTTGGTTGTTCTTCTGTTTGTTGTTCTTCTTCGTTAGCCCCTGCTCCCATTTTTGATTCGAGTTCGCCGTAGGCTTTTGCCATTGCTTCCGCTGAATCAAACTTCTCTGGTAACCATTCTGGGCGTTCTTGCTGTGCTTGAGGTTCTTCAACCTCCGTTGCTTGCTGTTGATCGGGTTCAATCTCGTTAGGAGCGGGTTCGTTTATTTCGACTTTTTGGTAATCTGCCATATCGTTTATTGTTCACTTGGTTGTTGTTGTTGGTTGTTAGCCATCGCGTTTATCGCGGGGCCGACGGCGGGTGCGCCAAGCTTCATCATCATCTCTTGCTGTTGTGCCTGTTGCATCGCCGCTTGTATTTCTTCGTCGGACTTAATCAATCCATCGGTCTCGATTCCCAACGCGGTTGCACGTCGTTTGAAGTAGTCTCCTACATTGACGTATTGAGCGACCGCTTCGGGCCCGACCACTTGGTTCGCTCCGGCGAGGAACATATCCAAACGGTTGAGATCGTTACCACGACCAAGCGCTTCAACGCCTGTTACGATCGTAGGTTTGACGATGTCTTTCGGAAGTTTAGGTAGGCGATCCGACTTGCCCATGCGATCCATAAGACGCGACACAAGCGGGAGTTGGAACTCCTGACTAAGAATAGAATACAGTCCGCCTAGAGCGGCTTCGAGTTCCTGTGATAACATGCGGATTTCTTCCGCGGTGACTCGCTCGGCGTCTCGGACGACGGAACTGTTTAAAAGGAATGCGTGGCTTAAACGATCTTGAATCTGCGCCATGACCGTTTGGGCGACGCGAAAGTCGTTGAACTTATTAAGCTGTAAGACAGACACGTCTCCGTCGGAACCTTGAACGATAGCTCCGTTTGGAGCGTCGGCTAAAGTCTTCGCTCTGGTCGTGCCGTTTGGATTGACCATGAAGAGAACTTTAGCGGCGGCGGCACTGCCTTCAACGATCGCCTTTGTCAGCGACTCAAGCGATTTAAGATCGCCGATGTACTCTTCTACGAATCCACGTCCGTAGTCCTCACCGTCAATACGTGTATAGCGTAAAGGTAACCAAGGCGACTTGTCGACGGAATACGATCCTTTCGACTCTTCGATGACGATGCCTTTGACGTCCTGTTGTACGACGAACTTGTTTCCTTCGCGTACTATGGACGTATACAAATCGCATTGGTTCTCTTTCGACTCCTTATAGACTTCCTGTCGAACTTCTTCGGGAAGCATAAACGGAGCAACGGTCTCCTTGACGGCGATATGTGTGACGTTCCCCATCGCATCACGCTTAACTACGTAACGGTCAGGACGGAACACGCGCATACCGCCGTCGTCGGGGAGATAGAGTAGCGTATTTCCCGTGATTAAAAGATTCTTTAAGGCTTCGAAAACGCCGACTCTAAATGCCTCTACTTCAACCTCTTGTGAAACTGCGCGTTCTACTTCGCTTAAAGCTTTCTCTAAGTCGGTACGAAGTTGTTCGCCTTGTTCCTCGCCCATCTCGGCTTTGGCTTTCTCAAGCTCGTAGCGATCGATAGCGAGGCGGAAGAAGGGAGCGTTCGGTGGAAGCAACGCCATCAAGAGTTTGGAAGCGAGGTTGTTGACGCCTCTAGCTCCGATGCCTTGGTACGGCGTGTAATACTTCGTGTGTGATCCGTGTCCTTCCGGTGGTAGAACGTATGGTATGGTCAGTTCTGACGACGTTCTGGCACGGTCAAGAAACGTCCACCGTTGGTTCTCCAACTGCGTGTAAAGACTTTGAGCCGTTTCGTATTGCATAATTATTCAGATGGTACATTCCATGTTGGATCGTAATTTACTAGATCGCTTGAGTTAAACTGATCGTCGCATTTCCAAGTACCGTCCTCGCAAACAGGCATGATGTACTTCCCATAATCTGAGTTTTCAGAATTACTAACCTGTTGGATTTCTGCATAATTAGTTGTTCCTTTGCCGTCAGGAATACCCAAATGTGACTGCAAGGAATTGTTCCTTGATGTCCAACCCGATTGAGATGCGTATAATCTGTATTTCACGATGGTACTGATGAGCTTAAAAATGGTTGCGCGCTTGCGGTTGATTGCACGAGGTTGTTTCCGCCTGAACCTGCATCTGTGATAGTACTTACACTTGCACCTGCCCCTGCCGCTCCATCTGTGCCTGTGTCTCCCATCCGCCACCAACCGATTGGACTTAAACCCGAAAGATCGGGAGCGCCTGATCCGTCGCCATAAATGCTTGCAATATTGGAAGATTGATCGCTTGTCCAAAAAGAAACTTCGTCAACTTTTCCGTTCAATCTGCTTCCATTTCCTCCTCGACCAAGACCTACAAATAAATTGTACGGTGAATGTGTTTTAACATCTGAAACGCTTTGCGAGCCAACAAGCGAACCGTTGAAGTAAACCTTCATTGTCGAACCATCCCAACATTGTAAGAAGTGATACCATACACCCGTGCTAAGAGTGGTGGTAAGTGTGACTACCTTTACCGAAGAAGCTCCGTTATGATAAAACTCTGTGTTGCTTGCATTGTTTGTGCGGATATAACTCGGAGAAAAGCTAGAGAAACCCGCATTATGTGACCCGTCTGAATTATACTTTGTCATTAGAGACCAAGGGCCGCTCAAACTAGTAAAAGCATCATAATTAACCCAACAAGCAATGGTGTACGCATTAGTTGTGGTCGGATCAATGCCTGTATTTCCTGTACGCATTTGATCATTTGATCCATCGAAATCGCAAGAAAAGGCGTTTGCAAACGCACCGCCGCCACCACCGCCCCCGCCGCTTGCATCGAACCCATAAAGCGTTCCAAACGCAGGACGCTTTAAGCCCGATGGTAACGCGGTTATACCGCTAGGCGCGGACGTCGCCGAAGGAAAGCCAATAGACATTATAGAGAGTCAGTTGTACCTGTGATGAACACGGAGTAAGTGCCGTCAGTTCTAGCGGATACATTCCCGCGTAGCTTTTCGTAGTGTCCGTGGTCATCGCGTATCGGTACGTCCCCGTCGGCGGTTACAGTTTCGCGGTGAATAACCCGCCAGCCGCCGCCGATATACGCTTCAACATCCACAGTCGCACCGCTCGTCACTGAGCTTGATGAGACGACGAATGTCCAGCCTTTCGAACGTTCAACGCTGAAGGATGAGCCCGCTCCTGTGGCGGAAACCGCGTTTAGGAGAGTGATCTTCTGGAGTGATTTTAACATTATTATTCTTTCTTTATTAGTTACTTAGGTAAATTGACACCGCTTCCCGAATAAGAACCGCCCATCGATGGGCGTGTTAACTGTGCAGTTCCTCGACGCTTCCGTGAAGAAGACGATCCACCGCGTTTACTTGCGGGTTTCACAACCGCCGCTGTCGCCGTTGGAGGAGGCGGAGGAGGCGGTGGCGGTGGAGGAGGTGGAGGTGTTGACGAGCCGAAGCACATGATTAGTCTTTCGTTGAAATGAGTGTTGTATGTTGTTCGTCGTAAACGTCTTCGAGAAACTCTACGACTTTTCGTTGTCCGACTTTGATCCAGATTTCGCGCTCCGTGTCCGTCAATTCGGGACAGCGAGAGGGGAAGCGCTCGTTTAAAGCGTCGATTAAATCCTTGCTCAAATCGGGTAATTTTCTTTCAATAGGGTAATCCACTTATAGTCCCCCTAACGGATCAAACGGTTTAGGTCGAGCTAAATCTTCGTCTAATTTTCCCGTAACTTGTTGAATGATATGACTATATTTCGCCTTCTGTTCGTTGGAGAAATCGTCGGGCATCCATAGGTATTTGAGCTGTTGGTTCACAGGATCGAACTCTTTGTGCTGTATCAAATACGCCATCCACGCATTCGTAAGTGCCTCTTCTTCAGTGAGTTGTGCGTCGCTGTAAGCTTTGAGAACGGTGTCCCAATTCGCTCCGTTCTTATCGAGTAACCGCATCGCTTTAACGACGCCCACACCGGGTATGCCTTTGTATCCATCGACAGGATCGCCAGCCATCGTCTGCATGAGGTGATATTTATTCGCGTCTTCAACCGATACATCGTGTATCTCATCGCGGTTAAAGTCGTAGAACGTACACGGTACGGACTTGAAGTCTTTATCAATGGACACGATGATCCGTTCTTCATCGGGCGTTAAGTCCGTCGCCATGATCGCGATGGTGTCGTCCGCTTCGAGGTTCGGATAGATCACGGTTCCGTATTCTTCCGCCATCCAATCACGCATAGGACTAAGACCTATAGGTGCGAACTTCGATCGGCGGTTAGCTTTGTATAGCGGGTTGAGCTTACGACGGAAGTTGTTCTTGTCTGATATAGCGATGACAAAAGCGTCGGCTCCCGTCTTCTCTTTGAACATCTCTAGTCGTTCGATGACCCAGTTCTTAGCGAGAGCTAGATCGGAGTGTGTCGTCCATAACTCGCCCTCCCATTGTATGTTTGCTTGGGCGATGAACGCCGATTGATAGGCGAGTACGTCGCCGTCTATGAGTAATGTTTTCTTCATTCGTTTTCCTTGTGTTGTTGAATTGCTTTATGTTTGATTAGGTAGTTGTATGCGGCGAGGACGAGTTCGGGATCGTCCTTTAACTTGCCGATTCCTGAGTTGCATGTAAGGCAGAGTAAACCGCGCACGTGTCCTGTATCATGACAGTGATCGACGGCTAATCTTCTTTCGGTATTGGCGGGAGGTTCGTTACAGATCGCGCACTTGTAGTCTTGATCGAACGCCATGTTCTCGTAGTCTTCAGGCGTTAGGTTGTAACGTTCTCGCAAGTTGTTCTTATGGTAGTCGCGCTTCCTCTTACTCATGCACGGTTTGCAATGAGATTGAAGACCCGTTTTAGATTTCTTGCATGTATAAAAGTCAGAACGCGGGAGAGTCTTCTCGCACTTCGGGCAACGCTTCATACGGCATTAGTGAGTTTCGCCGTCATGTTTAACTAGATAGTTAATAGCTGTTCGAAGCAAAGCAGGATCGTCATTAAGGTTACCTATTCCTGCGTTACACGCACGACATAATAAGCCCCTCACTTTATTGGTACGGTGACAGTGATCGACTGCAAAGTACGAGCCGTGAACTCGGTTATCTTCTACAGTACAACCGCATATAGCGCAGGTATTACCTTGTTCTTCTAACATCTTATTATAACGTTCTGTATCTATTCCGTATTTATGTCTAAGGAAGCGGTTACGTTCTCGTGCTTTCCAAAGTTCTGGATTGTCTTTCCGCCATTGTTTTTTAATCTCAGAGCGGCATCGTTTACATTCTTGCTGTTTCCCGTCTTTATTAGCAGAGCTTTTTGAGAAATCGCTTAAAGGAAGAAACTCCTCACACTTTTTGCAACGCTTCATACGGCATTAGTGAGTTTCCGCCCAGTTGTCTCCGACTTTGTACTCGCCGTCTAACGGACATCGCATATTTAATGCCGTCCCTGCCGCTCGTATCGCTTCAACCGCGAGCTTACCGTAGGTCTCCGCTTTATCCGGCGCTACCTCCGCTTGGAACTCGTCGTGTATGTTCGCCACGAATGCGTATTCCCTGCCGTGTTGCCAACCGAGGTTCGTCAGTTTGGTGTGTAACAGGATCAACGCTTGCTTCATCACCACGGCTCCGGCGCTTTGTAACAGCGTGTTTAACGCGGAGTGTTCGGATCGTATCGGTAGGATGCGTCCATCTAAACCGCGTAGGAAACCGCCACGTCTAACGCGTTCTTCAACGGCTACACGCAGTTTGTTTAGCGCAGGAAGCGACGCTAGGAACCGCGCCTTTAACAGCTTACCTTCGCGTCCACTACCGCCAACGATCTCACCGATCTTAGCGTCACCTGCACCGTATAAGAATGCGTAGATAAACGTCTTGGCTTGGTCGCGTGTCTCTAGTCCCGCCGCCTTTTGGTTCATCGTATGGATGTCACCTGTCAGTAGTTCCTTGGCGTACTGTCCGCCGTCGAAGTTACCGAGGTAGTGAGCAAGCATACGCAGTTCCAAACCGCTGGCATCGCAACCGACAAGCTTGTATCCGATACCCGCCGTGAATAGCTCTCGACATTCCTTGCCGTAAGGAGCGCGTACAGCGGGGACTTGCGCGACGTTAGGATAGCTGTGTGTACAGCGTCCTGTGACCGCACCGTTGGTGTTTACCTTGCCGTGTATGCGACCGAGTTTAGCGCTCTTGATCCACGCGTTGTCACCGTCCGCTAACATACCGAGGCGTTTGGTCACCATCAGATACTCAAGTAACAGATCAGCCGACGGATGCTTGACGCCTTTTAAGACGGCTTCGTCGATCTTAGGCTTACCGTCAGGAGTGAACAGCTTTGGTTTCCATCCGAGTTGCTGTAAGCGTTGAGCGATTTGATCGCGGCTTCCGGGGTTGAACGGGATGGACTTCGTCTTGTTCTCCAGCTTCGTCGCTTTGTTAACGAGTGCTTGTACCTGTCCTTCTTCTTTGAGTATCCGCTTTAACGCCGCTTTAGTTTCGCCGAAGTATTCTTTACCGTCGATCTCTAGCGTGTATCCGCTTGGCGTCTTCATCTCTTCAACTGTCGGTTCGAACGTCTTATGTAGCTCGTCCTTTAACTCGGCTCGACGCATGGTCAACGTCTGTTCGAGAGCGACAGCTTTATCTTCGTCAAAGCGAAAGCCTACCATCTCTTGTTTACGGATGATGTGAGCGAACTCGTGTTCGATGTTAAGCATCGTGACAGTCGGTTCCATCTCTCTCATGTACGAACCGATCGCTTGGGTGACGATAACATCACGCTCGCAGTACTTCTTCATGTCTTCGTTATACTCGTCGAACGCGCCTTCCTCTTCGCCGTAAGCGTCCTTGAAGACGGAGCCTATACGGAAGCCCCACGCCTTGAGACTGTGCGATCCCCATAGTTCTTTCGGGAAGTTGTCGCGTGTCATGTCGAGGGAGAACAGATCGCTGTGTACGCATCGCGATGTGATCATTGTATCCAAGACACGGCAACGAGGTGTCCAACTGTACAAGCGTTTAAGCGCGGGTAAGTCGAAGCCTATGACGTTGTGACCGACGATGGTGTCGGCGGAGTCTAGCTCCTGTAGTCCCGTCGGTATGCTGTCACCGCTAAACGTCACCATCTTTTCCATGACGGGGTCGTAGATCGATAGACAGTGGACGACTCCAAGGTCGCTTAGAGAGGAGAAGTCTTCGAGGGCATTGGTTTCAATGTCGAAGTAGAGGGTCTTGTTTCTTCTGCTCATATCTTAGAACGGACAATTCGAATCCACCGCTTGATTGTTATTAGTAGGAGTTGAGAACATCGTCGAATCAGTTTCATTTAGTCTTCCAGTTTGTTGGTCGAAGTAAAGAGTCCCTGCCAATCCGCTCTCTCCTGAGAAACGGTTCTTCAGAACTCTCAACCTCGTTTGGTTGGCGTCGGCTTGCTCGGATTGTTGGTTGCGTTCCAACCCGATTACCATGTCCGACAGTTGTGGTATTGCGTGTGAACCTCGTAGGTGAGCGAGGCTTGTTACCGCGCCTTCTTCGTGTCCGTTACCCGGCGGTCGTTTGAGGTGACTGACTAAGACCATCCCGCATTGAGTCTCCTCAACAAGCGATCTTAATCGCGTCATGGTGTTGTCGATCAGTCGTCGTTCATCATCGCCGTCAAAGCCGCTCACTACGATCGACAGGTGATCAAGGAATATCCACTTACATTCTAGTCCTTTGCATAGGTATCTAATCTTGTTCAGTAGATTGTCGCTGTCACAACTGCCGAAGTGATCGTAGGTAAAGAACTTGCCGTTCCCTACCGTCTCTTCGAACGTCGGTCTTAACGCTTCTGGTTCGATCTCTCTTTCGAGATGGAGTTGCTTTCCAACGTGTAGTCCCATGATTCCAAGAGCCGTCCGCCTGACGCTCTCTTCCAACGCGATGTACCCGACAGCTTCTCCCGCTTGTAATAACGAGTAAGCTACCTCCCGACAGAACAACGACTTTCCTATTCCACTACCCGCGCATACTGTGACGAGTTCGCCCCGTCGTAAGCCGTGTGTCATGTTGTTCAGGTTTTGGTACGGATACGGTTGGGACTCCGCATTGTTAACTTCCGTGATCTTGTCCCACAGTTCTTCGCTTCCAACGATACCGTCAGGTCGATAGTCCCGTGCTTCCCACACCGCTCGAACGAGTTCCTGTGAACGGTTAGCAACGATCATATCGTTCGGGTCTTTCAGCGGTAGCTCGGCGATCTTGGCCCGTCCCGGCGTGAGTAAGGCGGCGCATTCAGTCGCTCCCTTTCTTCCGCTGTCGTCCATGTCGAACATGAATACGACTTCATCGAAACGTTCTAACCAATCAAGCGCCTGAGCGACGTGGTTCTTTCCAGACTGAGCGCCGTGTGGAATCGATACGACTGCCCACTTATGTTCGAACGCTTGTGATACGGACAGGGCGTCGATCTCTCCTTCGGTTACAATGACGCGTCGACCGCCGTCTCTCCATAGGTGTTGACCGTACAGTCCGACGAGTTCGCCTCTGACTTTGAAGTCTTTGTTAGCGTATCGAATCTTCTGTCCGACGAGCTTGCCGTCTCGACTTCGGTAGTTAGCGACTTGTGCTTGTTCTCCGCCGACGTCAGCGATCTGATAACCCCACTTCTTGCACGTGGCTTCGGTCAGGTTACGTCGCGTCAGTGCCGTGTATTCCCCCGTGACGAAAGTCGGAGGCGGTTTGTTTTCATTATCCATTTTTATATTCGTTTTGTTGGTGTCGTCCTTCGGAAACGTGTGTTCACCGCAGGAGAAACAATGCGTCTGTCCGCTTATGTATTCGGATTTGGCATCGCTACTACCGCAGGATGGACATGACGTGTGGACTTGCGTGTATTCAGCCATGATCTTGGTATGGTTTTGTCACAATATTTTATTCCTTTCTTCTCGCACCACATCGCGTAGGTCGTCTTCGATCCCTTGCGAAGTTTGTTCGATGCGTTTTGAAAGCAAAGACGGACGTCGAGTTCGGGGTGTTGTTCGCGGATAAGTAGATGTTTGGTTCTGTCCTCGCTTGTCCATAGTCCCTTGGTCTCGATGATGATTCCGTTAGGGAGTATGAAGTCCGGCGTGTACGTCGCTACTTTCATAAACTCAATCTTCACACTTTCGTACTCGAACTCGACGCCGTTCCGCCTGAGATAGTTGGCGGTCTTTGCTTCGAATCCTGAACGAAAATTAGAAGTCCGCCGCGCTGGGCTTGGCTTCCTCTTTCGTCTCGGCATCTGTATTATCGTTAGTTGGTTGATCGAGGGTCTGTTCGAATGTTTCGCCCCCGTGGGTGTACCCGGATTCCTCAGCGGTGAAGCCAAAGCTCGACGCCTTCTCGGACGTTCCGACTTCAGCAAGCTCAAGGATTTGTACGGCTTGCGGTTCAAGACGCATCCCGAAACCGTGAGCGCCGACGTACCAGAACTGAACCTTCAGTCCGAGTTTAATCTTACTTCCACCGCCGATGAGGACTTCGTCCTTGATCGGATTCCCCTGCGCGTCAAAGCGCCCGACAGACAGGAAGTATTCCGAACCGTCTTTGCGTTTCCCTCCGCCTTTCAGCTTCGTCTTGACGTAGTGGTTACCCTCGTCGTCGATACCGAACGGTGAGTTGGCTTGCTTGAGTTCGCCCTTACCTTGCTTCACGCATTCGGCTTTGTAGGCTTCCTCGTAGTCCGGCTTAATCGCGTTCTTCAGCGTCGTCCAATCGGATTCACTGAGGAGTAGTTCGGTTCGGTACGTTCCGTACTCTCCGTCGTACTCGCCTTTAGACGGTTTCGTAAGGTAGCAGTATCTCGCGGTTCCTTTGGGTGTTGTTATCGTTTTCATTTTACTTGTCATTTAATCGCTCCTTTTAAGCGTCGTTTTAAGCGAAGAAATATTCCGAACCCAACACCTCAAGCGGGTCTAATGTCCCGTAAGGGGGCAGGTCTGGAAGTTCCTTCTCGGTTTGTGTTTTGATCTCATCCTGAAACTTCAGAAGTAGATCGGTTGAAAAGATTTCAGCGGTTGACTTGCGTAACAGGACGCCAAGTTTATCCGCGTTTGTGCTGTGTGTTGCGAAGCTGTCGTGAACCATCGCCAACGATCGGATGCCGTGTTCCTTCGCGTACACCGCTGTTTGTTGAGCGACGCTTGCATCGAGGCTGTGTACGAAGTTGGGACTGATGCCGTTAGCTTGACGTTTCTTGTCGATCCCGTCGGCTTCCTCGTTGATGCGAAGGAACATCGCTTTCTCACCGAGCGCTGTCATGATGCGTTTACGGGACACGTTGGCGTAGCGTTGACGAACTTTGAATCCCATCGGTGTCGTCCACACAACGGGTGTTTGTTCGTGACCAAGAACGCGTACCGTATCTTGAAGCCACTTCATCACGCGGTTCGGACGTTGTAAGCATTGATCCATCGACTTCCAAACGAGGTTGCTCAGGTAACCAATCGCCTGTGAAGACTCCTTTCCAAACGGATCGAGGTTCTTCGACATACACTTCTCAGCGTACCAATCGGAGATGTAGTCTTTACAACTGAAGCGGGTTCCGCCGTAGGGCTTGACCATCACAGGACGTTTAGTTGTCTTGCGATCAACGCCAAACTTTAACCAAGCGGTTGCCACATGATCGCCTTTTTTGGCGTCGTCTAACAGCAACGCGTTCACGCGGTCACTTACAAAAGAGTAGAGATCGGCGGGTACGTCCGTACTTGTGACGTTCGTTGCGGCTCCGCCGATCTCATCGCGACCCAACAGGCTTAAAAGTTGAATGCCATTGTTAGATGCGTCCATCGCACAGGGAAGCCTCGTCTTGAAGCCCCTGCCCCCGTGCGCCAACAAGTCTCCCCATTCGAAACAGAACGCGAGGAACTGCCAAGGATCATCCGCTTCCGTCCACCAATCGTTCGTCTTTGGATCGGAATAGACTTCGTGGATTTCCTTCTTTCTCGAATGTACCCACTTCACCCGTTCGTCGAGCGTCACCTTATCGTTGCCGAAACAGTTCGCTCCGTGGATCGCCAACCAACGCGCTTCTGTCTCCGGCTTCCATATCGTTTCCGACTCGCTGAACAACAGCAAAGCTTTCGATAAGTCCGTGCCTTGCGGCGACAGGAAGTAAGGAATCGGATACATACGACCACGGAAGTCGATCTGATGTGGGAATTGAAAGTGTTTACCTGCGAACTTATCGCCCGTCCAAAGCGTCTTCAGAACGTGGAGACGTTGCGAACGCAGTGACATATTAAGACCGTGTATGATCCCGCACTTCCGCGAGTTCTCCCGCTTGGTATCTTCGTCGCTATCTTCGGGTATGGGCGGTGGAAGTTCGTAGTCGGAGCGGCGGCACATCTCACCTATCTCTTTGTTGTTTTCCCACGCCCATTGAGCCACGTCCAAGACGCGATCATTGACCGTCCACTTGGTTTGTTGAATGTGATTAACAGCGTCCAACACGGGCTTCATCGCGTTCAGGTCGAGCGCACGAAGGTGTTCCATGTCGAACGACTTGATAAACTTCTCGGCGGGGAGTCCGTCCACATCGCCGTATCCACCGTGCCAGATCGACGTCCAATCTTTAGGTTGCTCCAACATCGGCAACCACATCGGCGATAGGAGTTCGTGATGTTGGTTGTAATCCGCGATCCATTGAAACAACTCGTCGGTTACAGTAACGTGGGTGACGGTCTTCTTGCCGTAGTTTGTACCTAACACCTTGAACTGAATCATGTGCGTCGACGAGCGGATAACTTCGAGCAACCACGTACCGATCCCTACCTTCTCCTTACGCGTCCATGTCCGCCAACGCTCCATGTTCCCCTTCTTTGCTTCGCCGAGGTCGTGACGTTTGAACGCCTGTACCTTTCGGCTGTAAGATTTATGGGAATATTTCTCGACGTCCTTTTGTGCGTAGTGAAAGACGTCGGGATGGTTGTCGCGGAGGTGACAGTAACGAACCTCGTCTTCGATCCGCTTGGCAATGTTTATAGACGCCGCCAAGAGCGTTCGCTTGATACTGATGTTATCCAACGTCGCTTGGAACGCGAGTAAAGCGATGACTTCAGGTTCCAAGTCCCATATCAACGGCATCCAAAACGGTACGGCATGAGGATGCTTACGGTGATAACTGATCCGCTTGTCTATATCGCGAATGAGTTCCGGCAGTTGGGTCCGCATAAGACGCTGACCGTATGGCGCTTCGGATTCTTTGTCCCTATCGCGAGCGGACTGCACCTTATGACGGTAACGAGCGACGCCTTGCTCGACCATCTCTAGGTTAAGTTCTAGCTGATCCATAATTCGTTCCAAAGTATCCGCACCGCACGTTCGCAAGTTGCAGGGACGACGCCGTTACCTAGTAACCTCAGTCGATCAGTTCGGTTGGCAGTTGGGTTAACCCGACAGGGACGCCCATCAGTTGCTCCACCCAATTCGGCGACAACTGTTCGCGGTTCTTCCCACTCGTGTTGTCGTTCGTTGGGGCGGGCAGGGAAAGCATCCGATTCAGATCGCGACCCAAGCACTTCTGACCGCTGTCTACTCTCGTCCGCGCTCCCTCCACATGATCCGACGCTTGAGGCGTACCCCATGATGAAGACTCGTTTGCGTTGATGGGGCGCTCCGACTTCACTCGCTGACGCCACGCACCACGAACACGTGTAACCTCTTTCTTCCAAGTCTCGGAGGACATATCGGA
>Ga0181422_1000286_pt1 | contig 16354 bp, 18 predicted proteins | sample 45SPOviralmetaG_FD_130147 | JGI IMG/M metagenome (GOLD analysis project Ga0181422, IMG submission 130147) | Marine viral communities from the oligotrophic San Pedro Time Series (SPOT) site, San Pedro Channel, CA, USA - 45 SPOT_SRF_2013-07-18 | ecosystem: Environmental > Aquatic > Marine > Strait...
AAATCAAATAGGGTTGCGGTTTTTTCTGATTGCCATCCAATGGTATCCAGAATAACCTGGAGTGGATCAATGAATGACTTTTGAAACATTGTATCATAATCCAAGAACTTATGTAAATCAAACTCAGGTGGTAACTCAGTAATGAATGACATAATGTTACCACCAGTTGGATTAGGAACTCTGAGGAAGACGAATCTAATCTTCTCACCATCTTGGATGATGTTATACTTATTAGTCAGTTGATTCTGTCTTGTCAGATGGTTGAACATGATACAACCTCTGATGTGAATAGGACATCCTTTCTTATACAGAGTAGAGACATCCATAAACTTAGAGATGTTATTACCTGTTCTAGGAAAGGCAATAACTTCAGGTGGTAGAGATTCAAACTCCTTACGTTTAGAAGCAACATACTCAATGAGTTCCTCCTCTGTACCTTCCATAATAATCTTAAGGGACTCTTTGATGTAAGCACGACAAGGCTTAGGTGTGGAGGACTTGACTGCCTCAATACCCATCATCTTGAGCTTAGGCTCTTCATACCTGACACCCTCATTGTCCCATACATTCAGGATGTATCGCTTCTTAGCAGTCCAGATACCACGTTCAGCAATACACTCTCGCTTCATCACGAGAGTTTCTTCATAACAGTTAAGGTAGTCTGACAACTCTTTATAAGACTCATCAATGAAGGGTTCAATCTTGTCCTGACAGAACTTGTTTAGAATGTCGACAGTTCTTTCACTTGGTAGGCTGCCATTGGATGCAGCCCTATCCACAAGACTCCCCAGATTAAGGTAGATACTATCAGTATCCGAAGCAACAACATAGTCTGTATCCTTGGTACCCAACATCTTATTTACATACTCATTGAGCTTCCTTTCAATCCAACGAATAGCAACCTGTCCTGTACAGGTGATAGCCTCAGCATTCTCAAGACGATAGTGTCTGAAGTAGTTGTTGCCAATGGCTCCATACAAACTGTTAAGACAAATCTTCCTCACCATCTGGAAGTTACTGAACTTAGTAACATCCTTCACAGTCTGAGAATGAAGTTCTAGTAGTTGTTCATCAGAGAGGTGAGATAGTTTTCTACCTGACTCAACAATCTCCTCTTGTGCTTCTTCACCAGCACCACCAATAAGATATCCCATTAAAAGAAGTTTGTAAGGTTGTTTGTATTGACAGCATTGTAGTTCTTTATAAGAACCTCTGTCACTGGTGTTTTGTTTGACCCTGCCCCACAGGTGTATTTGTGGTCCATAAAATGTACTTTATCATCAGGAAATAGTTTAGTCCAGAACTCATCACCTATCTCTTTATTACTCTCAGCAAAGAGACATTGGTGAGACTTCAAGAACTCACCCAGCTGAGTCTGTAAGTCATCATTGAACTGGTCAGAGTACATCTTCTCTGTTGCTCTGTAAGGAGGGTCAGCATAGACCCAGGACCTTTCAGGAATGACAACCTGTTCAAATGACAGGTTGAGAACCTCAGAACGACGCAAGATGTCTCTGAACTGCATAATCTTATTGACATCAAACAAGTCAGTGGTTGACTTGTAAGTCATTGTTCCTGCAGGAGTGGAGTATCTGTTATTCCACTTGATGTATGACTTCCAGATACCATTGAAGTTAGTCTTCAACATTACAAGAAGCAATGCTGAGACTTCAACTGGGTCCATCTTGTCATACTCAAAGGCATAGATGGGCTTCTTACTGTCATAGAGTGCCTTTCTTTCTGCAGGAGTGCCTGCCATAAACTCAGCCACATACTTCTCATAATAAGGAAGGAAGTTATTCCACTCATTACGAATGTGGAGGTACATCGTGACAAGCTCAGTGTTCAAGTCATTGATGATGAGTTTCTTATCAGGATATCTGTCAGCAACCCAAAGGAATGTAGTACCTGAACCACAGAACAAGTCAACATAAGTGTCAAACTCTGATGCATCAGGGAAGAAGTTGATGTCTTCATATTTGGACAAGAGGCGACCTTTGCCTCCTGTCCACTTGAATAATGGCTTCATGCAGTACTGTCTTATCTCTTTATTATAACAGATCTGTGTCTGATGTCAACCAGTTTTCACCAAATGCTGGTAACCTCTCTCCATCAGCAGATCTGAATGGTTCAGGAAGTGTAGTTCTTGGATTTTTCTCCTTCTCTTTCATTCTAACATTAACCTCTTCATCATACATTTCATAAAACCTATCAATTTCTTCCTTACTCATGGAGTCACGTCCAGCTTGTGACTTCATCAACTGTCTACCACCTTCAGAATATGCGACTTTCATGAAGGCAGGAGAATTTTGAAGAAATTCAAGAGGTCTATCACCATCAACCACAGTTTGTAAAACAGACGGCCAATGATCCATCCCTTGGTTTAGTTGTTCAAGAATAGTTTGATGTGATGAATAATGATCTGAATCTTCATCTGCAATTGAAGACAGATAATCTGTTCCCATTTCTCTAAATTTTTCAGCAAGTTCAGAGTTTGATAGTCTGCCTAGACCATATTGTGCTGCAATACCCTGCATGGGGATCTTTAGATTTTTATTAGCCCATGCTTTACGTCGTTTTTGTTTTTCTGCAAGAAGTTTCTTACCATAAGTTTTATTTGTATCTTTATTTGTCCTTTTTACATCAGCCATCAAAGTTTCCAGAGATGTGCTTGTAGCAAGTTCAGGATCTTTCATTAACTTAACAATCATTGCTTTTCTAAACCCATCAAGAAACCCTGTACTATCATATCCATTACCAGACTGTCCTCTCCATGAATTTTCTGCGACTTCGTCAGCGCCAGAATTTGCCTTCTGTGGTTTGAACTTTGTAAGATTAACAGAGTCAAGCATTCCAGCTTGTGGTCCAAGAAATTTTCGCAAGTCTAGATTTGGTTTTTTCAAATCAAAATCAAATCCAACTAAATCTTCAATATTATTCATAAAATCATCACGAATAGTTACCTCATCATCATCCTCGTCATCAAGAGACACATTAGCATTAGGACCCTCAAGTGCCTGATCGAGTCTGTCTTCAAAATGAGCAGAATTCATAAACCTGTAAGCTGCCCAAGCAGCAAACATATTTGAGTCTGCAAAATCATTGAGAGGATTTCCATCTCCATCAAGATCAAAGAAATCACTTGAGTCTTCATCAAAAAATTGTTCAAATCCAAGTTTACCTTTGAATCTATCACTTTGGAACAGTTTATTGAACGTGTCCTTGTCTAACTTATCACCACCTGGCATCTCACCAGATTTCATTTGGTTGAGATTGCGTGCAATGATAGCCATGTTTTGTGGACTTTCAAGTTCTACTAATCTTCTTTCATCAGGAAAATCTCTATTCTCAATGTGATCAGCTGTAAGGTGATCAAAGCCACCAAAGAATGGTACTCCTGTTAATTCGTCAACAAATCCACTATTGATTATTTTTTGGAGCATCATGATCCCTCTTTCTTTACTAGAACCATTTCCTTGTTTAAAGCTGTCTTCATATATCTGTCTCTCTTCAGGATCATCACTAAACCTGAGTTGATCAAAACTAGTGTCACCAGTGAACTCACCATTTGATGAGAGTTGTTCAATGTCAGTTGTTTTTGGTTTTAATGTGGGTTTTGTTCCTGGTGGTGCTCCAAGTCCATTGAGTTGAGATTGAACACCCAGCATGTTATAAACTTGCTCTGCCATATCATATGAAAAACCATTTTTAAGGTATTTTTGATGAAACTTTCTTCTATCGTTATAATTCATCTCATCCTGAGCTGATCCAGACATGATTCTTTTAGCATGTTCAGGAGCACCATTCCTTAATGCCAATATATCATGAAAGTTAGCACCTCTGTATTCCCTTCCATTTAATCCTTGAGGAAATGGATTCATTCCAAAAGCAATTTTTTCAGCTATGCTGTAATCTTTTGGTTGAAGTTTACCATTAATCATTCTCATTCCAACTTTGTCCTGAAGAAATTGAATAACTTCATCTGGTGTTTCAAAACTGTTTGATGCGTTCCAATCATCAATATTTGATTGAGTATGTGTTTCATGATATTTGTTTATTACATCTTTAAACACGCCAACTCTACCAGGCATTGCGAGTCTTTCTTGAAGTTTCTTAGCATCGGCATACATGTTGCCATTGCGTTGAACTGATTTTGGACCGTCAAGCATGCTTCGAAGTCTTCCAACAATTTTATCACCAACTGTTTCTTGTGGTTGTTCTTCTGATGTAGGAGGTGTTGGTGGCAGACCACCAGATTCACCACCTCTAAGAGAGGGTTGTTCTGGCTCTTCTCCTAGAACTCTCTGTCTAACAGCTTCCAACCCTACTGGCTCTTCAATGCCCTGTACTTCTTTCAACCAACCACTAAACATTAGATCCTCTCTTTGAGTTATTTATTTTATGAGTCCTCGCTTCTTCATTTCAGATTCCACGTCGACTAGTATTTGTTTATATTGTAACATCTTTTTCTTATAACCTACACGTTCTTCATACATCTTAATGACTAACTCAGGCATCATACCAGTCATAGTCTTATCATACAGTGCCCCATTAGCTGCTACAGCATAATCACCAGGTGGATTGACTGTCTCTTTCTTATCAATCAATTTAAGATGATTCACATCAACATGTTTGTTAGAAACCAGTGTCTCTGGTGATACATTAAGAAATCTAATGAGTGAAGGATACAGTGAGTTCAAGTCAAAGGATACAATCCAATCATAGGCACCAGGTTTAGGTTCTTTGACATAAGCACCAATAAATTGATCTGGTTTCTCATTGCTCTTCATCAATGGAAGGACAATGTTCTGTTTCTTCAGATAGTTATAGATGATAATGTCCCATAGTCTTACCTGTGCAAATGTATCAGTGTAATTACACTTGGCGTCATAAGCCATCAACATCACCAAGTCAATGAGTTTCATCTTCTCTTCTAACCTGTCAACCAGATCCACGTCAACTAGGTTGTAGTCAACAAACTTCTGCCAGTTGCCATCATAGAACTCTTTGAAGGTAGCAAACTCTGAGTGATCAAGTTTCTTCTGTCCTAACTCTACCTCAGCAATGTAATCAAGGCGATAAGATTCTTGGTTGGTATAGGTAAACTTCTTATAGATGTCAAGGTAGTCAAGAACTGAGATACCAGCAATGTCATATGTCTGTTGCTTTCTACCAAACACCTCTACCAACTTCTCACTCACCATTCTCCAAGGTGAGATGTCTCTCATTTGATTCAAACCTAGGACATTACGTACACGATTGACAATGAATGGGATGTCAAACATGTTCACATTCCAACCTGTAATCACTTCAGGTCCAACATCTTGCCACCATGCAAGGAATGTCTTCAATAGAATGATTTCATCTTCACAATAGATGTACTCTACATCATCACGTGTAGGTGTATAAGGACGTGATCCAAAGGTAATCAGTCTCTTAGTATTAAAATTCTTGAGTGTGATGAGTAGGATTTCTTCTGTTGCTTCTTCAGGTTTAGGAAATCCATTCTCTGATGATGTCTCAATATCTAGAGACCAGAGTTTAATCTTATCAATGTCATAGTTGATGTCTTCTGGATACTGTTCCGAGATGAACTGATACAGATATCTTTCAAATCCATACACCTTGGTGCCTGAGACATTGGAGTAGTCTTCAATGAATTGACGACACTCCTTCATTGAACCAGGTTGAATAGGTGACACAGAAACACCATCCAAGGTTTTAAACTTAGATGGTTTTTTAGACTGCAAAAAGAGGGTGGGTTGAAAACGGGTTTTCTCCATAAAGGATCCGCCCTTTTGATCATCCCAACCTCTCAGGAGTATTTCATTGCCGTACAAACGAGCGAAGGTATAGAAACGAATGGTCTTACTCCTAAATAATAATAACGAACGTTTAGAATAAATGTATTCTATCTATCTCATACATTGTATCACAACTGGTAAGAAATATGTAGGGCAAACCAAAGGAAAGGTTGAGAATAGGGTACAACAACATTTCAACAAGAATACACCTACTCACTCACGTAGCCCACGCTTGTATCAAGCAATGGAGAAGTATGGTAGAGAGAACTTCATTTGGGGTTTAGTAGAGCAGTGTGATGAGAGCTTAGCAAATGAGAGAGAATGCGATATAATAAGAGAATACGCTACATTTTCTCACGGATACAACTCTACTATTGGTGGTTCTACATTCAAAAAGCACTCACCTGAGACTAAAGCAAAGATGAGTGCTACTTGGAAATCAAAAGGTACTTCAAACCGTAAAGGTAAGAAGAATAGTGAGGAAAGTAATGCAAAAAGAAGGGCGACAATGCTTGCCAGAAAGGAGGCAGGACTTTATTGTGGTCGCCCTAAAGGTTCAATACCTTGGAATAAGAAATAATCTCACAGGTTCTTTTTACGTTGTTCCTGTAGATATTGTATCACATCTTCTCTGATTTGCATCAACTCATCATAACAACCTTGGTTGCGTGCACACTGACGCAACCTGTGGTCTGCTTTTAGAACTGACTCAGTGAATAGTGTCAGACCATCAATATATTGGGTCTTCGATGTACTTGGGTTCGTACTCATCGTCAGGCTCAGTAGGGATGTTATCTTCATTTAGGACAATAGGCTCAGCCTTCTTACGAGCTTCACTTATTTGTTTACTAAACTTATTTGTGTACGCTTCAGCAACTGCCTCAGTTGGTTCACACATTGTCAGAAGAATGTCTGACTGTAGGAGGATGTGCTCATCAGGTGTATGCTCAGGCCATCGCGTGAGCACCACCTTTTGCTTTCCTGAAATGACACAAGGACACAATAGATGTACCTTGGGTTCATATTCAAGTTGATCAGTCGCTGCTATTAGCGTCTGTCCCGTCTTCAACACTACTATCGCCAGGTCCATCAGTCAAATCCATACTTGTTAGGGGTTCATCAGGTGTTACAATTTCTTTGTAACGTGTTGCTACATCATCACGTGGTTCAAGGATTGCCACAATGTGATCAGCCTTGATGGTGAATGATTGCTCATCAGAGAGGATACAGTATGGAAGGTATTGGATTGCAATACCCTTCTCATCATTATCCTCAGTTGGTGCATAAGACACCAGACGTGGACGATCAAGCCAATACCCAATCAGCTCTTCTGTTTCTTTGTTCTCTACCTGCTTAGCGTCAGCAACGATATGCTGACCCAATGCGGTTACTAATACTTTTACGGCCATAATTGTTAGTAAAGCCTCCTTATTATACAGGAGGCTTGGTTAAATGTCAAGTGATTGGAAGTTCTTTACGTTTCTGTTCTTCTGGAACAACGAGAGTGATAGGAATGATAAGCATTCCATTCTCATAACGTGGTGTGCCAACTTCAGCTTGATCTCCAAGCTGCCAGTTGCGACTGAATGTTCTCTGTGCAATTCCTCTATGGAGGAACTGACGTGTGTCTGCTGTTGGTGCAGTTGTGCTGACACCTAAGACTCCACGATGAGTTGTGACACTAATGTCTTCTTTGGCAATTCCTGCCAAAGCAATATGCAACTCCTGAGAGAATTCATCAACCTTGATGATGTTGTATGGAGGGTAGTTGGAAGATGTGTTGTCCACTAGAGCATCTAGCCTGTGAAACATGTCTTCTACACCCAGTGTGACAGGAGCATAGCGCTCCCAACGTGTTAGGTTATTCATTTGGTTCTCCTTTAAAAGCAAGAAAAAAGTGAGTCCCTTACGGCAACTCACTCTTATTTATAACCTAATTTGAGGTGATTGTCAAATTATTGATTTTGTACATTTCCATGGGGTTCAATGTTTCTGCCACTGACTTTACCAACACCCTGTCTCTTACGAGCACCAACGCCAAGTCCTTCACCTTTCCTCATTTTACGTGGCTTAAGAACCTTAGTCTTTTGAGCAGGTGCATCATAAACAGGCTTCTTAGGCTCAGGTTTTACTGATACTTTCTCTTCATCAGGATTCTTGCGATTCTCTCTTCTCTCTTTTTGAGCTTTCCTAAACTTATCAAGATTCTCATCAAGAATGTCTTCAACAATGGTATCATACCAATCATCAGACATGTGAGTCATGATGTTGATTGCAGATTCCTCATCATGTGCAATACCTTCACCAATCAGTGTAGCAAAGACTGCTTCTAGTTCCTCTTTCTTAGGACCATAACGCTTATTCAGGTCTTGACGACGATCAGCCTCAAGTTTGTAAGCCTTGTTCTTAGTCTTGTTGTAAGCAGGCTTGGCGAATCTCTTCTCAAGTCCTCTCTTCTTATTAGACATCTCCTGTCCTTTCACTGCATCTTTCACCATGCCTTCAGAACCTTGAGTTGCCTTACGTACAACTTCCATCTTACGAGCTTGTGCAGGTCCATCACCATCACGTGACTTACCTTTCTGCTGATTCTTCATCTTATCAGCAGGAAGACTCTTATAACCTTCCATGTAAGCTGATGTGTAGTTCTCTTCAGTCTCATACTCAAATTCCTCTTTCTTAGAGGATTTCTTAGAAGAGTTACCCCAATTAGAAGCACCTTTAGCACGACACTTCACAAGAGCACCAGAAGCATAAGCTGAAGGCCACACATCATAACGTGACTTCACCTTATGATAGCAAGCATCCTTCTCACCTTCATCAAGTACTTCATACTCTTCATTCTTAGAAGTCATGCTGCTGGTAACCTTATTACCAACTGCATTAGAACCAGCACTGATTGCTTTCTTACCCAGAGAGGAACTTGCTGCCTTAGCAAGTCCACCACCAGCTTTAGCTGCTGCACCAGTTGCTGCCTTACCAGCTAGAGCACCGGCTGCCTTCCCAGCTAAACCAGCAATCAAAGGAGCGACTTCATCAATCTGCTCTTTATTTTCGTAAATGCCAGCATATGCGCCAGCTAAGTCAATGTTTCTCATTGGTATTGAACTTTATTTTTATTTATCTCATTTTCTTTTGGCTCTTTCTGATTCTTTTAAATTAAGAGCTGAATCCAATATGTGCTTAGGCACAAGGGCCTTTGATTGGCCACCTTTGTGAATAACACGAATTGATGAGATTCCAATAGCGTGACCGTCTTTAAGAATTTTATGGTTTAATTCAACATCACTATTCCAGTGCTCAAATCCTTCAGATTCATTCAATGTTCCATATTCCTTGAATACTTCACTCTCTATCATCATAAAGAAGAATGCAATAGGTGCGTAACGCTTTCTAAACTTAAGACCAAACTTATCTGTACTTCTGGCTGATAGTAATCTGATGTCTTTATTAGCCTCAAATTCACTAACCATCACATCAAGCCAATCTTTTCTACGAACAATGGTGTCACTGTTCATCATGATAAAGTACTTAGATGTTACATGAGAGAATCCATGATTGACTGTGCCGCTGAAATATTTCCTCTCAGTGTTTCTAACAAACTTAACATCAGGATATTCATCACCAAAGTATTCTTCAAGAGAACCCTGTGATGTTGACATATCATCAACAACAATAATGTTCCCAAATGTATTGGGATTGTACTTTTTTGTTTTAACAACAGAGTCAATGCAAGCTCTTAGAGTTTCATACAACTCGTGGCAAGGGATGACTATATCTACTTTAGGCATGATTGAATTTACTAAGGACATGGTGGATACTCACCAAATATTGGTTGTGTACCATAAGTATCCCAACCTGCTGCATTTTCATCATTGACGCTAGGAACACCAGGAATATACAATGTACCAAAATTTGTAGCAGTGAAGCCTCCAAATGTATTAAACATGTTTTTTACATTTGTTGCCATTGTGAAGTCAAACGTATCTGCAACTGATTCTGAAGTAAAGCTCATACAATAATCGAACATACTCTCAAAACTAGTTATTGTTGATGTGTCTGTTAATGGACCAAAATCCCAATCAGCGGTTGAACCTTCAAGGGCATTCTTCATGCTTTCATCATCCCACAATATAACAAATTCATCTCCAACTTCACCCTGTATAAAATCACCATAAGTTAATAAATTTCCATCCATATCAAGAACATGAAGTTTTTTAGATTTTCCACTGTATGTATAAAAATACAACGCACCAGATTGTGTGATCTTTATATGAAGAATTGCTCTATCCTGATCCCAACGATCACATATTTTCCAAGTTTCCCAAGCTGGTTTACCAGGCTCACCTTTTCCCCATTTTGGTTGTTTACTAAACCCTGACCAACCTGATGCACCATCCGCATCACTTGTTAATAGGGGCATGTAAATTTCATCAGCATTACTTTCAATCTCACCACCACCAAAATTATCCAACATATACTTAACATTTGTTGCATTATTGAAATTAAACGTTTCAGCAATTGTTGTTGTAGTGAGATTCATACAATAATCAAACATACTCTCAAAAGTTTTGATGCCAGATGTGTCTGTTAATGGACCAAAATCCCAATTTCCTGATGAACTTTCAAATAAAGCTTTGGCTTCATCATTAGAACCAGTAATTATAACAACATAATCTTGGTTATCATCAGGAATTTCTATCATACCTTCATCTGAAGGTAATGGAGCTCCAGTCATATCATAAACTGTACCCCTTCCCATATAACTATGTGAGATAGATGTAGTGCCAGTTCTGTTAATAAGATGAAAAATCCTACCCTTTGCGTTTGCTCTTTCCCAGGGCTTCAGATTGTCACAAGCTGTGATTGAACCATAAACTGGAGCACTACCCAATACTGGAGTAGTTTTATCTGACCAATCATACCATGAATCACGGTCATTACTGATTTCATTATGCATTGGAATATTCAACTTATTTAATTCAGTTGAAGTCCAACTAGAACCAGCGGATGTAATCATATCGTATGTGTTATTAGCATTACAAAGACTAAAATAATCAATTAAAGTAGTTGATGTAAAATCATAGCAATAACTAAACACCGAATCAAAATTTTCTACCATACTGGTGTCTGTTAATGGTCCAAAGTCCCAATCATGTCCATCCCAGTTGTATCCAAAGAAACTGTTAAGACTCTTACCACTTGCAAGAAGTATGAACTCCTCTCCAGTCTCAGATGGAATATTACGTGTTAATCCAAGATACTCACCATCTGGATAAGTGAAAGCATGACATGTACCCACACTTAAGTCAGCTGTGGTTCCTCTGATGTTCAATATATGAAGAATAGGTCCTCTTGTCCAACAATCCCAAGGCATGTTTCCAGCACTTGAACTGAGTAGTTTCTTGAATTGTTGACCTGTAACGTTGTATGTCTTACCATCTTCAGCTGTACAGACAAATAAGTCATCTTCTAATATATTTGTGATCCAGCTCATTTTAATACCCTTTTCATTTATTTATCATTCTTTTTTGGATCCAATTGAGTACTTTGGAATGAGTTCCCAATCTGCTTTCTGCTTATGAGGAAGGATTTTAATCTGAGACATAGAACACATCTCTTCCTCTTTCATCTCACTCACAGCCTCCACCAGTCCCCAATCAGTGAGGAGTTTGGTGATACGGTTACGTCTCTGTGAGTCATTCTCTGAGAAGTCAGAGTGTTTACCATCCAACAAGAATAACTCCTTGAAGTGGACAATGTAATACTTACCTTGCTTATGCAGGATGTGACAAGACTGAAAAAGTTTATTTTCTGTTCTTGAAGCAACTCCTATTCTGGTGAGTGTTTCCCTAACTTTAAGGAAATCGTCAGGTTGTGCTAGTTTTACCTCGCACATCATTGTAGCGTTCCAATCCATAACAAATGTTACATTATTTCTCTATTATTTAGAGAAAGATCAATTATGGGTTAAGAGTTTCAGATAATCTATCAACATAACATTTCATTGTATAATCCATCTCTTCTTCGGGTTCTAACACACTCTCCATGAACATCTGTTCAACTTCCTTATCCAACTCAGGATCAGGTTCAAGTCCTTTATAAGCCTCTTCAAAGTAATCAGATGTCTTACCAAGGTCAAGTGGACCTATTTCACTGATAGCATTCAACCTCTCTTGTAAGGACAACTCTTTCTTAGGTTCTACTTTCTCTTCTGGTTGATTGTAACCAAAATACTCGTCAATACCAGACATTTGTCAAATACTTTCAGGTATTTATGGATTGCTACCATCCCCCTTAAGGAGGACATGTGCCCCATTTAGGTTTAGGTTTAGTCCAGGCATCTGCATCTTCAGAAAAGTAACTTGGTTCCCAACCAATTTCAATTACACACCAACCAGACAGGTTTTGGTTGAAGCTTTCGGCTTCGAAGAACATATAATCCATATCCTCCACCTTCGCCGTATCCCAATTACTGATGTCTTGGTTGAACTTCTTGGTGCCGCCACCAAACAGATAACGCATATTCGTCACATTTGACGTATTCCAACTACCGATGTCTTGGTTAAACTTGGTGGCGCGGGCAAACATCTGTTCCATATTCTCCGCCTTCGAAGTAGTCCAATTACCGATGTTTTGGTTGAAGGATATGGCGGAGGAGAACATCATTGAAAAACTAGTCACATTCGACGTATCCCATCTACCAATGTTTTTGTTGAAGGAGCTGGCACCCTTGAACATAGAGGTCATTGTCACCACCTTCGACGTATCCCAGTTACCAATGTCTTGGTTGAAGGCATCGGCATTATAGAACATATTTGACATATTCTCCACCTTCGAAGTAGTCCAATTACCGATGTCTTGGTTGAAGGCAGAGGCTTTATAGAATGTATTACGCATATTCGTCACATTTGACGTATCCCATTTACCAATGTCTTGGTTGAAGTCTCTGGTCTCGGCGAACATATAACTCGTATTCTCCACCTTCGACGTATTCAAATTACCGATGTTTTGGTTGAAGGCATCGGCTTTGTTGAACATATAACTCATATCCGTCACATTTGACGTATCCCAGTTACCGCCAAATGTTCCATTAAAGGATTGCAACAGGTAGAACATTTTATGCATCGTCGTCACACTTGACGTATCAGTATGTTCTCCAAATTCCCATCTGGCCCCTTTTCTGGTAGATCCATCGTAACTGTTACTACCAGAAAATAGTCCCTCCGCCCAGCCGCTGGTTACGAAAACTACTTCCTCACCAGGATTAAAGCCATAAATTTCACCTAAATCAGTTCCATCAACTTTCCAAGCTTGATACGGTCCACCATAGAAATTTATTTGATTAGATGCACCCTTAACATGCCAGATGCCACCATCATGTCCTTCCCATGGCAGAGGACAAAGATCTCCCTCCGGTGGGCAATGACCCCAGCAAGGTTTATCTTCAGTCCATGAAGTTGCGCCAGTGGCAAAATTAACAGGCTCATCTGGAATTAATTTTACACACCAATCACGGAGGTCTTTGTTGAATGATGTTGCACCACGAAACATACCATCCATCGTGTCACACCCCGACACATCCCAACCGCTGATGTCTTGGTCGAAAGCTTTAGCATCCATAAACATGTCGCTCATTCCATACACGTGCGATACGTCCCAACCGCTGATGTCTTGGTTGAAAGCTTCAGCACCACTGAACATTGTATCCAAACTGTATGCTGACGTTATTTTCCAGCCACCAATGGGTTGGTTGAAATCTTTAGCGTCCCAGAACATCCCAGATATACTCGACACATTACTAACATCCCAACCACTAATGTCCTGGTTGAATGGCGAGTTTGTGAACATATTGTTCATATATTCCACGTTTGACACGTTCCACTTACCAATGGGTTGGTTGAAGGCGCGGGCATCGGTAAACAAGTTTTCCATATCCTCCACCTTCGACACGTCCCAGTCACCAATGGGTTGGTTGAAATTATGGACGCTGGACAGCATTGCATACATCTCCGTCACATTTGACGTGTCCCAATGACCAATGGGTTGGTCAAAGACTTCCGCTGACCAAAACATCTCAGACATATTCGTCACATTTGACGTGTCCCAGTTACCACCTAATTTACCATTAAATACATAACAATTATTAAACAGTTTGCGGAAACTTGTAACTTTACTGGTGTCAGTATATTTACCAAAATCCCAATTGGCATCTACTTGGCTATAAAAGCAATTAAGCGGGTCAGGGTCAGTTACAAAGACAACTTCTTCACCAGGCTGAATAGTCGAGATTTCTCTTTCATTGGTACCATCAACATCCCAAGCTTTGTAAGGGCTATTACCATAAATGTCCATTAGATTGGTTACATTCTCAATGTGCCAAATACCACCATTATGTCCTTCCCATGGCATCGGTGGCAATTCTACTTCCAACTTATAAACAGCACCACCACGCTGAAGAGTAAACAAATCACCAGTTTCACATTTAGTTTCTAAATCGGAGCCTAAAATTTTAAAATTTTCCTCTCCTCTGCGTATAACAAACCAGGAGGTTAGTAATCTTTCATCAATATTAGACATTTGACAATTACTTTTTAGTTATTTATTCAGGTGGACAAGTGAGCCTCTCAGCACACGCCTCCTCACCATAAGCTTCTAGCTTCTTCTGTAAGTCATCAAAGACATCCCACATAAACTCTGAGCCTGTCTTCTCCTTATAACACTCACATGCCCTAAGGAGATTACAGACTTCACCTTTGTTGAAACGAATCATTTGTTGCCACCTTTGTCCATTGATTGTATCATACCTTTAATGTCCTGTTTACTCAGTAGAGACATTACTTCAAGGGCTTTCTGTTTCGAATAGTTGAAGTAAGCCATAACCACCTCAAGTCCCTCTGGTTCTGAGGGTTTACTGATGGGATCGAAACGAGATCCTTTGCGAACGCCATAATAATAGAACTGATACTGTAGATAAGGGCTGAGATCAGAGTGTTGATTCATTGATTCAGCAAACATGATGGTGTCAATGAACCCAGCAAATGCACGATTAGTCAGGAATGGATTATAACCTGACAGATCGAGTTCATAAGTCTTCTTGTTGATGCTCTTAACATAATGAAAGGGACTAATCTTTGCCATACTTCTCTTCAAACTCCTTATAGTTTATCACACTGTGAGAGTAACCAGGATACTGCCTCTTCATAATGTGTGGAATGCCCATCACTGTAGGCCAGTCACCTTGAAAGTAAACTGTCTTAGACTCCTCATCAACATGCCGTTTCATCAGTCTTATTCCTCTTGTTGTATGTGATAGTTATTCTATCATACATCTTGCCTGTACTGTCAACTCCTGTGGAGAATTCTAACTCTCCCTCTAGGAGTTGAGCAACGTTCTTAGCTTGATGATCAGCCATCAGCTTGATGGTTCTTTTATCCACGGTAATACGCTTCATAGTATGCAACAATACCCATTGGGGTTGGATGACCCTGTGACACCCAGTCATGTGCACAGGCATAAATGGACTCAGTTGAGAACTTAGGTGAACCATCCTCTTTCAGGACAGAACCATATTTCTTGAGTAATACGGAGAGAGACTGTTCTCTCAGTGCCATTCTGTCAGGTGAATACAACCAATCAGATTTCATATCAGCCTCCATCTACTTGGCAACCAAGTAAAGCGCCTGCAACCGCACCAGTTGGGACAGCAATCCAGCGCCCGTTACCACGGCTGATAAGACCACCAATACCACCACCCAGTAGTCCACCAATAACGGTTCCTTCGACGCAGGAGTTGTCGTCTCGTCTTGTTGATTGTGTTGTGTTTCTGGGTTCATTTTCACATGGGACTTCAATTCTTTCATTGTATCGTCTGACATACCCAGGATTGTTCTTGGTTCCTGGTACGTACTCTTCACGATACACAGTCTCATAACAGGCAGTCTGTTGAGTACCACCAGGTTGTGAGTAATCTTGTGCCATAACTGGTGCAGTCAATAGCAGAAGAGGAAGTGCTAAGAGTCTTCTCATTTCCATTGTAACTCCATCATTAGTTGAGTAGCAAGAGCCAACAGTGTGATTGAAGGATCTGCTCCTCTAGTTATCTTATCAGAATACTCAGCAAATATCAGGACAGCCTGAGGCTTTGATGCATCTTCAACCTTATCTTCTAATGCCTTGTAGAGGTTTCTCTCTAAGACACGTGGATGAACATGACTCTGTCCAAACACCCAGTCTCTCACGTTGGTGAACTGTTTCTTAGACATGTACTCAACACATTGTGTTGCTGTCTGTGAGAGTGACTCACCACTCAACTCACCACTCTTGGTGGCAAACTGTAGTTGGTTGAGAAGGTGTCTCCAGTCAGGTGCATACTCAAACATGAATGTCTGAAGTACCTGAGGTTTGAACTTGATGTCATTCTCTCTCAAAATACCAACCACTCTTGGTGCAAACTCACCAATTAATGCCTTGATGTCCTTAGGACTTCTGATGTTGAAGTCAACTGCACTACAACGTGAGTGGATAGCATCAATGATGTTATGTGGGT
>Ga0181422_1000287_pt1 | contig 16346 bp, 18 predicted proteins | sample 45SPOviralmetaG_FD_130147 | JGI IMG/M metagenome (GOLD analysis project Ga0181422, IMG submission 130147) | Marine viral communities from the oligotrophic San Pedro Time Series (SPOT) site, San Pedro Channel, CA, USA - 45 SPOT_SRF_2013-07-18 | ecosystem: Environmental > Aquatic > Marine > Strait...
CAAGAAATTTTCCTACGGCGCCAATAAGTCCAGCGGTTTCCCTCCCAGCGGTAAGAGCCGATTTTATGACAGAATAAGCCGCATTTGCCGCCGCTATGCTCTCGAGAATTGGCAAGGCACTACCCCACCTTCATTAACACCGCTATAAGCAACGCGATGATAGACCCTGCGGCAGCCCAGAGGATTTGCTCTGTGCGTTTTACTCGGTTGTACAGATCTTTAAATTGTATGCGTTGCTCTGTGCGTAATTCGATCATGTTCATGTCAATGCCATCAATGCGGCTGTGCGCTGAGGCGACCGTGCGTTTATCGTCGCTCACCAGGAACCCTCCCAATTGCGTAGCTTGGCAAACTCGCCATCCATTAATTTACGTTTGATAACATCTTTGACAGCATCACTGTCGGTCCACGCCACGCCAGCCTCCTGGAGCCAGTTGTTTAACAGGGCGGGGTGTATGTCACCCACATGCTTATAGTCAGACCCAAAGTCGTTGGGTGCCTTCTCCCGGCCATACTCCGCGTCTTTAAGCATGCCAGTCGCGTCAAAGGTGTGTTTCAATACAACTTGATCGTCGTCGATAAATAATTGCTCTGAAACTTTATCTCTGTCGGTCATTTCTTAGCTTTCTTTTTTGCAGTCGCGCTGAGGTCTTTAAAATGCATCAATCGCTTGCTGTTTTTTGTATGACGAGCGCCAGAGTGAACTTCACCATTTGGCATTTTATGCATGGAGCCCTTGTGCTCTGTGCCGTCCCGGAAATAATGTTTTACACCCTTAGCCATCTTCGTAAGCCTCATTAACATCAGGAGTTGATGGATCGTCAGCCTTCAAGGTGCCATTTGCGTTTCTGGCTCGTTTCTTGGTTGGTTTCTTTGCGGCATTGCTTTTAAACGCTGGGGCTTCCGCTTCTAAAATCTCTACAATGTGCGGCTGTAGCACCATGATTTTTTTTACTTCTGCGTCAGGCAAATCAACGATTTCATCTTGGCCGATAAAACCTTTTGACGTAGCCATCCGTCTTGCTTTTATTTTTACTCGCATAATACCTCCAGAGTATCTGGTAATTGTATATATTGGGGGCAGTTACCCACCCCCAACAATTGTTATGACGTGGTGTTGTCCGCGATAATGCCTGACGCTTTTTCGTTTTTACAAACAAGGGTCAGCTCAGTCGTGATTTGACGCTTCTCGGAATCGCCTGTTTTCGCCAATGCGACGTTCTTGGTTGGTCGCAATGTTGCGATTTCCCACATGTCATCCTGCATTATGAAAACGTCTTTTGAGCGGTTCTCACGCGCTGGCTGGAAAGCTACCTGGCCCCACGGAGTCAGGTACACCGAGAGACTATTTACCACACGCTCATCGTTTGCCACGACGTTTGCACGCTGGTTGTTATTACCAGTAAATGCCAACGCCTTAGTCATTTGAAACGCGCTGAGGTAGCAAGTGCCCGGTGTCCCGCCATTTTCCCAGATTGACTGCATCACTGCATCAAATTTGGTTTGCGTAAACGCCGTCGCAGTACCGTCATCAGTACGCGCATCAGAGCCGTCACCAGTTGGATTTGCGCCTGAGTTGCCAGACTGAAAATCCACGTTGGTAATTAACCAGGCTGGCGCTCCGGCTAACTCACGAGCGGCAGATGCTGACCCGGTCACTTTTGCGTTATTTGCAAAAAGCGCCTTCTCTATATCAAGTTTTTGCTCGCGTGCTACGTTTATCAAATTATATGCCATTTGACGCGTTTTGCCTATATTATTAAGGCCTGCATCAGTATCGGCTATGGTCACGGCATTTTTGAAAATTTGAGTTCGATTTGATAATCTGGACTCTTGGGTTCTCGCTTCTGCCGTTGTGTCATCACCTTCAATGTGAGCATTTGTTGTGCTCGCACGCAAAGACGAGGTTAACCATTCGTGTAACGTGCTAGACGCCGATGTTTTTGGCGTGCGCGTCATAAATGGAGTTTCAAATGGAGTCACGTTATAGATGACGGAGGAAATATCTTCAGCTATACTATTTGCATAGTCATAACTGTCAAACGTGTTGGTAGGTTGAGCCATGATTTTTTCCTTTCAATGACTGATCTATTTTAAAATTAGGTTGATCGCATCTTCGACCGACCCGGTTTTTTTGAAGCGTGCTTCCGCTTTCTTGCGAGCCGCAGCCTTTCCCTGATTTGGGCGTTTTTTTGCTCCAGCGGTGACGTTTGGTAAGCTCTCGTTGGTTGAGGTCGCCTTGCCACGTTTTTCGACGAGCTGTCGGTATCGCATCGCGTCGTGCATCGCCAAAATGTAACGATGGTCCTTCACGCTGCTTAACTCTTGCTCTGTGAAGCCGTAGTGGTTGCCTACTTCCATGAGACCCTTTTTTATTGCTTCACCCTTTTTGGGGTCCACAATGGCCGGGAGACGTTCAGCCAGGAGTTGAGCCTGTTGTGCGGTGTACTCTTGCACTTGCTGTTCCTGGATTGCTGTCTGCTGCTGGCGCATTTGATGCACCTGAGCCACCTTGGTGTCGTAAGCTTTTTTGGCTTCGTCGTACTGCATTTTCCGCTCCATGTAGCCAATCGGATCATTCTGAAAATCGGACTGATTCAATTCGGCCGGAGGTTCCATGCCAGTTTGCTGGATATTTTCTATAAACGCCTGCACCTGTTGTTGCTGCTGGGCTAATGCCTGACTTTGCGCTTTGTAGTTTTTCTCAAGCTTTGCAACGTCTTGCATCCTTTGGTTGATGTAACCCTGGCCCGCCGCAGATTGTTTCAATTGGTCAAGGGTCCACTGCTCTTCTTTGCCGTTAATCTTAACGGGGATGAGCGTGTCTGACGCAGTAACTTCCTCGGCTAGGTCTATGTCATCAAAATCGCCGTCCTCCAACTCTAGGTCGTCAGACTGCGTGTCTGTTTCTGCCTCAACTTCTGTTTGGTCTTCGCTCTCAACCTCTTGAGTTTGCTCGGGTGCCGCCTCAGTAGTTTTTGTTGGCTCTTCAGACTTAGTATCTGATACTTGTACATTATCTGCATTAGTATCTGGTAGTTGTATTATCTGCTCGACGGCAGACATAATATCACTAGTCGCATCGTTCACGGTGCTAGTTCCTTTCAGTTAGAAATCTCTCTGCGTCAATCGCCGCGTCAAGATGGATTTCAATCGCCTGTAATGCACGAATTATTCCGTGCGCCTCTTCGCGGATTTCAATATCTTGAGATCCACTAGTCGCAAACACCTCTTTTTGTTGTTCACGAACATTCCTAACGAACTGCTGGAAGGCGGTGTCGTTTTTTAATCTCTGGGCCTCTTCGGCCGTCAATCTTACGTCTGTCGTCATTGTCCCTGGGCAATCCCTGCAATGGTTCTGACTTTGTCTTGCTCTGCTTTCACTCTTGCTACATCTACCGCAGTTCCGTACTGACCAGCAACTTTTGCTGCATCAACCAGCAGATCTTGCGCCATTTGATCACGCTTCAAATCATCCTCTGCGGCTGCTTTCTGCGCGTCTAGTTGCAGTTTCATCATGTCAGATTGCATCTTGCCTTGCGCCTTCATAGCCTCAGCCTGGAGATATGCCGCGTTTGGATCTGGCTGGTTTTGGGTCATTTGCGCTTGCTGTTGCTGTTGCATCTGTAGCATCTGCGCTTCGATTTCTTGGTTAATTGGCGCAAAGTATCTGTCTGAGTTGCGAACCCCGGCGGCGGCCATCATATCGGTGACCGTGTTTCTAATGTTTGTCAGGCTCACCAATCCGTTCATGGGGCCGTACTGCTGGTAAATTTGTGTCTGCATAGTCAAGGCCTGCTGTAGGGCCGCCACGCGTTCATCCTCACGCCCGGTCCCTAAGCCGACATTTACACTTATGTCCATGCTGCTGTCCCAGACCCGAGGGTCTACGGGCACAAACATACCGTTTAAACGCATCATGCGCTCCTCGTCGACGTTCTTGTGTACGATGCGCAACATGAGCCTAAATAGATCCTTGAGCCCCTCAGATAAATTTCTGACCATGACCTCGACTTGACCCGCTGCGGCCTCCACTGACGCCGTGACGGCTGCCTTTGTGGTTGACTGCAACATGTCTGGGTTTAACGCTATGTTCTGCGTGACGCCCGTCTTTTGCTCCACGAGCTTGTCCATGTAGGTGAGGGCGCTCAGTGTCTGTCCGGCGACAAACGGCACCGACAACTCTTGCACCGCGCCGGGTTGGCGCATCCTAACCAAAGCGCCAATTTCATTATTCATTAAATCGCCGACGTCTGCCTGACCCTCAACAAAGCCTATGCGCGGGTTGTTGGTTAGAGCCACGTTATCCAGGATGCCCCGGAGGATCGCTGTGGCGGCGTCCTGATCATCGCAAATCATTTCGGCTATGGAATTGCCGTAAAACGAATGCGGCTCCGGGTCGACCTCCAGCTTGACCAGCGGCACCTCATCGCAAGGCTCAAAATCCAGCAACTCATACTTTGACCCGCCGCAGATAAATTTATGTAAGACTGGCACGCCGGAGCCGTCCGCGTCTACACGCATGTAGGCCTCGGTAATCGTGACGTTTTTCATGGTGGGGTCTTCGGAGCTTTCGTCGTCAAAGTCGTCGTCGTAGCCGTTCCTGGCGAAAGCCTCGACGTTTGTCATGTCTGAACCACTGGAATAGCTATCTAGGTTAGTGACGATCTCCGGGTCAAAACCCATCGCAATAACGTCCCCGGCACGCATCTCGGTGCGGTGCGCAACCACGTAGGCGTCGTCCATTGTCCGGGCGTCTCGGTTTACAAATATTTCCTCCGGTGGGACGCTTTCCAGGCATAGGTCGCCCTTCATTTCAGTCCGGCTGATTTTAACGCTAAATATTGGAGCCTCAATGTCCATGCCAAACTCGTCCATTTCCATGCGCATTTCCATTGTCTGCTCCAGGACTGTCACATCTGAATCTGACGTGAGTAGGGACAGCTCATCCTCAGTGAGGTCGGTAAAGGTGTAGATTTTAGCTTTTGGGTAGTTTTTGTAATACGCCTTCAGAACGCCTTGTTTTTTGACGAGGGCGTCGTGGATTGCGTCGTTGAGCAACTTGTAGCCGTTTAGCCGGGAAAACTCGTGGTGCATGTAATTAGTTGCTTGCTCTGCCAGGGCGACGTCCTCCGGGCCTTTCGGGACGTATTCCACTGGCTTGCCCGTACTGAGAAACACCCGCATGATGCTGGGCTTGACGGCACGCACCGTGTCTCGGACCTTCGTGCTGGTAACCTTGGATCTGCCTTCCTCGTGGCCTATGTCTACCTCGCCATCCATGTAACGCTGAGATTTAACCCTTATGTCGGTTATTTCGCTCTCCACGAAGTCCACCGCGTTTTGAATGGCGTCAGTGACAATACCTTGGATTTCTTCTCTGCTTTTAGGTTTTAATTCCATTACCTCGGTCCCATCATATCTAATATGCCTGATACGTTTCGTCCTGTTTCGTCAGCCGCCATGCGTGACGCCGGAAGCACTACCGCTGGCCGTGCCGCGTTTGTTGATAAATTGATTATGCCGTTCACCATGCTCTCCAGGCGTTTCAGTGCGCCCGTGTCAGTAACCGCAGACTTAACAAGCTCTGGATCTTCGCTTACTAAGATTTTTGCGACGCGTAAGTTCTCGGCGTCAGTTAAATCACGACCAAACATTTTTACGATGCTGCGAGCTATGTCGCCCAGCGCCCTCGGGTCATTCATTTGCAGTTGCATTAATGTGTTCGCGCCAAGTCTAGTTCCAAAATTAGAGTTTTCTATCAGGGTCTCGGCGGTGTTAGTCCTATCCATAATTGCGGATTTGGCGGCGTTACTTTCTGTCGCTATGTCTAACTTTTTCATAACGCTTTCTATTGTCTCATCAGGTAACGCCATGCGTAGCAGCTCGTTCATGCCTTGCTCATCGTCACCTAAATTTTTGATGAAGCTCGCCCGGTTTCCACTTTTTAATCTGGCTTGAATTGATGACAGCATGCCGGATCTAAAGGCGTTAATTGCGTCTTCGTTTCCGGCCTCAAATAAATCTTGCAATTGAAGGATTTTTTCATCGGCACTACCAGTAAAAGCTTTTCTTCCGGCGTCAAACGCGTCAAAGTTATCCCTGGCAAGTTTGGCTTGCATTCTGGCCGAGGCTAAGTCTGGAATATTTGCGTCAATTGCGGTTCGCACGTCGTTTGCAATTTCTGCTATGTCTGAGGCGACAAAACCGCCGCCCGGCTTCGCAAACTTTTTACTTGCCGCCGCGTCTAAACTGCGCCTGACGACCTCGGCCTCCTCTGGGTTTGGTCTGCGTAAAAATTGTAATTTACCGTCTTTCATTTTAAACAATGGCTCGTAATTTGGGTCGTTTACCCTTGTCTGGAATTTTTCCAATAAAGATTTTCTGGCGGCCGGGACAGCCTCTAAGGCCAGAACTAACTCACCAAAAACCTCGTCGTTAACTTCACCCGTTTTAAATGGTGCGTAAGCTACGTTTTCGGCTTCGCGGACGGCTTGCTTGTTTGCTTGATTTCTTGCTACTTGCAACTGCCCGTCACCGCCCAACGCCGTGTCGATCTCGTCTGCCGCTCGCTTTCTCGTTTGCGACGGGCGATTAGTCAACGTGGTGTTTATTAAATCACCAGCCTCGCCGCCTTGCGCCCGTAGAGCTTTGACGGCTGCCGCCAGGGTTTTATTTTCAACCAGTATTCTGCCGTCCATTATGTCTTGAACGATTTCCTCTGGTGTTTTTTGCAGCTTATTCACCAGGCGTTGTATTTCGTTATTAACAATGGTTGAGCCTCGACGACCCACCAGGTTGCGAGCTGACCGCACTAATGCTTTTAATCCATCTCCACCTTTACGCAGCGCCGTGGCTGCGACCGGGTTTACGACAGCCCCCGTGGCAGCTCCGCCAGGGACGCGAGATATTCTTTCCTGGAAACCACCCTCGCCAGTGTTAAACGCATACGCGCCGCCCTCAGCCGCGCCAACCATAGCCATCCGCGCAGCCGATGCCGGAAGGGACGCACCGCCAGTAAACGGAGCCGTCAATAAAGCAGACGTGGCCGCGCCGCCAGTTTCCAGGGCTAACGCTTGCAACGGATTTGCCTCGCGGAACATGCTTAAATCGCTTCTTATTGATTGTAGCACGGTGTCGTAATCTTGCTTACCCAACGACCTCACGAACGCCTCTATTTCGTCGGAGCTGCCAAAGCTTAAACCTTGCAAAACCGTTTTAAGTTTTGTCGCCGTAGTTGCTTTGTAATTTTCTGGAATTTTTTTAACAGAGGTAGCGTCAGACCCTTGTAGTAGATTGCGCAGTTGTTCTGCTTCGGTTTCCGTGCTCATAGGCCAGCCCTTTCCCTTGCCTCGTCAAGAATGTTTTGACGCTTTTGTGGAGGTAATGTGGATGTGCCGCTTTGTACTTCTGCCACTAAATTCATTAGCTCGTCGTGCGGCGTTTCTTTGTATGGGTTTGGTTTAGTCTCTAAGTTTTCTAACTCATCTAAGTAATCTTCGTAGTCTTTTTGTGGGTTTGCCATAATACGCGCCGCGTTAAGCAATGAAGTTCTATACTTGCCCAACGCGATCTCGCGGCGCTCAATTAATTCAAGCAGCTTCGGCTCCTCAAGTCCTGTCGGCAATCCTTGAGATAACGCCAAATCCAATTCACCCTTTGACAACGCACCAAATGTAACTGACCCAATCACGTCTAAACCAAGTGCATTTCGGGCATTTTCAAGTTCAGCAGCTTGAACAGAAATATTTGGAAAATATTGAGTTGCAAATCCAGTAATATTTTGATTGTTTGCTATTGCCTCCCGTAAAGCATCTTTTGCTTTTGAGTAATTGCGTAGCGAACTGTTGACGTTTAGAATGTTATCAATTGTGGTTTGAACCATTCCGGCCTTTGCCGCCGCCGATTTAGTTTTAAACTCAGTATTTCCCGCTTGATCAACCTCGTCAGCTTGTGCCACTTTTATGGCTTCTTCTGCGGCCGCCCCAGTCAATATTTCTCCGCTTGGACTAGTGACTTGTCTTGAGCCATCTTGAAATATGCTTAAAGTTGTTCCGTTATCATAAGCTTTCGTAGTCGCCCCAGTTTTGTTTGCGGCGTTTGAACTATTGGCGTTAATGTAACTTTTAATCGCTTCGGCTGGCCCGGCTGACTCCACTAATTCTAAGGCGCTGGCCGCGAGCGCGTCACCGTTGTTTGCTAGCTTCGTTAAATATTGGACTGTTTGATTTTTTCCTTTGTTCAATAAAAGCAAATCTTTACGCTCTTGTATGTCGTTCGCCGCCATTTGCATAAGCGGTTTTAACTGTGTTGGGTTGCCTGACAAAGACATAAGGGCAATTGCCAATCGGTCTGACTTGTCTGGATCGTCGCCGCTCAACGCGCCCTTCAGTCCATTAAAACTGCCGCCGACTGCCTTGCCTATAAAATCAAACAAGCCTCGTCGTGGTCGCTTATTCGCTATTTTTTGCGCTTCTGTATTCACTGGACCCAGCATAGATTGCGCGTTTAAAGGCTGATCGTTTACATCCATTGTGGTACTCCTGTACGGGTCTTTGTCGCCTGGAAATCCAAAAACATGATCCCCAATTTTTTTCCATTTGCCGCCGCTGGCCTGACCCCAAGTTGGGTTCGCTAAGTCTGGGTTGTAGTAATGCATCGCGCCGCCCGTCGGGTCTGTGTATCCCCCGGCAAGCAATTGGTCGGCAACTTCAAAGGCGGTGGAGCTGGGCGTGACTTGGTACATGTTAATGCCGCCCATGCCGCCCTGATACCCGGTGTAACTGTTCCACGCTGAAAACTGACCGGGTTGCAGAATAACGCTGTGCAGCTCGCTGCCGTAAGCGGGGTTTTTTAAGCGGTTCATTATAACAGAGCCAGCCGCCAGCATGCCGCCGGAACCCTGGTTGCCAGCCTCAGCCTCCAGCGTGCGTGCCAATAAGTCTCTGTTGTTTAAATTAAGCATTAATAAACCTTAAAACGGGAAGGGCATCCCTATGTACTTCAACGCGCCTAGCGTGCCTAATATGCCCGGGTTTTGTGTTGTTGTCTGAGATTGCGGTGTCGGCGCAGCGCCTAACGCCGCCAGTGGCGCATTTAAGCTGGCTGTCGGGGATGACGCATACTGGGCAAAGTCACCCCTGGCCGCGTCGATTAGAGCTTGCTGTAAGCCTTGCTGCATTAATCCTTGCGACGCCATGTCTTGGTTAATTGTTCTGCCAGTCGTGAACGCTTGGTTAGCCAAATTCCCGAGCTGATTTGCAGCTCCCAATCTGTCGCCACGATCCGCAAACGCGTTGCTCATGGCGGTGTTATAACCCTGCATCCTCAACGGTGCTAGCGTATTTGCTGCGACCCGGCCATACTCCGCGTTGGTGACGCCCTCGGCGATGCCCTGCCTTGAGCCTCCAAACGCGTTTGCTTGGGTCGCGGCTGCGCCCATGTTATTAATCGCCATCTGGCGTTGGCGCTCAATGTCGGCTTGCGTGGTGTCTATTACTTGTTGCTGGTAGGGGTTCATATACGCGCCGACGTTTAGTGGGGCGGAGACGGCTGCCTGAGTTGCGCCCAAAGCATTTTGCAAGCCCGTGGAGGCTGCCTGGTTAACGTTAAACCCGGCAGGCATGGTTGGTAAACTTTGCGGCTGCGTGGTCACTGGTTGCGCTGCAATTGGTTGCTGGACGGTTCCGCCGCCTTTTGATCCTTGTCCGGCCATTATGCGTTCCTCTTAATTAAACCGACAGCAAAAAACTGCGCCGTCCGTAGTGAAAATGTTATAGCTCCGCGCACATCTCTGCGCTTGCCTGATGCGAAATCAATGTAACGCTTGAACTCTGCGTAATGCTCACGCGCTTTGCCTTGCTCAATCTTTCGTTTGCCCAGGTATCGATAGCCCCGGCGCACGGCCTCGCCCCACCAGCGATTGTGCAATTTGTGCATGCACCACACGACGGCCTCGCGTTTCATTCTGGGCGTAAATCCACCAGCGGCCACGGCGTGCGTTGCGATTACGCAATCGTCGTCGTCGCTACTGCTTGAGCTGCTTGAACCACCGCCGCTGTCGTTGTCGCTGTCGTATGTTAAGACGCCGTCAACGTAAGACGTGCCGTCGTTTGGCGTGGATAAGTTTGCCATGTTTTGCACGACTGAGTTAGAGCCAGATGCGTTGTTCCCAAACGCTCCTTGCGCTGGGGAGTTGGTGTATCCAGCCGCCGCCGCCAAACTAGGGTCAACCTGACCCGTGCCGTAGCCAACAGAAACGGTGGAGCCAAATTGGTTTGTCGCGGCGTTGTTGTTATGCATTGCCATAATTTCGGAGTGGCTCATCGCGTTGTCGTTGTCGCTTACCACGTAAGGCGTGTAATCAGTCCCGGTGGCTGATGAGCCCACACGAAAGTCAGACGCAGAGTAAATCGGGCTGTCAGTGTAAAAACTCGGGTCTATTCCGTATGCGTCTTCAACAACTTGCAAACTTCTGTCAGTCGGATCTAATACACCGACTATTTGGTTGTTACTGGCAACAAACGGGTCAGAATAATCTATGTCTGGGTTGTAGAGCTGGTTGTCCTGGTAAAAGTTGCCTGTTTGTTGATCCACCGGGACAGTCGATATTACGTTTGTGGAGGTAGTAGTGGTATCGCTGCCGTTATTGTTAGTTGAAGTAGAAGTGGAAGTATTGTTGGTATTATCTGTCGCATCGCTTAACATGTAATTTATTTCTGGCAAGACGTTGCTGCCTGGCGTGCCAGTAAACGGATCAATAAAAAAGCTGTCAATGTATGACTTTTGACCTGGACGCGCAGCCCCGAACGCCGCCAAGGTTTGATCGTAAATTGGTGCGGCGCTGTACGCAGAAAGTCCGTTTGCGTAAGTTGTGGGGTCACCTAAGCCGCCGTACATGTCTAAGCCTTGCGGAGACGCCAAACCAAACGCGTCAGCCACGTTTGCGGTGTTAGCGAACGAGGATTGCTGCATTGGCGTAAAGGCCGCCACACTGGGGCCATATGACAAAGGCACCGATCCGATTGAGCTGATTTTGTCAGCGCGATTTAGATTACGTTTTGCGGCGTCTTCTATGTACGCCGGTATCTCAACGCTCGTGCTTGATCCGCCTTTTCCCATTTAAATCTCCTTCGCGTAGCTTGAGTGCAGCGGCTTCCAACCGTACTCAGCCAATGGTTTTTTCCATCCAAAACGCCCGGTCATATTCAATGCCGTGCAGCCTTGCTGTTTTGCCCAAGATATAACATCGTCGTGCATGCTCAAAATTTCCGTGAGATCTCCCCCACCAAGAAAAACATTGAGCACCTTTTTCTTTGGATATTTTATAATCTCAGTAACCAGACAGCTTTTCTCTGCCGGCCATAGTTGCATGGTGCCGTTGTGCAAGCCCTCGTAAATGTCAATTATATCGTGGGTGCCGCCGCTATATTGTAAGGCTGCTTCTATGTGGGGTTTGCATCTCTCAAACTCCGGGTGCATCAAAACGCACCCCCAGACAACGCGACACGCTTCCAAACATTTGAGCTGCCGTCGTGGCTGGAAGTGCAAATATAAATGTAATTCGTGTCCCAGCTAATGAGGCCGGCGGTATCACCCGATGCGCCGACGCTACTAGCTGGAACGGATTGCTTCACGACGACTTCCTTGTAAGCGCCGGATTGACTGATGACTGGCTTGACCGTGCTACGATTGAACATCAAGTAACCATCTTCGGTTGCAGTTTCACCGCCAGTTTGCTGGACTAAAGCCGACTGCGTTCTGTTTAGAAACACGTTTAAACGTTTCGCCCAATCCTTCCAATCTCCGCCGTATGGTTCTGGAGCTGCGTAGCTCATCTTCGACCTCCGGCCACCGCGCTAACTCGATTTATTCCCACTCTCCAATCGGTTAACTTTTGCCCTTCGACGCGTAAACGTAACTGCCTCCCGGTGAACCGCACGCTCGTGGGGTTGGTAAGGGAGTAGGGGCCGTAAGACCTCTCGGTGCCGTTGGGATAAAACCTTGACTTAAATATTGCGTTGACGTCGCCTTGGTTTTTCTCGTCAGGTATCAACTCAGTTACGCTTATCACGTTATCGCCGGTGCCGATGCGAAACGGCCCAGTCTCAGCAAAAGGCGTAAGCCCGGAGTATTCAAAGCCCACCTCGTGCTCGTAAATGTGTCTGTCACTTGCGTCGGCCAGCATGGGCTGGCTAAACGCGCCGCGATCCACGCCAGCCGTGCGATCTAAATCGCCAATGTACCAGGTATTCTCTGAGTAGTTGTATACCACATATCGGTCATTCTCGGTTGAACCTGAGCTGGGGTAGAACCACCAGACCTCGTTGTAGAGGCTGTTTGAGACGCCAAACACTTTTGAGATTTGCGACTTGTTAATGTCAGTAAAAACGTAGTCAGAAACCTCGCTATTTAGCTCGCTCACTGAGCTTCCGTTGTAAACAAAGAAAGAGTTGACGCCCATCCAGACGGCACCCTGGTCAACGGCAACGCACGCCAATGGAGCCGCCAGGCCGGAAGCCGTTCCAACCCGTTCTATGCCGTAGACATATGGTGGCCCTTGATAGACGGCATAAAAACTGTCTCTGCTAGTCAAAATTAAAGTGCCACCACGCACGTTTACTCCGGCCATAATCGTCCCGGCTGTCGCTAACTCTAAGTCTCCGGCTTCATTTGTTGTGGCTGCCGTCCAGGTGTTGTTATCCTCGCGATCTGACCACTGCACTTTTCGGGGGTTGCCGCCAGCTCCAAGAGCAAAAACAAAACGCTCCGCAGTGACCACGATAGCCTCGTTATTAGTCGGGGCGTTGCTTAGTAAAGCTGCCGGGGTGCCAGTATTCAGCGACCACTCGTAAATTTTTCCATCGTCTGCATTTTGCGCCAGCAATCGCTCGCCCCAAGGTTGCAAATGCCAAACTGTGGCCGGTTGGATGTTTGTCGTATCTTGCCGGGCGACGCCGTAACCTAAAGAACCGTAAATACCAGAGCCGTAAGCGGTAAACGCAGCCGCGTCCTCGCGTCCGCTAGTCAAGCCCGACGGGGTAATGTCGTATTGGGTGCCGGCGTTGTTGTAGGCGTAAAGCTTGTTGTAACTCCCGGCGGCTATGTATCGATTTGCGCTGTTGTCAGTCCAGGATAGCATGCCCCTGAGCTTACTTGCGGCAACTGTCGCCGATTTAGTTCTCCAACCGCCAACGGGGCGCATTAGGCCGTCATGCCAACGAACTAAATTAACGTCGCGCCATCGGCCTTCGCCTTGTAGATCTGTCCCATTTCGATAAACGCCTGGAGGGATTTTTAAGTCTACAAGTGCCATTCGCGCCTCACGATATTCTTACAACTACAAATTAACATAGTATCTGGTAGTTGTAAAAATTTGGTAACAAAAAAAGATTTTATAATGATTATTCGCCTTCACCTTCGGCGTCTTCTTCCTCTTCAATTTTGTCAAGACAAACCATGTTATTTGGATCGTGGGCCGCCGTTACTAATATGGGATTATCTTCCCCATCAATTAATTTCCAAACGGAATTATCAGCCTCTACAGTTATGTTATCAACCATGATCTTTACCCTTTTTTACTGAAGCACATTATTTAAATACACCAACTCGCTGTCAGCTTGCGTAACATTTGTGTCGGGCCAATTGCGAGCGGCCGCCCCGTTGGAGTCGCTCCACCAAAGTATGCGAACCGCGCCGTTTGCGCCGTCACCACCATTACGGCTACTCGATTGAGTGGTCATGCCCGTCGCGCCCCCTCCACCGCCGCCATAAAGGCCGCCAGCTCCACCATTTGATTGTGAGTAGCCCGTTCCATTCGTACCCCCAGAGTTACCCAAACCAAGCCCGTAAGTTCCAGTCGTAACTGTTCCAGAACTTCTTCCTATGAGTATGCCAACGCCGCCGCCGCCATTCGCGCCTGTCGAGCCAAATCCAGCGTAACCTCCAGACGCCGCGCCGCCAGTTCCAGTTCCAGGCACGGCATAACCACCACTTTGATAACGGCCTCCGTGCCCACCGTTTGCCGAGTAGCCGGCCGCGCCCCCTCCGCCGCCACCCCATTTATTGGCGCCAGTATTATATTTTTGTCCGCCTTCACCGCCCGTATAACCAGCGGTGTAATCGCCAGACGGAGTGCCTCCGTCTTTATTATCTCCTTGGCCGCCGTTTGCAATCATTTGATAACTTTGATCTGGACCCCAAACACTAGCCTGACCAGATGCACCCGTTGAACTAGTGCCAGATTCACCAACCCCGACTACAAGCGAATACGTGCTTCCAGCAGAAGTGTTGAAACCGTTTTTGTAACAAAGTGCGCCACCTCCGCCACCATTTCCAGCATTCCCATTTCCGCCCCCCGTGCCAGCGCCGCCAGCGCCAATAAGTAGAATAGAAAGTTTATCCATATTTTCTGGGACTGTAAAAGTGTGGTTTCCAGTTGTTGTGTAAATATGCTCACCTGACAAAATCATCTTTGGCGCTAAACCTTTGAAACCAGAGATAGAACCTCCGCCCATTGTCGCGATCATCGGTGCGTACAAGGGTTTGTTTTTTGGCATCCAAATTGTCATATCAACCTCTTATTTGTATTGGGTTTGTGACGCCAAGACTGTGAATGTTGCGTCGGCAGTTTTTATAATAGTGAAGGTGTAACTATCTATGCCACTCGCATTACCGCCACTGGGGGCGGCATCATTTGCCCATTTTGGCGTGACTGCTGAACCATCAATTTGATATACATTTAGGTAATAGGCTGAAGAACCTTGCGTCATCAATATTGCGGCGGTCACAGACTGACCTATTGCAAGGTTTGCATTTACATTACTAAAATTTATTGTTCTGTTTGCGGTTTGGTTTGCAGTGTAAAATTCAACCGCTTGTGCAGTTGTGTCAAATGTAACAGTACCAGTTGTAGAGGTTTGGGTGGTTACCTTTTCATACACTTCCTCAATATCAAGCGTACCATCTACAGTAACGCCGTCTGTGAGTGCAACGCCTGTTATGTCTACGCCAGTTGCGCTTGTTTTGAACTTTTCAGAATTATCGTAATAAAGATAGACGCTCTCATCTTTTACAAATCTTGCTTTGTATTCTGTAAAATCGGCTGTAGTTACATTAAGAGCATTATCACCTGCAATCCATAAGTCTCCTGTTCCTGCATCTTTGATAATGGAATGCGTACTGTCATGGTAAACTTCTAAATCACCACCAGTTCCCATCTTTAGCTTTTCATTATCAGGAAACAAAACATCGCCATTCGCATCGGCAGTGACGATTGCGCTTGCATTTACAGTGCCTAGCGCGTTTGGCAGTGCCACCTCATAAGTTGCGCTCGCGCTATGCGGTGGGCTTGCCACTGTCACACCGTGGCTGTTGTTCTCACAGTTTAGCACAATCTTAGCTGAGTTTGTGTTCCCTCGAACAACAACTTTACCCGTTCCGTTAGGCGCTAAATCAAGGTCCGCGTTTGAAACTGTAAGTATATCTCCAGTAACCGTAACTGTTGTAAAAGCCCCAGTAGTCGCAGAGTTTGCACCAATAGCAGTACCATCAATTGAACCTGAGTTTATGTCGATGCCTGTTACCGGCGTTGTACCGTCAAAAAGGTCGTCGGTCTTGTCCCAATTTGCATTTAAATAACCACCCCAGGCATCAGCATCTCCAGATACGGTGGGTTTTTGAAAACTATAAGTTGTTGTGTTAGTTGGCATAAATAAACTCCTTAGTTACGTTTTTGCACGCACTTACTTCCTAACAATGTCATGGAGACAAGCGCGTAGCTCGTTGGAAAAACTATGCCACATTTTGGCTGTAGCTCCAAAATTCTATGCGGCTCGTGAAAAGGTGACTGGCGTCCAAATTTCTGACGTCGGTGGAACTGGCTCCCACTTCTCTCGCGCACTTATTGCAATCGTTAAAGCTATTGTAGATGTGGACGACGCTAGACGTATCCGCTCAATGGAGGCAGTTAAATTTAAACTAAGCGTTACGTTTGCCGCTCCAACAAGAGAGAAAACACTTGCGGCGGTCACTGTTGCGGTTGCGCTAGTCGCAGCCGTAACGTTTCGTGTTCTGGCCGCCGATACCGACATGGATGCGGCAATTCCAATAGCGGCCGTGCCTTCCTCAGTGCTATTATTTTGTCCGTATATGCTTGAGCCATACGTGCGCAACCCGTAACCTGGGCGGTAACCCTCAGTCTCCACGTATTCTTCAGCGACGCTGACAGTCGCGCCTTGCAGTGCAATTGTCGCGCTGGCATCGATAACTGTGTCATAACCAGAAACTGCCGCTGTTAAGCTTGCAGTGATAGCCGCGCTTGCGTTGTTAACAGTTACAGCCGAACA
>Ga0181422_1000290_pt1 | contig 16326 bp, 17 predicted proteins | sample 45SPOviralmetaG_FD_130147 | JGI IMG/M metagenome (GOLD analysis project Ga0181422, IMG submission 130147) | Marine viral communities from the oligotrophic San Pedro Time Series (SPOT) site, San Pedro Channel, CA, USA - 45 SPOT_SRF_2013-07-18 | ecosystem: Environmental > Aquatic > Marine > Strait...
CTGTTCTGCTGGAAGGTCATTCGGGTTGTTCATCTCTCCGCGTCCGCCGTTCATGGCTCGTCCGATGAGGAATCCGCCAAGACCCATGATGGCTCCAATACCGGTTCCCAACGCGAGGCCTACAGGACCAAGAATGGTTCCCAATTCGGCTCCTGTAATGGCAGAAAGAGTAACTGCGCTAGCCGCAGCCCCAGCAAAACCACCAGCCGCACCGCCCGTGGTAGCTCCCGTTCCTCCGGCGAGTCCTTCGTCCACTCCAGCATTGCGGAGAGCACCGGTAAGTCCCCTATCAATTTGTTTCTGAATCACAAACCCAACTCCAGCGCCTACTGCTGCAGGAGCAAGGATTGTCGCCGCTGTTGCTTCTCCAGCAGCCACTCCAGCAGCTGCCAGTCCCGCAGATACAGTTCCGCCCTCAATAACTTCTTGCGCTCCAGCCATAATGGCTTGACCGGCCAACTCGCCAGCAGCACCCCCGACTCCCCCTTCTATAAAGTCGCGCGGAATCTCAGGGATTCGGGACTCTGGGTCGACCAGGTTGAGTGTCGCCTGTGCAACTTGTTGGCCCAACATTCCGCCTACGATATTGGAGGCCATCCGAGTGAAAAAGTGAGGAGGGAGATGTTCGAGAGCTGGCCGGTTTTCGGGTGCGTCATAAAATGCGACTCGTTCACGTGCGAGTTGAAACCGATCCAATTCTCCAGGCGATGGACGCAGACCTTCACGAATCCGTCGAGCGACGCGTTGCGCGCGAGCTGCAAAGTTGGCCAATGCGTTATCTGCGTCGAGCATCATCGGGATACGACCCATCCGTTCTTGCACGCCTCTCAACGCTCGCTCCACCGCTTCGATTTGCTGCGCCAAACCTTCAGCAGCCCCTCCACCAGCATTCGCCATTGCTGCTTGAAGATTCACGAGTCGGTCCTGGAGACTAGCTTGGAGACCCGCTAGTCGATCGACGAATTGTCGCAAATACCCATTGGCTTGTCCTTCTCCTCCCACCCGACGCCCTCGTCCTGGAAATCGTCCTCCTCCTCCTCCTCTTCCTCCTCCTCCTCCTGCCCCTACTCCTCCTTCTCCTGCTCCTCGTGGTAGGTATTGTTCCATCGATCTTCTAACCTCTGGGTCAAGTGGAGGAATGCTCTCCAAAGCCTGCCTGATCCGTCCGTCCACCCCAGGAGGAACATTCGCCGGCACTTCTACTCCTCCTCCTCCTACTCCCCCTGCTCCTCCTGGAAGTGGAGGAACATTCGCCGGCACTTCTACTCCTCCTCCTCCTGCTCCCCCTGCTCCTCCTGGAAGTGGAGGAACATTCATCGACACTTCTCCTCCTACTCCTGGAGGTGCAGGAACATTCATCGGCACTTCTCCTCCTCCTCCTCCTCCTCCTCCTCCTCCTCCTTCTCCTCCTGGCGGAATCGCCTGAGGCTTGGGGACTGCCGCTTGTTTCAAGGCTTCGTTTTCTCTAGCCAATTCTTGCAATTCCTTGATAAGCCTTTCTGTTAATGGATCCTCATCCATAGACGCTTGCGTTCCCGCGTCAGCCGTTTGGGGCGCTGCGGGTTTGGGATTGCGAAGAGCATCTATTTGGTCCTGCATGGGTGCGTTGAGAGCATCCATTTGGCCCTGCATGTCCCGGATTTGCTTCCGAAGAGCTTCTTCACGAGCAAGGTCACCTTTTTGAAGTTTAAGAAGACCTTCCAATCTCGCGGTCTCTCCGTACAGTCGAGTGAGCTCCCTTGAATCATTGATCCTTTGTCGCTGCATTTCCAGACGCTTACTTTCCATGGCTCGAAAATCCTTTGGCTGCGTTATCTTCACCTCGTCGGTAGTGGTACCCACACTTGTCGTTGCCGATTGAGCTCTTCTCGCCGCGGCTTCATATGCTCTGCGTACTGGTGATGGTCGTTGCGGTTGTGCTGGAGCTTTTGGCAAAGGCTTGCGTTGATTGCTTTGGAGTTGTTCTCGCAACGCGCTGTTTTCAGTCTGCATCGCGTCTTGCTGCTGGGAAAGCATCTGATTTTCTCGCGATGCTATCCGATTTTGTCCTTCAATCGCAGCATTTCGTCTTTCAAGCGAAGCGATGATTTTACCTTGCTCTTCTCCTTGCGTAACCGCCTCCGCGAGCGCTTTCTCATAATCACCAACCAGTCTCTGCAGATCCGTCTGGGGCGTTTGCGTTCCTGTGGACACCAAATTCATCTGTTGCTCCGGCGTTCCAATCAACTGCTTGTTCTGTGCAGGTCTCGCAGGTCTTTGCCCAGTAGATACCGCGCGATTACGTCGTCCGTCTCCTCCGTCTCCTCGTGTGCGCGCTGGAACTGTAGGTGGCGTTCTCTCCATGTCAACATTGCGCGTGGCAGCCGGCGGGCCGATATTACGTAGTCCGCCTGACGGCAAACGACTCGCAATATCTTCTGGAGTTAGCCCGGTCCTTGGTTTACCTCCTCCTCCTCCTCCTCCTCCTCTCCCCCTCCCAGTTGAAGGCGGCGGTCCTCGAGGTGGAAGACCAGGAGCCGGAGTGAACGGCGTTCCTGCGGCTCGTTTCCCTCCAGCCGAGCCACCTTCACCAAAGTCCAGGCGGATATCTGTAGGCGAAACAGTTGGCGTACCCATCTGGATTTGTACGTCTGCAGATGTCACCGGCGCCGCAGGTGTAGTAGGTGTCGGTGTCTGCGCGGCGGCACTCTTAGCGTTAAACTGTCTGATCAGCTGCTGTACCTGGCCATTGTTTGTTTGTTTCCTAAAGTTTGGAAAGTACGCTTGCACGTGCGCCGCTCGGTTTTTAATGTTGGTAGGCGTCGAGTTCAATTTCTTCTGTATCGCGTTTTTCATGACTTTAACGGACTCATCGACAGCGACTGTCACGTCTGGAATGACGTACTTCTTGTCCTCCGTTGAAGCTCGCAGAATATCCCCGACATAACTGGTGAGCTGATTCTTCGTAATCGTGTTTTCGGACTTCTTAAACACTGTGCGCAACAGATCGGAGTGATTGTTCCTCAACTCCTGAGCAACCTCTTTTGTAGTTTGCTGAAACATCGCGCCAAAAATTAATCGACTGCTAATTATTTTGTGCCAGCATGCTCTTCCAACTAAGGCTCCGAGAGGGAGACAATGATGTGTACTTCCCGCTCGACTTTTCCCAGAATATCGAGGTTTCGATCATCGGGTGCTCCGCTCGTGTCGACAACACGGGCTACGGAAATGTGGAGTACCTTGAGATCGACATTTTTGGAGGTCAGAACCATCAGGGAGCCTCACTGAAATCCAACCTCGCAACAGACGGACTGTTGTTCCTCCCAGTAGGACTCGGCGATTTTGACAGGCCGAATGGAGGAGGATTCGCGACATTCCCTCCCTACATTCACCGACACTGGGACGGTATCAACTGGCCGATCGATACGTCCAGCGTCTCGTCGAGACAGCTCAGGGTTAAGGTGACGGGAAAGCAGTTCTCTGGAGCGGCGATGGCCGCAAGTGTCGACGCGTACGTGCACATTCTGATGCAGATCAAGAAAGTGGAGGAGACCGGAGGCCGAGGCTCGGCTACCGTCAGGAACGTCTCTCGTTTGGGTAACGATCGCCGTTTGAAACGTCCTGCCCTCGACGCTAGTTCTGACGTCCGAGCCGGACAGTCTTTTGGGAGAGGGCTCCGCAGACGCACGGACTCTGTAGGATCGTATATGTGAAGAGAGAGCAAAGCATAAAAAATTAACCACCACGCCAATTTATACTTGAGACCTAGCCACCATGAACACTTTCTTGCAATCCAATAAGAGCAGTGCGTTGCTTTCGGTAGTAGACGGGTCCGGTAAGTTTTTCTTACTATAGTGCGCGTATTGTACCTACGTCGTATTAAGTATCTAACAAACTAAGAAAACCAACAGCTACCAAGGACCTCTACGACTATAAGACCAGTGCTACCCCTAACCCGGCCACAGAAAGGGTAGAGATCCAGCCGAATGGAGGCGTGCAGGGCTACTCGACCATCGCAACGTACGACCTACCTGCCTATGGCATTCTCGATCGCGCTATTCTGAGGTTTCGCGTCACCCTTCCTCAGAAGAACAACACCACCACTGGGTATTTGGGGATCAATGCCCTCAACTACGTAGAGATCGCATCTCAGAACAAAGTCATCTGCAGGATCACTCGAGAGCAGATGATCGGAAAGTTCGCAAACATGACGGCCTCGGAGTCGCATAACGCGCAGCGCTACCTGCGTTACGTCGAGAAGAACAGTACGGGCAACGACGCGTTGGGTGCGGACTTTATCTCGGCGGGCGGCATCGATGTCTTCGTTCCGTTCATGGGCCGTATCTCAGGAGCTTTCTCCACTTTTGCGGAGAAGCTGGATACGGTGAGTTTCTTCCTACTTCGTTCTGTGCCAACTCTATACTAAAGAAGAACGTGTAGTCCTTTTGTGAAAGGCTTCAGTTCCGAGCGTCGTTCGCCGCGCAGGCCACGGTCAACACGGGATCGGTGTTCGTGGAGAGCTCCTTGCTCACCTACTTCACTGTTCTGCCAGAGGCAGAATCGAAGAGACTCCACGAGGTCAACTACTCCTCCGGTAAGTTTTTCTTACTATAGTGCGCGTATTGTACCTACGTCGTATTGAGTATCTAACAAATAAGAAAAACAACAGGACCTCTCGTGATGCTCAACTCGACTAGTTTTGAGGAGAACACCGTGTCTATCGGTGCAGCAGACACTTCTGCGACGTGTAACATCGCATGCAATGGTGTAGTGACGCACAGCGTTGTCAAGGTCATCGTGAACACTCAGGAAGACAAGACGAAGGGTGTGGAGCTGGCCGAGATCACCGTGTCTGGGAGCGGGAGGGGTGAGTTTTCTTACTACGGCGTACGCATCTGTACCAGCGTCGTATGAAAGATCTAACAAAATAAGAAAACAACAGAATTGCTGAAGTTCTATGCGGACGAGGTGGAGTTTGTGACAAAATCGGCGATCGACAGGGGCAACGGGCACACCGAGCATATCTACCTCCTGGTAAGTTTTTGTTACTATAGTGCGCGTATTGTACCTACGTCGTATTGCTAACAAATAAGAAAAACAACAGGACTTTACCGTCGGCCACCACCTCCCAGGCTTTGCGGGGGCTGCGTCGTTTAGGGAGATCGGTAAGGCAAATACACATGAACGTCGTACCTCGCTAACATCACACTAATGATCCTCAAGCTGCGCCAAGCATTACGGTGACATTTCCCGCGATCGGTGCGGCAGCAACGATGTCCGTGTGCCACGATCAGTTGGAGCTGATCTCGATCTTGGGCTCGAATGGCCGGTTCGTTTTTGTTGTTTGTTTTGCGTCACCAACTCGAATGCAATTTATTTACTCATTACATGACACACTCGCAGTATCCAGCAGAATATCAGTACTTAGTTGCGTCGGTGATTGCTGGGGTGAGAGTGTGCTGGTCACCATAAAAATTTACGCACCGTCACCTATTTTCACAGTCAATAGCAGCACCAGCGATGAGTAACTACAGAAGCAAGATCCCCGCAGAGGTTGCCGCTGACAGCATTGTCCTCTCAAACAACCGCCCTACATGCAAGGCCGTCAGTGCAGCGGCGGATGGACTCGATTTTAACATCAGCGGCTCTACTGGAAACACAGGTAAGCTTTCTTACAGTATTCGCACTTATGTACCATTACTGTACCAAATATCTAACACGTAAGAAAATGGCAGGTACCAATCCTGGTGACGCGGGCACCTCTGCGGAGCCCATGTCCATCCACGATCGCCAGACCCAGCATATCCTGATGAAGAACAATCAGGGGTCTCAGCCAGCTCTGATCAAATTCAAGCCGGCCTACGTCGGTTCCCCTACGATCGGTGAGGTCTCGCTGGAAAGTTGGTATGGAGAGTCCATCGACGGCAACAAGGGTACCCCGAATACCGGACATCGGAACACCCCTTGCTTCTTCATCAAGCAAAGGATCCATAACGCAGAGGCCGCCGCAGGTACGGTGTACGGCTCTGCCGCTCGTGGATGGCACACTGCTCTCTGCATCGATGATGATGGAGAGCTGTACACGAACGCTCACATGCCGACGAAGGATGACTTCTACGACCTTGGCTATGCCTCGATGAGGTGGGACGACGTCTTCGCAACCAACGCTACGATCCAGACCTCGGACCGTGAGATGAAGAAGGACATCGCCCCTCTGCCTCTCGGGCTTGCGTTTTGCAAGGCCTTGAAGCCCGTGTCTTACAAGTGGAAGTCGACGAAGGAACGTGAGGGCGAGCGTGAGCACTATGGCCTGGTCGCCCAGGATGTTTACGCGACGCTGAAGAGCTCTGGTGTGGAGTGTGACATGGACGAGCGGGGGCTTCTCCGGAGTAAGGCTGCTCTCTTTTGCGCTGACTGGACGGGCAAGACCTCGGATGAGACGAAGCAGAAGCCGGATAAGAGGTACGGGCTCAGGTATGGAGAGTTGGTCGCAGTGCTAGTGAGGGCGGTGCAGGAGCTTGGCGCCGAGGTCGACGCGCTGAAGGAAGGAGCTGGTGCTCCCGCCTCGAAGAGGAAGAGGACTGTGTAAAGCGTAATTTACTTCCCCTGCTACCAGAGGTACATGTGAGCCAATAGTTTTGGTGTGAACACTCCCCGAGCCTTCTCCTTTCTCACGGCCGCGGTTTTTGAAGACACGCCACTGTGGCGGATGAAGTAGGAACGTCGGCGAGAAGAATCGCCGTGGTCACCTGAAGCAAACGCTTTCACCGGAGTGCTATCTTTAAATTGGCCATAGCCGACAGCGCCAAAGTGGACAGCTCTATCTCTACCGCTCTCCTTGTCTCTCACGATTGCCGTGTACTTCTTCCCCTTTGCCTTTGATTTCGTTATCTTTAGTAAGCTTTCTCTCATCTGGTCGATCGATCCACAAAATAAATTATAAGATGAACGCCACGATTAGTCCTACATTCGGAGAGCAGTGGTGGTACGCCGCGATGAGCTCATGCACTACAATTCAGTATTGTCTCCTCGTGTCAGTGCTTGCGAATGAGTGTGCGGCTTTGTACAGCATTGTTATTGGAGCAGACGACGAGAACTGGGACTGGGACGGTAGCGAGCAGAGACATGTGGGAGAGGATGCTGATACAGGCCAAACGCTTATGGCGGAGATTCTGTCTACGGCCAGTTCTGAATTCGCACAACCCCAGATGTGGGACGATCTGGTTGCTCGGGTTTCGCGCTCACGAAGTCCTGCTCATTTTTGTATGCAGGTGGCGCGCAGCAAGTTTGTCGAGCGTGTCACAGGTCTCTCCTTGAACGCTTTCTTGAAAGCGTGTCGAGGCGGACGACCGCATCGGGATGTGGTGAGGAGAAGAGACGGCAAGCTGGTGGAGAAAATCCGATCGAAGCACATTGATTCTGTTACGAGCTCTAGTTCTAGCCTTGACGAGTTTCAATCCGCTTGTTCTTCACCTTCTTCCTCGACAGAATCGACAGAAAGCAAGGAGTAGATCAGTTTATGAAACGCAAGCATTTGTGTCATAACGTGCACGTCTTGTCGAAGACACGCAGCGCTTTGCCTGTGATTCTGAAAGACAAACGTTGCTACCTCGAGGAACCAGTCCTTGCTCTCCAGCATCAACCTTGTCCGTTCTTCGTAGAGTTCAGAAAGAGACTCCGTCTGACTCGTAGTCGTAGTCGTCGTCGTCGTCGTCGGAAAGGCTGATCTCGTAGAGGTAGTCTTCACGATCCCGGTCTTCTTCTTCTTCTTCCCCTTCTTCTTCTTCTTCTTCGTCCGAACTGAGGTTGTACGCCCAAGCGCGCAGCCCTTCACTGTCGTCGTCGCTGATAGATGCTCCTGTTGAGCTGGCAGGCGAAGCGGGCTCATTGCGGGACTCTTGCAAGTGCAAGAAGCCGGTATGGGACTTGTCTTCGGCGAGATCTTGCTCGCCTGCGTCAAAGAGGGATCTGCAGAGACTGTTGTATCCTGCATACCTCCACAGAGCCGCGACTATCGTTGACATAAGACACAGCAGTAGCGGAGTGTCAAATTATATTTGAGGCGAAGCGGAGGAAGTTTAATATGGACGACCTCGACGACAAAGAGGAGCGCAAATCCACCTCCATTCTCGTGCGCTTGCGGAAGCGCGACGATTGGGAAACGCCGGTCGAGATTTGGCGCCAAATTTGTCCCTATATCCCGCGTCAACGGACGATTTGGATGCCATTCTGGTATAACGGCAAAGCGAAAACGCATCTTGCACAACTTGGTCACCAGGTTGTACACGAGCAGAAAGACTTCTTCACAACGCCACCACCAGACCCACGCTGCGTCGTGGTGGACATCCCTCCGTTTTCCAAAAAGCGCCAAGTGCTGCGGCGTCTGCTAGATCTAGACTTGCCGTTTGCTCTCATTCTACCGATCTCTACGCTCGCAACACAGTACTTCCACACCATGCAAGAAGAGAAAGGATCGGCTTCGTTCAAAGTGATCATTCCGTCTCGTCGCATGAGATTTGACAGCAGCAGTCAGAGCCCACCGTTTGCATGCATTTGGTTGCTGTACAAATATGACTGGGTGGGATCCAATCAACTATTGTTCATTTAAAACAAATCGTTCTCGTAAAGCTCCGAGTGATGCAGTACGACTGTGTCTTTGGATCCAGCTTGAGCTTCCCCAGCTTCTCGGCTGCTAAATCAAAGGTGATCGACTCTCCTCTCGCCAACGCTTGAAAGAGCTTCAAACATGAACCCTCATACTTGTTCTCCACGCAATGGGTAATCGCGTTCTTGGAAATGCCTTTCGCGCGAACCGTTTCTCCAACTACGTAGGAAACTTCTTCTCTCCCTTTCCGTCTAACCGCAGCCAGGTAGCGAAGATAGTACACCTTCTTTGCGAGAAAGTACCCGCAGTAAATAACTGGTGGGGCTTCAGCTTGTTCCCACTCTCCGTCAGCGGGTAAGGTGACTTTGATATCCGAGTCCAACGCGCCCAGCTCGCTAGACATAGGATCGACTCCGTATGTCTGACGGAACAGCTGTTTCCAGCTTTTTGTCAGCACACTCGCATAGCAGAAATACGAGTCGGTGTCGGTATATAGGAACCGAGAGTCGTATGCGAGCCGTGTTCCCACCTCCCTTCCTTTGAGAGTCTCGCTAATGTAGATGCCCCTCTGCATCAGATCTTTAGAGACGGAAAGAAGAAGACATCCAAAATGACAGAGACTGCTGTAGTGGCGAGTAGGCTCATGCTTTCGGATATAGTACACGTTGGCTTTCCCGTCTGCAGAGGACTGGATTTTGAGGACGAACTCTAGTCGGTTGTAGTACTTGGAGACTCTCTGGATCATTTCGTCAAACGACCCTCGGTAAATGGTCACCGACGTATCATTTTCTCGTTGGATAGTCTTTCCGTACACCGAGTTCATGAGAAGTTTCAACCCGTTCGCCAAAGCCTTCTTTTTTGACCGTTTGGCCTCTCTTCGCTTGTCGAAGAGTTTTCGAATCAACGCCGCGCTGTCGAACTCCACTTTGCCGCTATTATATCCCAGCGCGTACGGAACCACATCCTCAAAATAGATGCCGTTCCTCTCATAGGTCCTGATATCGACCGATGTCAGTTCCATCAGGGATCCGACAGTCGGACAACCCCAGCTCCGAGATTTGAGAAGCTTCCCGTCCTCGTCAAAGACCTCGCTCAAGGTAGAGCTCACCGGGAGAGCACTCCTGTGAAAAATCTCTTTCACTTTCACCACGCAGAAGAACCATGGATAGTCACGTTTCAGCGTGCGGAGCGACGCTCCTCGCACGGCTGTTGGAATTCCAAGAGGAGCACCTAGCGTTTCCACAAGATGACACCAACTCGCTGGATAACTGTTTTTTGGTTAGTACCGCTCACAAACGAGACAGACTGACTCGACACTTACCAGCTGTTCATATCGATATCGTCGATCAGCTGTGAGGTGTCACACAGCGACGACAGCGTGCCCTCGACAACTTGTCCCGGACGTGCTCTCTTGAGTGTCTCAGCTCTCGCAGCGTTCACAATGATTTGTTCTGGTTTATTCGTGTGCTTTGACACTCGGGTAGTGACTCTTCCTCCCACAATACATCGCATGATGAAGGCTCTTTGACTCAGAGGCACCATCGCCATCCCGAGAAAGCTGTTTTGCTCTAAGAGATACCGGAATGCCAGACTCGTGATGGTGAGTGTAGTGTTCGGGTCCACGTCGGTCAACGTCATCATTGTCTTCCTGTATCGCCCCCAGCAGAGACGTAACACGAGCACGTCAAAGACACTGTTTTTTGGTTAGTCCCGCTCACAAACGAGACAGACTGACTCTTCACTCACCAGTAGATACTGCTGTATTTGAAGATGTCCAGATAGGTCTCGCCATTTTCCTGGAAGCATGCGTTCCACGTTTTCGCGTTCTCCCAAAACAAGTCGAAATCTTCAGGGCCCATGACACTCTTCAATATACGCGAGGCTTGTTCCACAGAGATGATACCGGCATCGCTCGCAGCGTTGACGACTTCGTGGCTCATCACCTCCTTCCTTGTTCGAACCTCAAACGAGGCAGGTAAAGAACGGAGCGGCGCGCCAAAATGAGCGTACGTATCTCGAAAGCAGATCTTCATGCCTTCGTAGACGATACTGAGGCTGATGATGGTGCTGCTGTTCCCTCTAAAAATACATCCGGACTCCTCATAGGCTATCGGTAAGGACAGCCGAAATATGAGGACGCGGATATCGTAGTTCGAGTTGTGAGCGAACAATACCACTCGGGTCTCCGCCGAGTACTTGTAGCGGACATGACGTAACATATCCTCTCCACATTTGTCCCCAATGAACCGCTCCCCTCCCTTATAATCCAACTCGTCTCGCGTGTCGTCGCCGGGTTCGGCGAATGTCAGCGCACAGCAATATGGCAGCTGCGCATCTCCACGACTCTCCACGTCGAAGAAACCGTACACTGTCTCCTCGCGCTGCTTTGGCTGTTCGAATCCGAGGTCTGTGCGACGGGTCCGCTTCTCTTTCGCTCGTTGCATAAAAGCAGCCGCCTCTTCCCTCGACTTCAACGACGAGTGTGCTATATACGTCTTCGTCACTTTTTCCTCATGGCGTAAGTCTTTGAGAGAATTGCCGACAGGAGCGTACTCATTCGGGTCGACAATCATGGCGCGCATCCAGACAGCCTCTCTCGTGCTCTTGCAGTTCTGTGCGATCGCGATGGCCTCGTAAAACGCGAGCGCGTTTATTGGTAGAAGGAGACTCTCGGAGTACTGTAACAACAATGTCTCCAAGAACGTGAAAGGACAGCATCGCACGTCCGCTCGACGTTTCCATCGGATCGTACCGTCAACTCCGCACTCCCTCTGCGTCACCTGCTGCCATCGATGATCGACGACGCCAAAAGTATCTCCTTTCGCGACGAACCGGCTGATTGTGTTCGTACAAAACGATGATCCGATGATCGAATCCAGATGACGGAGCGCAAACACGGATACCGACTCGATAGGGGCCATCGAAAAGAAGTGTGAGCAAAGGAGTCCTAGATTGATGGATGGAAGCTCCTCTTCTGACGACTCGCACTTGTACTCTTTCGTCACACGTCTTGACCCGACGATGCAGGTGAGACGGAGATGACGTCGTAATTGTGTTGCGAGTCGGCCCAATCTGTCTCGGTCGAACGCCCCATTCCTCGTGTGCTGGACGATGTAGAGGAAAGAACTGCTGTGTGTCTCGGTGAACCGATCGCACGCTTCACGCCACGGAAGACTAGGAAAGACCTCTTTCGATATAGCGATAGTCAGGCAGGTGTGCTGATAGTTCGAGGGGTCGCAGTGCGGACCACAGAAAAGGCCTATTTGCTCCAGCCCTGTCCTTACTGCTGCGCTAAACAGTTCGGGAAAGCAGAGCAGATGTGGGAAGAATCCACCACTTTGCGCCGTAGTTCCGGGAATCGTGATCTTGAGAACTCGGTCGCCGCCTACGCTGGAGAGCAGATCTCCTATGACTTCCACATTGCTTCCGCCTTCGAACCCTGAAGCCCTCTGCCCAATCGTCCCTCTCATCTCGTTGAGGAACGCCGTCTTGTTTTGTGCGTTTAAGGTGACCGTTCGACCTGCGTGTGTCAAGTACATCGATCGATCTCCAAGCACCTCCAGCAACCGCGTCGCGAGGTCTGCAAATGCGTCGAAAGACAGTCCTTGTGGGACAGGAATCGAAATGGAACGCGCCTGCCCAGTGCCAGACGTGCGGGCCGCGGTGCGTACAAAGCTTACTGCACGCAAGATCACGCTGCCCCATTGTGACCGCACACTGCTGACATCTTCGGCGCGCACGATCGATCGATCGACGACACGAGCGCTCGACCGACGTTGTCGAGCCAACGCCACAGCCTCCTCATTGTCGAACGTTGTTGAGACAAGCCTTCCTTGGGCAGCCACAATCCCTCTCCTTTCGTAGTACTCCGCCGCTGCGTTCGCGTTGGCAGTTCGAAGGTTTACTTCCGGAGCAGCGGCCGGAGCGGCGGCCGGGGCGGGAACGTCTACGTCCATCGGATCGTCCATGTCCATGTCCATGTCCATGTCGCCATACATGTCCTGCAGGTCGTCTTCACCTGCCGCAGCCATCGCTGCGGCTACCGGCGCATCATCGATATTCCTCTGTCGACGATTGCGGATAAAGAGAGATCGAGCACGTCGCGCATCTTCGCGAGCTAGCGCCCTGCGCGCTCGAGCACTAAGGGCTGCCCGTGCGCGTCTGGTCAACACACCTCGCCGCATGAGCTTGTAAAGAGATGAGAGGAGAGAGATCTACAGAAAATTAGTGAATTTGTCTTTCTCTGACCGGCCACGACCACCGGCCGATTCCGAATGCTTTCCGTGACTGCTCCACGTGTGTTCCCCGGACCACCCATAAAATTTTAGGATGAACAACGCGGAAACGAGTGGCTCTACGAGCAAGCAAGCTGTAGCGAAGAAGAAGAAGAAGAAGGAGAAGAATGGCGGTAAGAACATAACAGGGAAACGCAAGAGGGAGATCGGCGCCTTCAACAAGGGAGACAGTAAGGCGCTAGAGAGAAGGCGAGCATCTGGATTCCACGTGTCCTTTTAGTAGTAACTATGTTACCAGTCTGAGCCGTACATGACACTCTCTCCGCTCCACGCTTCGTCGTAGACACCTCGATCGGCAAAAGACCTGCGCTGTCGACGCCATCCCCTGTTCTCGCGCACAGCTCGCGACGCCCTACACTCTTGCATACGTTCTTCCGTAAGTGAACCTGTCAAAAGATCAAAGAACGACAAGACGATATGTGCGAGGGTCATCGTAGTCGGGATCTCCATGCTACTATACCATAGTCTCGCCATCTCTGCGACCAGATGAGACGGCACAGACAGACTCCCGTACATGTGGTTCGTCTTAGACTCCTCGCCGTCGCAATACTGGCTGAATCCTGGAGGAGCAGGGCCCGCGACTTTCATCGCGCTCCGGCTAATCTTCTTCTCAAAATCCTGCACGCTCAGACGCAGACTAAGATCGGTCGCCAAGATACACATCGTCACCGGCTCCGTTCTCGCGATCCCATATTTCTGGCGGCACGCGTTCTGCGCAGCGTGAACAAACTTGTATTCACGTTCGTTAAGGTTCAAATTGATCTGCATCTATGTTTTTATGATGATGATTAGATCGCCATGGAAATCAGGTCGTCATGGTTCTCTTCAGCTTGCGCCGCTCGCTCGCCGATCTTGAAAATGGCAATCGATCTTGCCATCAAGGAGAGACTCGTCTTGCCGATCGGAGAGGTGTTGAACTTGAGTGTCGCGACGACTTGAAGTCTCGCGTTCGCGAGATCGCCCGCGTTGACGACGAGTCCGAGATGATCCTCATCGCGGTTCTCGATCTTGGTCGCGTTGGTGCACTTAAACTTGATGTACCTGTCCGCGCTGGTCAAGAAGAGCTTCTCAACAGTGGCCTTGTCCACACCTTTAGGCAAGTTCGGTAGTTTACACACCATGTCGATGAGGAACGCGAAGGCTGACTTAGTAGAGGTCATCGCAACGGTGTGCTTGTTGCTGTTGCTGTCCGTGTAAACCGCACGCGCGAGCGCGCCATTCCTCGATCCGAGGACGAAGCGGACGCCCACGAAGGGGTCGGTTTTACCCGTAGGATAGTACACCAGATGGCCTGGCGTGTGTCCACGCGCTCCAGGAGGAGCCGTCATGCCGTATGGTTTGCCTGCGCGGTACTCAAACCCAATCGTTTCGGCTTCGCTCTTGTCGAGGTTGATCACCTTTAGCTTGAGCTGCGTTGGCTTGACTTGTGCCGCAGACTTGTCCTCATACTGCAGCCTCTTTCTCTTGCTCTTGGTTCTGGTGTCGCTCATAGTAATAAAGGATGTGGTCTTTATTCTGGATTGTGGTGAATATATTTGATGCTGCCGGATCCCGGAAGCGTTTCCACTTGCGCCACCGTAGACGATTCCGGGCTCGGCTTCTGACTCGGTTCCGGAACGATTAAGGAACGTTTGCAGAATGTCCACGTTGAAGTTTCGTTGAAGTTGTCTGCTGTACCAGCACTCTATCTTTGTGAGTCCGAATGGTACAAAGAACTCTGTTCCGAATGAATGACTCGATTAAGTTGACGGCATGTGCTACTCACCCCGTGTGCTACTCACCCCGTCAAACAAAACAAGGACAGCAAACGAAAGAGAGAGAGAGAACGCTACAACTGGCTATGCTTGGACTTCGAAAAATTAAACGAGAATGGATGGAGGCGCATGACGCAAACGCGAACTGGCCGTGGTCGCTGCAGCGTCTGGCTGAGGAGGACGACGCTCGATCAATCTCGAGAACCTCTTCTCTCCGTTCAGAAGATCACGAGATTGACGACGTCGAGGAGCGCAGCTCTCAAAAGAGCGGCGATTCTCCATTTCGTGGAACGCAGTTTGCGATGGACGAACCGTGGTTTCCTCAGCTTCCTCCTCCCATGACAGCGAAGTACCCACGGCAGTATGGAGTGCTCAAAGAGGACGGATCGATTGTCTTCTTCGATGGCACTCGTGTAAACGCGCGTCGATCGTTTCGTAAGCTCAAGTATGTGGACGAGGTAGAGAAGGTGGAGAAGGTGCGACTAGGCATGAAAGCTGAATGATTTAAAGCTCTTTAAACGTGCCTGTGAGGTCGACCACTCCCTGGATCGTTTCGCCATCCCGCGTGTGCAGCTCGGCAAAGAGGGTGGGGCTCTCATCGTTGGAGCTGTGGTTAAGCACCAGCATACTAAGTCTCGACGCGATCCATTCGTGGATATCATCCTCGAACATCACGACTCCGCTCGCATGGCCCCAATCCGCTTGGGCTGATTGCATATACTCCAGCTCGAGCTTGAATGGCGTATCGACGTTGAGCCTCGTCGCCGCAGTGTAAATGACGGGATCCACGGTTCGTATCGCTCCGTGCCACGTGGCGGGATACGGCGTGGAGAAGTCAACTGGGCTGTGCACGTCAAAGAAGCCTACCTGGCCCACGCACTGCGTGTGGATGTTAAAGATGGAAAGGCGCTGGAACTTGTCCCGATACCAGTGCTCTTCCTCCTCCCACATCATGTCGTCTTCTCCGTGATCCGTGTCCTCCTCCTCCTCGTCCTCCTCTTCCTCCTCCTCGTCCTCCACGTCGAAAAGAACCATACCATCCTCGTCGGCTATGGCGCTAGACAGTGCGTGCGCTGCGCGGGCTTCGGCGCACGTCCTGGAGTTGGCTCTGCGGCTTGTTGACACCTTGTTTGCGCTCGAGATCTCGGAGTAGCATGGGTGGTTGTGCACCGGCACTCTGTTGACCTCTGTCAGGATCCCGCGCGGCGATCTCGCGACATAGTACTCTGTACCCGTCGTCATGTCGACCATACGTGTATAGGTAGATGCCCTAACGATTTGAGCCATCGCGAGTCTTATTCGATTATTCCTTACGCGGCAAAAGAGGTCGGTGTGCGAGAGGCAGAAGATCAAGGTATTTAGTGGTGGTGGTGGTGAGGGCGCCAGCCGGAATCCACTAAGATCAGTGATTCGACCAATGGCAAGGCTACATTTTGGTACACTCCTGGTAGGACAAGTCAAAAGTCAAAACTAGTTCAACACCACTTCAACTTAGCCGTTACGAAAAGTCAAAAGTCAAAAGTCAAAAGTCAAAAGTCCCTTGCCAACTGCCCTAATGGCATATAGCACCAAACAGAACACCCGGAAGTTAATAGCTCTCAGCTAGCTCTCGGCTACCCTTCAGCTACCCCTTCAGCTCACACAAAGTGAACACCCGGAAATGGGTGCAAAATCAATCGTTACACTATACACA
>Ga0181422_1000291_pt1 | contig 16291 bp, 26 predicted proteins | sample 45SPOviralmetaG_FD_130147 | JGI IMG/M metagenome (GOLD analysis project Ga0181422, IMG submission 130147) | Marine viral communities from the oligotrophic San Pedro Time Series (SPOT) site, San Pedro Channel, CA, USA - 45 SPOT_SRF_2013-07-18 | ecosystem: Environmental > Aquatic > Marine > Strait...
CGATACTCATGGTTGCCGATAGTGAACACCAGTCTGGGATTCCACTGCTTTTTCTTGTCGTGTTTAAGTTTGGCCTGCTCTGCCCTGATTGGGCCTAAGAACGCTTCCATCGCTTCTATGCCGGCTTGTACATCCTCGACATACCTGCGGCCTTCAAACGATTTACTGCCCTTAGCGTCATGGCTAGATAGGGATGGAAAATCCCAATGGTCCCCAATGTGTACGATTACATCAGGTTTGATTTTTACAGCATATTCGCCCGCCCATCTCAGGTGGTCCCAATTCTGGTTCGGCTTTGTCTGCGTATCAGGAATCACCATATGCCTTGGGCGTACCTGACGATTAAAAAGTTTGAATACTTGCCACATAAATCCAAAACCTCCTAACGCCAGTATACACCCTTTGGCGGGTTGAGCAATTAGTAGCTATCGGCCTCCAGAATCGCCTCTATTGCCTTTTTTTGCTGTGGCTTGATCCACGCATGAAATTCCACCAAACCCTCCTCTTTGCGCCTTTCTCGCATCTCTCGCATGATCTGCGCCTTTGGCTTTGGCTTTACCTCTTTACGGAATATTGCATCATACTTTTTGTCAAACCCAGTCCGGTCAGGAATGGGGCGCGGAGCTGAACCCTTACCCATTGTCGTTCTCCAATTCATATTCAGCCACCATGCACTTCTCGCCAAATCGATTGTACACCGGCACCTGAGTTGATTTAATTTTATAACCCATGCACTTCAGGTCATAAACCCTTGCGGCCAAGCGGCTGATGCCAAGCTCCTGCCAAGCGTTAAGGGTGGTTAGCTTGCCACCCTCTCCTAGATATTGAGCTACTCGCTCACTTTGACTTAGATTTTCCATACATCCTCCTAGTGATTAATTGATTAAGCTTCACACAAACCTTGCGCACTGAGTAACTTGTCGCGGAGCGTATCTTCAATGCTAAGGTATATAGCGTCACGGTACCAATCTGCAAAAGACAGACTGTCACTATCACTGCCAACCACAGCATTAAAATGCAGGCGTTTAGTGTCACCAAAAGCCGCACAGTGATAAAAGACATCCTCATGCTCCTCCATACTAATGTTTTCTTTATCAGCGTATATCAACTGCAGTGACTCAAACAGTCCACGGAAGCTCTTAGCATTGCGGTACAGCACCTCGATAAAAAGCTCACCTGACTCAAAGCACGCCTCTGGGATGTAGTCCTCAATCCATGATGGGTGCGCTCTCAGCCAAGAATACACTGCCAAGTCTTTTAGATCATCGGACAGGCTCATCAGGTCATTGTCCCAATCAGCCGGTGCTAGTGCAATTACATTTTCAAAATTGTATTTCATATCTTTCCCCTTACATTGATGGCCCCCGCAGGGGCCGGTTAGATTATTTGATTAAGTTAAGGTTGATGGTTTTGGTGGCGTGACCAATACGCTCTAGTCGCAGTCTAAGGTCAGCGGCCTTGCTTGCTGTCAGCTTGCCTTCGTGAGCCACAGTCCATTCATCGGCATCTGTAATGCCAAACTCTTTCATTTCTGCACGTTCTTCAGCGCACTTTACTCTGCTCAAAACCTGATATTTTTTGACGTTACCCTTATGACCATGACGTACTGCCTTGCGGCTTGTATTTGGTAAGCTACCTGATCCCAACATCTTGATTCCCCTTACATATCTCGTTAATGAGGTTACATTGTAATCGAGTAACGGTTACCGTGCAACCCCTTTTAACAAAATAATTTTACCAGTCTAGACTGCAGGCCATCATCGTGCCGGCATCGTGATTCTCAAGGTAAAACCCGTGCTTCTCAACCAAGCGCTTTAGGTCAGGGTGAAACCCATCAGGGTGCCACTCCTGCCAGTAGTCGTGTAGCGGCATTCCATCAGGGGCGCACTCGCCCTCTTGTTGAAACCAGATACGGTACTTATCAACCTTCTCCTCACCGGTCCACTCGTTGTAGGTGACCGCATTCGCATTAGGAAACGCCTTGTTGATATGCTTGCATAAAGTTATTGCTTTCATTGTACTTCCCCTTTCAGTTGGTTTTTTCAAGACCTAGAGGTCATGGGGCACCCTTGTAGCTTCTGGGCGTGATTCCCGCATGACCCGTTATCGTTAAGTCAACGCTAGGTTTCGCTAGGGAACCGCCCTAGCTCGTCAGTTGAGTTAAACACTTAATTGCTCGTCTACCTTATTCCAGATCAACTCGCAAAAACTATTGGCGGTGTAGTCGCTGATCAGGATCATCGGGTTGTGCTCTGAACCGTTATCGTAGATCAGGTAAAACCACCCCATTCTGTTACCGTCTTTGTCGAATGGCACCACAACATCTTCACCAGAGCTCGACATAGCCTGCAGGATCTCAGTGTAGTCTGCAGACTTCTCAAGGCAATCATCCTCACCGTCATTGATGGTCACCGTGCATTCTGCGGCCAACAACTCAGAGATCAAACATTGCGCGGCAAGCCGGTCAGCGATGTTGCAGTACTCTGGTAGTTTCGGGTTATAACCCATAAATATTTTTTCCATTTTACTTCCCCTTTGATTGCCCCCCGTAGGAGGCGGTTGATTTATAAAGGCCTTACTGCCCTGCCTCCAATTCACTAATGCGCTCTGCTATATGAAACATTGCTCTACGTACTTCAGCGATGTCTCCTCCCCAAAACTCACAGCTTTCTTCCAGTCTTTCCAAGCTCTCAATATGTGAGCAATCAGCTAGTTGATTGACACGCGAATGAAATGACTTTCTAGCATATTCAAGCTCAACTACTAACTCATCATACTGCTGTTGAAGTTGCTCTTTAGTTACATTTTCCATTTTGTTTCCCCTTGGTTAAGTTAGTGTATCTCTTGTCTTGATGTGCCCATTATACCTTAGTAACAGTTACTGTCTAATAACCATTTTGCATATGCTTATAACTTTTTGGAATAACCAGGGAAGTACCTTCCGGACAAATTTTGCTGTTTTTTGTCCGCTACTTTTTCAGGGCAAAAAAAAGACCCCGCAAGTGCGAGGCCAATAGGGGAAATAAACAAATAAAAAACGATTGGGTTAATTTGTTGGGTTATTCCAACACCCGTTATTCTACATCAAAGGTTGGATTCATCAAGGTTAATTGCTCCTCATCTGGAGGTATTTGCGCCTCCAATATTTTGTCATGCATGATGTCAGCAACCTCCTCAATCTCTGCTAATGCGGCAGTGCTGTTTGCGCCACCCACCATGACACTATCGCACACCGTGTGGATGCGCTTCTTTAAATCATCAAAACCATACTGATCAGCTAAATCTATTAGCTCGCCAATTGTGATAGTTTTCATTTCAATCTCTCCTCATGGAATTTAATCTGCTCATTAAAATTATCCAGTAAATCTCGATAGTCAGCCGCATACATTTTTTTGACTTTGCGCTTATCTCGATGCATCTCATCAACAAAGTCTCTGCCAAAATAATCTATCATCCAGAGCGTGTACTCTGACTCTGCAGAACCGTAGCGCATACCAAACCCATTGCACCCTTTGCACTGCGGCCAGACGTTGCACTCCTCTAGGCTCCAATAGCTTGAGCTACCCTTGGGGATATAGTGCCCACCATCGCACTCCTTCCAGTGGACACTTTTCCCGCAACTCACGCACTGGCAATACCCATTGTCATCTGCTGACTTCATGCGGGACAGTTTCTGCAGTTTCTCCAAGCACTGAGCCCGCAATGTTTTTTTAGCCACCTCGTCTCTCCGTGTTTGCAAGCATGGGTCCCTCACAACTAGGGAATGCTGTCCGTACCGTGCCATCAGTAATTTTGGTCAGGTGCGCATACAGCACATCGTACACCATGTTGATTTGCCCGCGCTCAAGGTAACTGGTCTTGCCTGCAGTCTCAGGAAACATGGCATTTTGTATCGCCTTCCACAGCTCCTTAACGCTCTGCTCTGTCCAGTCAACCTCGATGGTGTTAGGCCGGCCTGCAAATCCAATCTGTGACGGGTAGCCGGCATTGTTTAGATCATCCGCAAGATTCCGGAAAAATAAATGCAGTGCATTATTCTGTGGACCACTGCGAGTGCGCCTAGTGCTCACGTTAATCTTGAGCCACTTCTTGTCTCGCCACAAACTGCTGAGCGTGTTGAACGCATTAATGAAATCCATCTCAGTGCTAACAATTACATCTTTCATAGTGATACCCTCAAAAATTTATCTGCCAATCGCATGGCTTTAGTTTCTAGCCGCAGGAATCGTTTCGCCACCTCTGCCTTTGGCCCCTCCTTTTCCCTGCGCTTCTGGTTCTCCGCAACGTACTCCTCTTTAGGTAGCAGACAGTGCGGCTCGCAATATGTCCTGCCGGCTAACCTGCCCTTTAAGCACGCTCTGGCTACTGGACCATGCTGACTAAAATTACGAGTCCACTCAGCATACTCAGTAATACCGTAACACTCACCCTCGATGAAGTAAGGGTGTACACCCTTAAACTCCACCATACGCATTTCATTGTTTGAATTATTTTTTACCATTTTACATCGCCCATGATCTATCAGTGATTTTATCCTCAATCGAGGATGCCTTAATACTATCCTTGCCTTTGGCCTGTTTACGCTTTTGGTCACCCTTCTCCCAAGTCCTAACGCACGCCTGCCAATCTTGTACCGGTGTGCCTCCCTTCGTTTTCCACCCTCTTGCTCCATAGTAATCACAAAAATACTGACCATCTATGCCATTACCTCTCTGATCACAATAGTCCTGAACCTCATCAACAGTTGGGCGTGCGCCTCTAATAGTTTTATTATTAGATTTATTATTACCCTTTTCTATTAATGTGGCACTTTTCTTCACGGGGGTATGGAACATTTCTTCATCCCCCCCATGAACATTTTTTCCACCCCCCATGAACTTATCTTCCATACCCAACCCAGTTTCAGTGATGTAGATATGCCTGCGCTGAATCTGGTTCTCATCCAGAAAGCACTGCACGTTGATGTAGCCGGCATCTGCTAGCTCGCCAATCCACTTAGTGATTGAGCGCCTGCTTACATTGTGACGCTTCTGAAAATACTGGTTGCTTGCCCAACAAAAACCTTGAGAGCTCGTCAGTCCAGATAGCTCGCCAAATAACAGCCTAGCGTTTGCGCTCAGGTTTGTGTCGTAAAATACTGCCGCAGGTATGACTGCGAATAATGGTTTATTGTCCATACTCCCCCCATCCTATAAATACTGATAAAGGCACGCCAAATGTCTCTGACAGTTTTTGCATTGTCTGCAGAGTTGGATTGCCTTTCCCCTTTAAGTTGCTTAATGCGCTTGCGGTAATACCAGACCGTTCTGACAACTCACCATGACTCAAGTTGTACAGCGCCATCCCGATATTGATCGCTCGTTTTATGTCAAACATCTTTTTTCCTAGTTAGTGAATTTTCGCCAAGTATACGACTTGTTGCGATCTATTGCAACAGTGGCACTTAAAAATTAATTTTACTAAATGTGTTGCAATTGCAGTTTACTGTGGTATATTGGCAAAACTAACCAAGGGGAACCACTATGAAATTAGAAGAAGGCAAAACTGTAAAAATCAACGGCCACTTGTGGCTGATCTGGGATGTGCTTAACACTAACGATAAGGGCGAGACTTGCATACAAGTTAAGTCGCTTACCAAGGTGCGCAGAACAGAGCGCAACCCAAAGGGTGCTATCGGTTGGCAGATGGCTTGGTGGGTCAAGGCAGACGAGGTTGAGGAACACGTTGAGTTTGACGACTATGCCAAGGGCGAGTATGACTGCCTGCAGGGTTATGATGCGTTAGAGAATCAGTCTGACGATTACTATAACGGCTATGGCAATCAGTATGCGTCTGAGCAAATCAACAATCACATATCTGAGTTGGGGAGACTACTATGAAAAACTGGGATCAAATCAGGGAGGAGCTTAAAGCTCCTTTCGCCCTGAGCGTACTTAAATTCCGTGCAGGCGGTGGCGGCAAGCAGTTAGCCTACATCGATGCCCGTGCTGTTATGAAGCGCCTAGATGATGTTGTCGGCATGGAAAACTGGCAGTGCCACTATGAAGATTTGGGTGGCCGTGTTATCTGCCGGCTGTCTATTCGCGTAGATGGCGAGTGGATCACCAAGTGCGATGGCGCAGGTGACACCAAGATTGAAGGTGAGAAGGGCGGTATATCTGACGCTCTGAAGCGTGCCGCTGTATTGTTTGGAGTAGGCCGCTACTTGTACTACTTGCCTGCCGGCACTACCGTGAACAACATACCATCATGGGCGGTGCCAAAATGAAATATGTAGCTGAGTCTGGGCACTGGTACACGCGATCAGGTGCCCCCGCATATACCTATGAGACCGGTTGCGGCAAAACCAAAAATACGACACTGCGAGAGGCCAGAAAGCTTGATCTGGTCCCTTCAGTGACATCCATTCTGGGCATTGCAGACAAACCGGCCTTAACGCACTGGAAAATACTGCAGGCCATTGATGCAACATTTACTATCAGGCGCTCTGACTATGCAGATGATAAAATCCATCTAAAGGCCGTTCTAAGAGAATCTAAGCGCGTTGGGCGTGAGGCGGCAGAAAGGGGCACGGAAATACATGGAATGGTTGAGAGCGGCTTTAAGGGGCGTTCAAGCACACCTGCTTACACTGCGGTCAGAGAGATACTTGATGAGCTACACCCTCTAGCCGTTTGGAGCGCAGAAACTAGCTTTTGTAGCCGTTTAGGTTATGGTGGCAAGATAGACCTTGGCTCTCTGTGTGGCGTGTTTGTGGACTTTAAGACCAAAGATAATTTAGCTGATAAAGAGGTCAGCAAGCTTGTGTACGATGAGCATGGGATGCAGTTAAGCGCCTATGCTGAAGGTATGCGATACATTAATCCTGAGAGAATCTCTATCTTCATTGATAGGGATGACCCTACTATCGTTAAGCATCACGTTTGGGACCGTGATAGCCATCAGAGACACTTGGCAATGTTTAAGGCCTTGCTGACTTACTGGCAACTTGCGAAAAACTACACTACTGAAACTGGAGAATAAATATGAATGTTTTAATTTTTACTGGTAACTGCGGGGCAGATATGGAAGTGCGTCACACGCCTAATGGCAAAGTGATTGGGTCTGTACCTGTTGCGTGCAAATCAGGTTGGGGCGATAATGAGAAAACCACTTGGGTAACCTGCAAGGTGTTTGGTGAGAAACGAGTACCATCGCTTGCAAACCTGCTCAAGAAGGGCGCACCTGTGACAGTGCAGGGCGAGTTTTCGCTTGATACTTGGGAGCATGAAGGGAAAAACTATAGCAAGGCCTGCTTGGTGATTAACGACATCAAGGTCCACTCGTCAGGCCCTCAAGAGAGTCAGGCACCTGCTCAGCAGGCAGTGACTCCACCTGCAACCAATGGATTCGATGAATCCGATATACCATTCTAGGGAGATAGCTATGACTAGCAAGCAACGCAAAAAGAAGGTGAAGGAGGCAAACAAAATGGCAGATAAAGCCATCCAAAACGCCAACACACCTGACTCTTTAAAGTCGATAAAAGACTTTATGTATACACCGCTAACAGTCAGCTACGGCCAGTTTATTCTGGCCTGTTTGTTGATCATTGGCATATTGGTTATGAGCTCAAAGTCAGAGGCGGCTTGCACCTATCGCACTGACGCACTGGGCAATACTCGATATAGCTGTGATGCAGGAATTAGCGGAACCTATCGAACAGACGCTCTAGGGACCACCAGAGACTCTCGTACAGGCACAACGTATCGCACTGATGTGTTGGGTAACACTAGGTCATCAAACGGCACAACGTGGCGTACAGACGCTCTAGGGACCGTGCGAGGATCAGACGGTACCACTTGGCGCAAAGACGCGCTTGGCACTTGGCGATCTAACACTGGAAACACCTGCCGCACTGATGCATTAGGCACAATGCGCTGTAACTAATTTTCCCCCTCGACCGCCAGATCTTTTTCCCCTTCAGGTTTGGTTAGTGACAGGTTTAGCCCACCTGTGGTCACAACGGGCTGTATACCGCATATGCTTTTAAATCATTACCCACCATGCACTCACATCTGTACAATGCCGCCTCAATCAATCAGTGGAGGTAGTTGTGGTATTTTGTACGATAGTGGTGTTGGCGGGTTTGGCGGCAATAGCGAAAGACGATTTAAAGGGCTCCTTCTAGGGGCCTTTTTTGGTATAATCGGACCATGAAAAAGACAGACGGCAAATTATCGAGAGCAGGCGTTTCTGGGTACAACAAACCCAAGCGCACCCCCAATCATCCAACTAAGAGCCATGTGGTTGTAGCCAAAGAAGGTGGCAAAACCAAAACGATTAGGTTTGGACAGCAAGGGGTCAGCGGCTCGCCAAAGAAAAAGGGCGAATCAAAGTCATCTGCCGCTAGACGCAAATCCTTTAAGGCCCGTCACGCCAAGAATATTGCTAAGGGCAAAATGTCTGCGGCATATTGGGCGAACAAAACCAAATGGTAACCACATTTTCGCCAATATGGTGAATGTGTGTAGACTTATATACATTTTAATGTACGTTTAAATGTACATTGTAAACATTAATAAGCACTTTGGAGGTTATTATGCCAAGAGTAGGTAAAAAGCATTACCCTTACACTAAGGCCGGCAAAAAAGCCGCCAAAAAAGCGGCTGAAAAAAAGGGCAAGAAAGTTACTCGCAAAAAGCGATACTAGTAAGGCCAAGCCACTGGTTTGTCATCCCGTATATCAACGTGCACAAATTTACGATGTACACCTATTCCAGTAAACCCTAGAGCATATGCGTGCTTTTGTATTTGATAGCGCTGAGCTCCACCAGATACGGCTATGTCTGCGGCAATCCCCCGTGTATGCGTGCCACCGCCATTTGGCTTCTTCCGCTCCAGTGAGTGATTGGGTGACCTGTAGCCGCTAGTAATTGTAAACGGGAACCCGCACACCTCTCGCAAGTGATCGAGCTTTAACAGGAAGGCCTCCTGCATTTCATTCTCGCCAGTCTCCTGACAATCAAACTCCTCAACCGTGAAATATTTAAGGTCCATTAGAATTTACCTTCCCACACTCTAAACTTATCAAACTCACCTGAAAGCATTTTTTTGCGAATAATCTCTTTTCTGGCCTCGTTGTCATCCAAAGCAACACCCGCCTCTTTCATCCACTCCGTTACCATAAACATAGGTATCCTACCCACCAGTCTGTTCTCGCCAGTTACTCCTGCTCCGGAGTCTCTAATAATCTTAGCCTGCTGTAGCGTAGGGTTAACGTCATACTGGCGCTGTACGGTAAATTTATCGCCATCTGAGTGATAGTGTACTTTTTCTTTAAACTTATCTTCCATCGTTATCTCCAAACAAAAAAAGGGAGGCCGTAGCCCCCCTTAATTTTAACTTACTATCTAAAATTAGCTAGTAGTAAGGTCAGCAATGATACCGCTTGCCGCTTCGTTTTTAGAGCAAAGAGTCAACTCAGTGAGAATTTGTCTCATGCTAGAGTCGCCTGTTTTAGCCAGTGCAACGCTCTTAGTTGGGCGCAATACCGCAACCTCAAACATATCGTTCTGCAGAACGTAAACATCGCGTGAACGATTCTCACGGCTAGGAACAAACTCAACAGTGCCCCAAGGGGTAACGTAAACGTCAAGAGACTTAACAACCTTCTGATCGCCTGCCTGAACAGTCGAACGCTGATTGTTGTTGCCGGTAAAGCCAAGGGCAACATTCATCTGGAAGGGTGAAAGGTATACGCGATCAGGATCGCCACCGTTGGTCCAGATTGACTCCATTACATCGTCAAACTTGGCCTGAGTGAAAGCCGCCTGAGTACCGTCAGTACGAGCGTCAGTGCCGTCACCAGTTGGGTTAGCACCATCAGATGCCTTATCAACATTGGTTTTCAGCCAAGCGCCTAGACCCGCAAGCTTGCGAGCAGTAGTGCTGTTACCCGCAACGCGAGCCTGATTCTCAAACAGAGATTTTTCAATATCGAGCTTCTGCTGACGAGCTTCTTTTAGCATTTGGTATGCCATTTCCTGCTTGCGCCCTGCCTTATCTACGCCTTCCTCAGTGTCTGCAATAACAACAGCGTTTTTGAAGATCTGAGTGTAGTTACCCAAACGAGTAGTTGGAGTAATTGCATCTGCAGTTGTTGCGTCACCCTCGATGTGCGCATTTACCGCTGAGCTACGTAGTGAGTCAGTCTGCCACTCTGTCAGCGTGTTGCTTGCCTTGGTTTTCTTACAGGCAGTGTACAGGGGCGTATCATCTGGAGTCACTGAGTAGATAACGTCAGAGAGGTCCTCGCGTATTCCACGAGCGTCATAGGTATCGAAAGTATTAGTTGGTTGTGCCATGATAAAATTCCTTAATCAATTAATAAAGCTATAGCATCCTCTACGGAGCCGGTTCTGGATAAAGTTTGTCGTTGCTTTTTGCGTAAGGTTTTATTGCTATCAGCTTTCTTGGCTCCAGACTTCACGGGCCGCTTTCTGCGGTTTGCCGGATCAGCCTTTACCTCTGCGGCCTTCTTGCCGTTCATCAGCTCCTGATAGCGCATAGCGTCATGCAACACCCGTATAGCGCGGTGGTCCATAACTTGCCCTATCTCTGCAGGCTCATAGCCGTAAACGGATGAACCCACTGTCATTAACTGCTCCCTGATGGCACTAGCTTTTTTGGCATCAGCAAAGTCTGGGATTACCTTTTGCAAGGTAGCCAGTTCATGCTGTATATACGCCTGCTGTGCCGCCTGAGTCGCCTGAGTTTGCTGTTCTGTTACCGCTTCCATTTTTTGCATCTGGTCATTGTATGCAACAACCTGCTCGTCATACTTGAGCTTTGCATCCATGTAACCAATAGGATCGGTTTCAAATAGCTCCCTTGTAGGCTCTACTGGGGGCGTTAATAGCTGACCTGTTTTGGCCTGCTCATAAACCTCTGCAATTTGCTTACGCTCATGCAATAGGGCATTGTAGACATCCTCTGTGGCCTTTCTAGCCTCAGAGACTTCCTGCATACCCTTTTGGATGTACTTCTGACCACTGTATCCTCGCTTTAAATCGTCAAGGGTTACAGCCTCGTTCTTGCCATCAACTTTGACGGTGAACAGTTGCTGTTCTTGTTCGGTTTCTGCTTCTTCAGTGTCTTGCTCATCCTCATCGGAGTCTCCTGCCTCCTCATCATCACCCTCTACTGGTTCTTCACCTTCGGGCTCTGGTTGCTCATCTTCCACATCCTCTGGTTCGCCTTCAACCTCGTCTGGTGTAGCCTCCTCAAGCTCTGACTCAACTGCTGTCTCGTCTTGTGGGGCCTCCGCTTCAGTTGTTGGTTCTCCTTCTGGCTGTATTAATGATGCAATGGCTCCCTCAATAGAGCCGTCTGTACTACCTAAAGTTTCAGTCGTTTCCACGGTACTAATCCTTCTGCTTTTTGTCGTAGATCGCCTCGTCTGCAAATACAGTGTTGAATTGACCTTCGATCAAGTTAAGCGCCTTGATTATATCATGCGCGTCTTTAATAGTCTCTAGTTGAGACTGGCTGTTCAGGAATACGCTTGTTTGCCTATCCCGAATGCTTTGCAAGATTTCCTGAAAGGTGTCATCTCGCCATAAATTTTTTGCTAGTGCGGCCTTGTCCTTAATGTTCAAAATCTACCGCCTGTAACAGCTTGCACGGGGGTGCTATCTGGGTATCGCGGTGCCGCTTGGTCTGCCTTAATCTGCGCAACATCTACGGCTGTGCCATACTTACCCAAAATCTCTGCGGCATCGACCAGTAGGTCCTGATCCATTTGATCACGGTCACGGTCATCTGCGGCAATTGCCTTTTGCGCATCGATCTGCAACTTGGCCATATCAGACTGTGCCTTGGCTTGCGCCTTGATCTGCTCTGCCTGCACGTATGCCTCTGGCTGTGTAAGAGCCTGTTGCTGTTGTGCGGCCTGCTGTTGTTGCTGTTGCATAATCATTTGCTCTTGTTGCATATCCATAGGCAAGAAGTAGCGCTCTGCATTTGGCATTCCGTTCATCGACAACATATCGGCTAGGGTATTTCTGATCTGCGTCATACCTACCATGCCGTTACCCATACCGTATGCTTGGAAGATCTGCATTTGTATCTGCAGGGTCTGCTGTAGTGCCGCCTGCTTTTGATCTTCGTGATTTGTGCCCAGTCCTACATTGACTGAGATATCCATAGACTTGTCCCATGACCTTGGATCAATGGGCTCATAGTTGCCGCCAGTGACTCGCATCATGGTGGCCTCATCGCAATTCTCAATGATCAGCTTGAGCATCAACTTAAACAGTTGGGTCATGCCGCCCTCTGCAAGATTGCGTGCCATGATCTCTGTCTGCATAGCCGCGCCTTGGACCGTAGCCGCCACCGCTGTAGCTGTTTTAGCCTGCAGTGCGTCAGGGTTTAGGCCTAAGCTCGCCTTGGAGATGCCAGTCTTATTCTCGATCTCTTGATCGTAATACTGGATAGCAGATAACGTCTGGCCGGCAACAAACGGGATAGCCTGCGGAGTAACTGCTCCTGCCTGCTTGGTTCTGATAATACCGCCAATCTCGTTGTTCAGCAGGTCATCGATGTTAACCATGCCATCAACAATCTCAGTGCGCGGATTGTTAGTCAGGGCAATGTTATCAAGCACGCCTCTCAGCAACGCTGTGGCGCTGTCCTGATCGTTAACAATTAAGTCGGCAATAGAGGTCCCATAAAACGTATGCGGCTCAGGATCAACCTCAAACACGGCAAACGGCAAATGACCCCAGAGCTCCTTGTCGAGTAGCTTGTAGTTGTCCCCGCCAAGAGTTAATTTATGCATCTGCGGAATACCGGTGCCATCGACATCGATCTTCATGTACAGCTCAGTAATCATTACCTTGCGCATAGACGGGTCCATGCTCTCATCATCATCGTAATCATCCATGTAGCCGGTGCGCTCAAAATCCTCTAAGTCTGTAAACGAATCTGCACCTGTGTCTGCCAAGTCAATTACATCATCAAAGTCAAAACCCATCTCTACAAGATCGCCAACACGGATATCTGTTCTGTGACAAACAGCGTATGCATCCTCCAAGCTTCTCGCATTAGAGTCTACAAAAAACTCCTCTGGGGGTACGCTCTCTATTTTGAGATTTCCCATCTGCTTAGTGCGCATAATCTTTAGGTCATGGCGAGGCGCTTCTATCTCCATGCCCATCTGATCAACTTCAATCTCGATGCGAGTCGTATGCTCTAATACCTCTACGCCCTCATCATTGACAATGGCAGTAAACTCCATGTCGTTCAGGTTATCAAATTTGTAAGTCTCAGCGTCATAACTGGTATCCCAGTATCCTTTGACAATGCCGTTCTTCTTGAGCAGAGCATCATGGAACGCATCATATAGCACCTGATAGCCTTTTAGCTCGTTGAATTTATGATTTACATATTTGGTAGCCTGCTCTGCAAATCTAACATCTTGCGGCTTGCGAGGTATGTACTCAACCGCATTATCAGTCTGCAAAAACACGCGCATTAGACTAGGCTTGATTGCCCGTATAACGTCACGCACCTTAGTAGATACGACAGTCGAGCGGCCTTCTTCTTCACCGATATCAACAGCGCCTTCGTAATAACGCTGTGCCTTTAATCGATCAAATGCAATCTCAGACTCAACAAAGTCAACGCAGTCCTCAACGGCTGTTCTGGCAATGTTTTGAATTTCATCTTGCTCTAATGGTTTTAATTCCACGCTTAATTCTCCAGTCCTAGTTGAGCACCCTGTTGTGAGCCCGCTGTTCTGCTAAATTGAGCAAAGCCAGATGCTAGCTGTTCGGCTCTGCGCAGTAGCTCGCCTGCAAATGTTTGATCTGTCAGAGCTCGCCTAACCATATCGGGGTCTTGAGAATATAAAACTCTTGCCACCTCTGACAATTGTTTGTCATTCAAGCCCTGTGCAGATGGAACAGAGTTTACCATTGTTTTGATAATCGCAAACGGATCGCCCTGAGCACCTCTAACAAGATCCTCCATTGATGTGCCGCTACCGCGCAACTGTTGCTCTCTCTGAAGGGCCTGAGTCGGGGACCCCGCTCTTGGCTGTATAAGCTTATCCATAGAGGTGGCCTCAGCCGCTCTAGTGACATCTCGCAATACTGTTTCAGCTTGATCTGGTGGCAGTAGAACCCTCAAGGCCGCGCCTAATTGTACATCCTCTTGAGCAAGCTTCTCTAGAGTAGTTCCACCCCTTCTGGCGCGATTTTCTAATGCCGCCATTGCGCCCGCTCTAAATGACGACAGGGCCTCTGGGTTAGATTGCAGTCTTTCGATCTCAATTTCCAGATCGTCTACATTCATGGTTAACGCTTTGCTCTTGCCTAGATCAAACGCTTCATTCTGCGTGAGCATCTGACTGTACTGTGCGCGAGTTGCTCCTAGCTCTGGAGATTCAACATCAATTGCCTTTCGTAGCGGCCTCTCCATGTCCGCAACCGTTTGACCCATTGCGCCCTCACCCGCTCTAAATCTACCTGACGCTTCTTCTGACATTTGTCGCCTAATAATTTCTGCATCTTCAAGTGTTGGTGCTCGTACAAACGTAATAGAGCCATCTGCATTTTCTTTAAACAGAGGCACAAGATTGCCTGCATCGTACAGCTCTTTTAGCTTAGATCTGGCCGCAGGCATTCGAGAGATAATATTTAGCATTTGATCCGCAACATCTTTGCTGACCGTTTGACCAGACTGGAATACACCTTGGTATGCTTCCGACTGTTGCTTTTTCAAATCTGCTTCCGTAGCCGCCCGTGCTCTAATAATATTAGGGTCATCGACCTCCGGAGATAACGCGCCCCGCAACGACTGTTGAGCTTGCTGTGTGGTTGCCGAACGCCTTGCTTTGCTTGCATCTAAAATAAGACTAGCCGCTTCGCCACCCTCGTTGACCATGCCTTTTATGGCGTTACTCAATGTGGCATTGTCTGCAATGATTCTTCCGCTTGCGACATCTGCAATAATTTCGTCTATCGTTAGACCGGTAGCTTTTTGCAATCGCAACAATTCTGCTTGCACTGCAGAGTCAGCACCGCCCATTTTTTTTCTAGTAAACTCAAGTAGCTTGGTGCCCAGTCTCCCTAATTGACCGGTTAACAGTTGTGCTCCTGTGCCAAATGCGGTGCCTGTTGCAGTGCCTGTAGCTACATCCATAGCACCTTCGCCAGAAAACAGATCGTTCTCACCGTAACCCACTGCGCTTACTGCTCCCTCTGCGGCTGAGACTCCTGCAACGCGAGGTATACTAGCCAATCTGGTTGCCGCTACTGGTGCGCCAAATCCAGTCATAGACGCAAGAATTGACGGTATTAGCGCCCCTGCAACCTCTAAGGTTATAGCCTCGCCTAGATTTGCCTGTTGATAGTCCCTAAGCTTTTTCCTAACCTCATCTCGCGCTACCTCATACTCCGGACCGCTAGGCAGAGAAGAACGTATCAGAGCCTCAATTTCATCAGAAAAACCAAACGTCAGGCCTTGCGCAACCGTTCTGATTTTTTGGCTGTCTGGATCTATCGGTTGTGGAACGCCAAGGGATGTACGCCCTAATGCTTCGCTGACAATTGCTCTTTGCGCGTCATTCATTTTTTTGCATCCTCTGCCGCAATATAGGCTTCTCGTGCTTCTAGATTCATCAGCTTCCACATCTCTCTGGTAAGCTCTGGCGATGATTTTTTCATTCTCTCAAATGCACGGGCGGCCTCTTGGTGCCTTTTTACATTCTTAATTTTGTACTCAGAATATGCTCGTAAGCCTGAGTTTCCTAACAGCATTTGTACTTCAGGCATTAACGCATCTCTTAGCTTCTCTTGCGCTCTAATCTTGTTTTGGATGTATTCTGCAAGCGCTCGCCCTTTTAGGTTAGACGGGAAGGCCACTTCCGTAGCTAACTCCATCTCCTTCTCACTAAGCGCACCAAATGTAACTGATTTGATAACATCAATACCCATGCCTTTAGTGATTTCCCGCAACTCTGCAGTGGCGGCATTAGTAGCAGGCCGAAACTTGTTAATAAAGCCAGTAATTGCGCCCTCGCTAGCCAACTCGCCAACGCGATAAAGATCTCTAATATTTTTGTCGATAATCTGAAATTTATCAAACAGAATCTCGCCTTGTTTATAGCCTGCTTTTTGATCAGCCTCAATTGCTTGCAGTTCAATCGCCATTTGTTGCACTTGGTCTGGAGTCTGCCCATACGCACCCTCAACATTGACACGCTTTGCGCCACCCTCAACATTAGGGTCAAACTCCGTGTAAAACC
>Ga0181422_1000294_pt1 | contig 16226 bp, 20 predicted proteins | sample 45SPOviralmetaG_FD_130147 | JGI IMG/M metagenome (GOLD analysis project Ga0181422, IMG submission 130147) | Marine viral communities from the oligotrophic San Pedro Time Series (SPOT) site, San Pedro Channel, CA, USA - 45 SPOT_SRF_2013-07-18 | ecosystem: Environmental > Aquatic > Marine > Strait...
TCCAAGTTTAGAAGTTCCATAGAATCTGGGAACGCAGACTCCATTCTTAGCTGGTTTGAAAACTTTGAAAGGCGGTGGAGGAAATCCAAAGTCTCCATTTACGATGGGTCTTACCGTTAATTCCTTTTTAATTTCTTGAATTGGACCCACATCTACTAGATATCCAGTTCTAGTGAGAGTGGTCATTTAGATATTTAAAGATTATAAACTTTATATAGATATAATATGCCTATTGTAGACGTTGTCGAAAATATTAAACAAACTGAAGCGAAGATTGCTGAGTATTCACGGAGTATGTACCGTCTTGAAGGTGTTCTCCAAACTTTTAAAGGGTTACTAGCTGGAGGATTAAAACAATTAGATCTTCCATCTGACCCAACTCAATCATCAGAAGATGATACAATTGAGGAACTAGAGAGTATCCAAGAGAAGCCCGAGTAATTACCAACATTCCAAACTCCCTTGAAGTCTATTTCGACTTCAACATCATCACCCTTTATTAGAGACTGAATGGGACGTCCTTTGACGTTGCACATCACTCTCCTATAACGAAATGGTACCTTCACAGTAAGAATATTCCCATCGAGGGGGTTATCAATATTTGTATTTGCAAGTAAGTGCCATTTATTTGTATGCATTCGTTCTATAATTTCCGAGACTTTAGCAGGAATTATATAACGAATATACTTTTTAGAATTGAAATCGTACATGGGTTCGTGAACTTTAGCCACAAACTTCATTGATCTCTATTACGATACACTAAAATTAAAACTATAAGCAACACAAGTATGAAAAGTAGGACTTGTGTGAGAAGTAGAGGTTTGAGTGGTTTTCTCGTACCAAAACATTCGTGACTTAGGGCTCTAGATACCTCAGTACCGGCTTCAATACTCGAGTATGGAGTTTCACGAGGAGACATCATACCACACATCGCAACTTTAGGGCATTTACCAAAGAATGGGAGTTGACCATGAAGGCTGAGAACCCCAGAGGACTGAGAAAAGGACCATCTCTCCTTTTCTACCTCCCACTCTGCACCCCAACCAATTCGCATTTCAACTGGTTCAGGTAAACCAAGTTGTTTTACAACTTCTTCTTTTATGATTTCAGGGTTAGAAGTTAATATTTCTTCACTGAGGTCACATATGACACATGATATGGTATTGGTACCGAACAGAACTTTAGGTTGTAAGTTCCATTTAGTTTGAGTTGCTATTTCAAGATCCGTTTTCATGACTGGTGTATCGTCATAGTCGATAAGAACATTTATAGCACCATATGTACTTCCTTGTAATTGTTTGGTAGCGTCAGGACCCCAATTATCACCTAAAAACTTCATAGCTGGACTGTTATCCAGACACAAAAAGAGCATCCCATCATCAATAGTTCTTTCATCTGAAAATGTAGCCACAAAGTCATCTTCACCATATTCAACATTCATCAATTCTGTACCAAAAATAAAATTGGCACCAGCGTTGATGAGTGCTTCCTCCATTGCATCACACATTACTTTACCCGACACCTTTTGTGTGAACATTTGTGAAAGTATGGTATGATCTAAATTTTTTACAAACTCGTACGCTGTCATGACATCCCATGTAACTCCATCCATGATAAGTGGTAAATGTTCGATATATTTTTCACCTTTCTCACTTAAAGGTCCTACTGCGTCTTTTACAGATATACCCTTAAACTTTTGAGGTTGTGCAAGTACTCGAGAGAAAAGAGAAATAAGAGTTCCGTAATCTTTTACACCTAAAGATTTGAAAGCAAAATCAAAATGACCCATACGTTCAACTGGTTGGAATATTTCATTCCAATCAATGTTCATTTCAGAAAATAGTGACTGTGTATTAACAAATGCCTTATCAAACACAATTCTATGTGCGTGAAGATCTCGAGTTTCTGTGTCAGGTTCCCACCAAGAACCACCAGCTGATACCTTCCTATCATATATAGTGACATCATGGTCTCCTGATCTAAGTATTTCCCATGCGAGAGACATTCCTGTTGGACCTGCTCCAATAATATGAATCTTCATTCTATCTTTAGCTTATAGAAAAAATCCTAAGGGTAATGTAGGATATGTTGAGTATACTCAGTCAAGCCAATATGAAGGTGCCACCTGTCAAGTTGGCGCCAAATCAAAAGGTAAAAACATGGAAATTCGCAGCTAAATATTTATGGAAAGAGCGTTTTACTGAGGATAAAGCTGAGCTTGGTCGATGGACTAGAGATGAACTCTTAGATCTTGGACCTACATTTGTAAAATTAGGACAGATAGCGTCCACACGAGGAGACCTCTATCCACCAGAATTTACCAAAGAACTTGAATCTCTCCAAGATAATGTACCACCATTTGACTTTAATCTCATGAAAGATGTTGTAAATATAGATATATTCAAAGATTTTGAAGAGATTCCATTTAAATCAGCTAGCATCGGACAGGTTCATAAAGCTACCTTAAAAAATGGTAAAAAAGTTGTTGTAAAATTGAAAAGACCAGGAATCCTAAATATAATGAAATCCGATACAAACAATGTTAAGAAGATATTGGACTTTATTCAGTCAATAGGTGTTGACACTGGTTCTAGTTCTAACTTTGTTCTCAATGATTCTATAGAGTATCTTCTTGGAGAGGCTGATTACAGGCAAGAAGTTGAAAATGCGATTAAGTTTAGAAGGAGTTTGAAAGGGATTGATTGGATAAAAGTTCCTTATGTGTATAAAAAGTATTGTACCGATGATATGATTGTAATGGAGTATGTAGAGGCTGATAAGATTACAGAGATCAAAAATAAGAGAATCAATAGGAAGAAGGTGTGTGAAGCATTAGTGAATTCGTATGTGATTCAAACGATGGACAGTGGGTTATTTCATGGTGATCCACACCCGGGTAATCTAGCTATTTCCAAAGATGGTAAATTGGTGTTTTATGATTTTGGTCTATTAATCGAGTTGAATGATGAGTTGAAGCAAGGTTTCTCCGACTTATTTGGGTGTATTATAAAACGAGATACAAAAGGGGTTGTTCAAATATTAATTAAACTGGGTGTCATTGTACCAACATCTTCAGACGTCAGTGATATTGAAGTATTTTTTGAAACTATCCTGGGATATTTAGAAACCCTTGATGGTGGTGCTATCATGAATGATGAGCTGGCGGCTGAACTTGCAATGGAAAAACCATTTGTTGTACCAACAAGTTTTGTATATTTAGCGAAATCATTTTCCCTAATTGAGGGAATATGTCTTCAACTCGACCCAAATTTTGATTATTTCACATACCTAGAACCAATGATTCAAGAGCAGTTTTTAGAGTCTCTCGATATAAGTGAAATTATCATGAATACCACGGAAATTCCATCCAAAATTGGAAAAATAAATTCGACTGTTCTCGGCCTTGAGAGGTCGAGAGCAGCGATGAAACGGTCTATGATTAAAACACGACAGGAGATACGGATAGTTCAATACAGTGTGATATGTGCTTTATTAGCTGAGAGGTTCAATGGGACACCACTTGCTGCTCTACTCGTTGGAATTGCTATTTGGATTACTTTTCGTAAAGATCGATCTCTTTAGCGTTGCTCTTCTTCTTAGTCTTCTTTTTAGACTGCTCCTTGTCCTTCTTAATAACATCTTGATGTTCCTTGAACATTTCTTGTACTCGCTTGCGTTCGTCGCGTGCGATGTCACCAATCTTGTCCTTAATTTTGTCTACCTCAGTCTTTCGTTGTTTTTGGATTTTCTTGCCTATCTTTTTGAAGTCGTCAGTTTTGGCGAACCATGTGGGGGATGCAGTAATAGCGAACATAGTGTTTGTTGTATTTTAAGGACATTTAATTTTTAACCGTTTTAATTTTTCTAGAAACTCCCTTTTTTCACCTGGAGATTCAATTTCTTTACCAGAGTTTATAGCTTCAATTTCGGGTCCCGTCAACTGCATCGCATTCACACGAAAGTCCATGAATGCCTCCATAGAGTGGGGTACTAGGGGTTGGACGAGTTCATAGATGGCTGTGGCATAGTCACGAATCTCCTTTTGAGCGTGATGATCCATCCTCAATTGCAAGAAATGCATAAGATTGTGTAGGTCCATCTTCCATACAAATGAAGTATATGTAGATTGGGGGAGAACACCTCGCGCCTGTTCCCTGCAAACACCCTTCTCGAGTAATTGCTCGTATAACCTGAACGCATGTTTGTACTGGTCAGAAAGAGACTGGTTCAACTCATCGTCTAGTTCCACTATACCCTCTGATCCTTGATGATTTACAGCAGACTGTCCACGTAGGACTTCTGGCTCGTAATACTCTTCATCAACGATAGAATACCTGGCGGACATCTCATTCACGGACGCAGTTCGATGCCTAAGCCATTGACGAGCGATGTAAAGGGGAGCCTTGATACGAAACTTGAAAACAACGAGTTCTAAGGGAGAAGTATGCCAATTGCGGACAAGGTACCTAATAAGACCTCTATCACCACGAGTGGTCTTAGTACCCGTTTGATAACTCACACGAGCACCGTCAACTATGGCCTTATCCAGATTCTCTTGGGGCATGTGGTCCACGAGTTCGACAAATCCATGATCTAACACTTTCTTCATTATAACAATATATCCGTTCTAATCTTTAATAATCACAACTATCATCGAATGGAACCTCTCCACAAAAGTCGTACAACTCATACAGTTTCTCTTGTGACTTTTCAATCTCAACTGTAGTATTATTCATGACATCGATTGCGTTATCAATGAGATCCAAAAATGAATCAAGTTGATCGATTGCTACACGATGATGTTTCCTATTCGTTTTTGAAGAATGCGCTGCAGCTCTAAGATGTTTATTACTCTTGATGATTTTGTCGATGTTGGGCTTGGACTTGTTGGGAGTGGCGGACATTCGGATTGTGAGACTCATTGTGAATAATTATCCATTTATATCTTTAATCAGTTCACTTAGGTCTCGATAATACCTCTTTAGATCTTTCATAAATCTTTTATTATTTTCTAGAACTTCACATTCAACTTTGTTTAAATAAATCCAAGCAAGATTTGATTTTGAATATTTTGTAGTTTTTTGATTTTCATTTGGTCGACGTGCCACCAACTTTGTAGACTTCTTCTTTTGTGAAGCGGGTAGGACCTCCCTCCTATTCACGAATGACAATGCCTGCATGACAGTATCTGCCAAGTCATCTTTCTTTTTGGATTTCACAAATGTATCAATCCAATGAGAATTTACTGAATTGCTACGGATAAAATCTTCACACCTCTCTATGGATACCTTCTTTCTCTTATTGTACTGTGCCTTACCTGGTCCAGCAACATCCGGGATTTTGTGTCGAGCATCATAGAGAATCGTTTCAGCTTTGGGGCACCTGATTATGAAGTATGCATGGAGGAAGTGCATAACAGATACCATCTTTTTGTTGCGATCTGGTTGTTTCTCAATAAGGATGGTCTTAGCATTTAGTACCCATGGCCTAGCATCAAGATGATCTCTCATAGAGACGTATACACCATCCCTGTGTTGAGGGGGTATACCATCCACATCCCACTCAACAACTAGGTTGTTTTTGTCTTCATCAAGAAGACACATCGCCAAATTCTTTATACCAACATCGATACTAAGAATCATTAGTATAAAGACTTAATACCTCTTTAACTTAATGAAGTGTATCGCTCATCGAGGATACTCCATTGACCGTATCGATAACAGTATTGACGCGATTCAAGAAGCTGTTCATAGGACCTATGACGGAGTTGAGATAGACGTACAACTTTGTGCATCTGGAGAAATTGTACTTTTTCATGATGTGTACGTGGGAGAACAATTCATAAGTGATTTATGTCTAAATGAATTGAAACAATTGGGGATTTGTTCACTCGAAGATGTATATGATCAAATCCCAAATATTTCCAAAACATTACTTCTTCTAGACATCAAAGGTGCCGATTTTAGAATCGCTTCGGCACTTATCAATTTTTATAAAACTAGACCAACACGGAACGTCATTTTTTGTAGTTTTAATCGAAAGTTAATTCATAATCTCCCTATGGAATTTCAAAAAGGATCCACATTCGAAACAACATTTATTAATGACGAGTATGACACAATAACTAGGGGTCTCACAGCGGTAGTCCTACATTGGACATGTTTAGATCATCACTTCATATCTTACTGTAAAATGAAAGATATCAAGGTGTACACATATACACACAAAGAGGACAAAGAACTAGAATATATGTATAGGTTCAATGTCGATGCAATTATAACAAACGGATTTTAATACTACGTTATAGTATATGTTGTACCTACTCACAACAATTTTATTAATTATTTTCATAATTGTAAAAGTAAACAGTGATAATGGACCATGGGAACATTCATGTAAAATTATAAAGGGAGCGGGCATTTCAAAAAAAATTGATTGGAAAACTGCAAATCTTTCAATATGTCCAGATAAAATCAATGAAAATGGATTCTATTCTTGTACTACAAATTATGGTGAAGGTACATTACTAAAAGGACCCCAAAACATGTGTGAAGTACATATTCATAATTTTGATAATGATATATACGGGAAGAGGTTGAAGTTAAGAAATATAAGAAAAATTGATGTACCTTTTAAAATTGTATCTACCGATGGTACTCAATATGGAGTATAATACGGTCTTCATCTGATTTGTTTTCCGCCCAGTGTTCATATTTCGCATTAAAAACGATATGTTTACCATTTTCTTCAACTACAGGACCATCTTTTGTGTACAGTATATTTCCCTCGGGACACTTAATTCCCAAATGATACGTAAAAACATACGTATCTGAAACATTGTCAGTGTGAACGGGGAGTTTTGCTCCACCTTTCATAAGTGAAAATCCTGCTATACGAACACCTTTAGTCTTTGATAAAATTTCATACGTTTTTGGACATAATTTACAATTTCCTACAACTGGGCGATCTTTCCATATCAGTGGCCACCCATACCACTCATCTGGTTCATCGGTCCACCCTTTTAGCCATCCATTTTTACCACTTACATAACTTTCCATGACTTCCTTAAGCATTGGGGAGTCTTCCCAATCACCCCTTTTTCTTCCAGATGGATGAATAAAATTCGTTGGAAGAGAATCACATTCAGATCGTATAGTTTCGTAGTGTTGTTTCAGATGTTTCAGTTCAAGACTCATTATTATATCTGATATTATATCTTTATATAAAAATCACTTTTAGAACTTAAAAAATTAACCTACCATCTGTATAAAATGCATGAGTACTGGGATAAACAACCAACTACACGTATGTATACTTCGAATGAAACGACTGGACTGTTAACATCTAAACCTAAGATATTACCACCCGAATTTATATGGTCATCGTGTAAAATTAACGAAGCTCTCACATTTTTACAAGAACATTATCTAGGCAACTCATTTTTCAAACTTTATTACACACCAGAAATACTTAGATGGTCAATCGATAACAGTGTAGCAATTCGTAAACTTACAACTAGAGAGTTGGTTGGGTATATCACAACTACAGATGTAGATGTACGCATAGATGATAAAGTTATGAAAATGGCACAAATCAATTATCTATGTGTCCACGAATCATATAGAAATTATGGATTTGCACCTATTCTTATAGATGAAATTAAAAGACGAATTGCACTCAAAAATATATGGCAAGCAGTATACACCGCCCATATAAATATTCCGACACCTATATCTAAGTCGTTCTATTGGCATAGATTTCTAGATGTTAAACATCTTATAAAAACCAAGTTTCATCAGGCAAGTCATACCCGTGAACGTTATCACGAAGTTCATGGACCATGCAAATATACATGGAAAAAAATGACTAATCAAGATATTCCTAAAGTGATTCGGATTTTACAGGAATATAATGAAAAGTTTAAAATTACACCAGTTATAAACGAAGAATTTGTAAAGAAGCGATTATTGCCTATACATTCCTATATAAGTGATGAGACCGACGGTTTCATTTCATTTTATGATATTCCATGTGAACGAGCAGATGGTTCTGATGTTGTCAAACAAGTCTATAGATATTTTATGGTTGGAGATGTTTATAATGACGCCTTTCTTATCGCTAAAAATTTAGGGTATCACGTATTCAATAGCGCTGAAGCAGGTGTATCAACAGAACTTCTTGAAAAAATGAAATTTGTCAAAGGAACTGGATATGTATACTATTATCTCTTCAACTGGAACCTAAACGAACCAATTAAACCCGAAGAAATAAACCTTATTCTTCCATAAGATGAAATGGATTTAGAACTTCTTCATGCCCTCTCTACCCATGTTTTGACCCGCGGGGGACAAGAACATGACAGCTAAACCTATGACGAGTATACATACGATACATACAGACGCAGCAGACGCAGCCATGGCACCTTGTTGAGAAGTACCGATGACACCAGCGATACCCCCAAATACGGAATCCAAAACACCTGCGATACCACCCTTCTTCTTTTTCACATCAGACTCTGTAACGGCTGCCATCTTGTTAAGTATTTTGTTCTCTTGGACAGCCTCTTTGAGTATGTTCATGATAGACGTCGCCTTGACCTCTGCCATGATATCTTGGCTAAAGTCGAGTTTCCCACCAGTATCACTACAATCATAGTACTGTAGGTTAAGTACACCATCTTGGATATTCACCTGTTCAGCAACAGTACTGTTAACATTTGTTGTTGTGATATTTGTTTCAACAAGGTTCTGAATTTCCATATTCACGGAGTTTGTTACATTCATATCTGTATCACCACCATCTAAAAGTCCACCCAATTCACTTCCCATCTCTGTATTATTTTCTAGAGCTGCTGTAGCCGCTGCCTGCATATCATTTGTAATCTCATTTTGTAGATCTGTTATTTCATCCGCAGTAAAATCCGATGAAGCCATCGTTTTTGAAGTAATCTTTTGACTAAAATTCATATCACACCCAATAATTTTTCCAAGATTAACCGTCATACCTTGAATGTTCGCACCAGTCGCGGTGGTCGTAGAGGAGTTGTTGGTAATGATATTTGTAATATTCTCATTAATAGCTGAGAAATTGAATGTATTTTCAATCGACTGACTGGTATCACCACCCATTATACAATCACCTGAGAAAAAAAATGTCGCACGTCGACGGTTCAGATGAATTTTTTCTCAGTATACCAGTAGGTGCCCACTATGACATGTAGGGTTAGTTTATACGCAGACCCAGGTCGGAGCGGTACTGTCAAAACCTGGAGAGGAACCACAGGATCTGAAAACGTTAAGAATGTTGATGGTATAGACTACATATTTGGTTATAACAAAGCAAGTGCGTATGATGCAGCAGCGGATGAACATTGTATGATGGTGGGGTATACATGGAACGGTGGTGGTATTCACCACCATAATGGAGTTCCGAAAGGTGACATCAAAATGTTCAAACACGGAGAGGGTAATGACATAAGAAGTAAGGAAGGACTTGAGACTCGAGCTTTCAACGATGATATAGACGGTATTAGACTCCAATTCGTACCGGGTGCTGGTTCTGGTCAGATGCAATATCACATAAACATACCAACACAAACACCACACGACTATTTTTCACCTGTAAATGTCACGGGTGAAGTATTAGATTCGAACGGTACTAGATTTACACCATGCCCAGGTGGAACTGCATATTTTAATTCAAAATCGGGTATAAGATGTATTTATGACAAAAGTGCATCCGCACTACAAACCCTACATGCATCTACAAAGTATAGTAATATGGCTAATATGCATACGTCACTCGCTGATACGTTTTGCAGTGATAGCAATAAGGTATTTGAAAGTCCTGGTGGACAGTCATGTTTAGAAAGAAGTACTGGACAGGCTTTAGCAAAACAGTATTGTGAAGTTGGTAGTAGAATTCACAGTGATCCAAACTGTACTACCCAAGCATTGGGTGATAATTATGCATTAGTAGCTGCGGCATATTGTAATACTTCTGCCGGTAGAAATGACTCTTTTTGTCAATGTTACAACATCGTGAACGGTGTATGTAGCAACCATTCGTCTGCCGCTGGATGTGCAAAGAAAAAACAAACATTTGATAAGCTTGTCGCTGCAACACCATCCAATCAAAGAGAGGTTTGGAGTGGTATGGAATCGTGCTTTGGACGGGTTTGTACAGGTTCCGGTAAATATATACCACCGAATACGAACCAAAATTGTGATAAATCGGTCAATGTTTGTATTCAAAATATTGATATAGGGTCTATGACAGATTCTAATATTAACCCGGTATGTGACATTAAAGCGGGGGATACACCATCTGTTTCAACTCCCGCTCAAGAATCTGCTCAAAGTGAACTCGATGAGGCGAAGGCTGCGGTAGCCCGTGGAGACCCTGGTGCCCAAGAGCGCCTTGATGCGGCTCGGGATGCTCTTGACGCGGCTGAAGAACCTCCATCCCTGACAGATTTTCAAAATAATCCTAAAGCATACATCCCAAAAAGTTTGGATGGTCTTAAGAATAACAAAAAACAACAAATTGGTGGGGGGGTTACGGGGGCTCTCGTACTCGGGTGTATGATGTTGTTGCTTCTACTTGTAGTAGGAGCCAGTGGAGGTGGGGGTGATGGGGGTGGACCAGTCGCACGTCGATTCAGTAAGTAAAAATTATTTCATTTTAAATAAAATATCCCTTTATTCTAAATGAAACCAAAGACTAGATTACGTTTGGAACAAGGATTATTCATTGTAGCCATTCTCGTCGTCGTGGGATTATTGGTCAGGGGGTTCTCACGAACTGAGAGGCTCGCACCTTTACCCATATCGGGGTGGTCTGAACAAAGAACAGTGATAGAATATATCAAGTCTAAGGAGGACCTTAAACCCGTTGCATTTGTTGTAGCTAAACAGATCACAGACATTTCAGGGGATGATAAAGTATTGTTCAAACGGGTTGTACTTTTAGCTAAGGAAAACAAGAAGGATGAAATTATCCAAATTGTAAACGATATGTAATTTCAAAAAAAATATGTATCTAGAGTAAGAGTGTGATGGGAGGTTCACCACCACCACCACCACCAAGTTGTCCACAGAGTGGTACTGTAATGGATGGGGGTGTTGCCGAATCTACATTTAAAGTGGCTGCTGCCACTGGTGCAAAAATGTGGTATAATCAGGAGTACGCTCATTCATCGAATGGTAGTCATGTATGTGGCTATCCAGCAGAATATATAAATATGAATGCACTGAAAAATGATGATAGTGTTAACAATAGTGAATATGAGAGTATGATACAGAGGGTTTGTGCAAATGAGGTTAATATAGCAAAATCAATACCACCGCTAGGAACAATTTGTGCTGAACATTCAAGTGCCGTTCAGATAGCAAAAGACTACTGTGGGGTGGGTGATAATATCATAACCGATACAGATGTATGTACTTCCGATAAGCTACCAGGTGGTCTAGCAACATATAAGACCATTCTTAATACCTACTGCATAAGTAATCCTAGTAAAGTGGCAGAAGCTGGACATGCGTGTGCAAATTTGAATACTGACCCTAACACAAAAAATACATCTTTGTTTGAATCATTAGCTGCGCAACATTGTGCAGCCAATCCCGAAGAAGCGTGGTGTTCGTGTTATAATATAATGAACGATGTCTGTGCGAGTAATTCAAGTGCTAGTGGATGTGCAAAGAAAAGACAAAAATTTGATAAGCTTGTTGCTGGAACACCGAGTGATCAAAGGAACTTATGGAGTGGTCTAGAAAAATGTTTTGGGGGTGTTTGTACGGGTACGAATAAATTTTTACCACCTAGTCATGACCTAAGGTGTGATAGTTCCGTGAACGTTTGTATCCAAGATGTTAACGTGAAATCTTTGAATGATTCTGACATGACATTGACATGTGATATTGATTCTGGTGGAGAACCTAGTGTCGGTACTGGAGGTGGAGGTGGAGGTGGAGGTGGAGACACCGAACAAGAAACCATAACCATACCACGGAGTGTTGAAGAAGTTCGTTCATTCCTCCCCACAAATCTTAATGATGTCCGAACAAGTAAGAAAAAACAAGTGGGTGTAGCCACAATGGGTGGTAGTTTCATGAGTGTAATTTGTGTAATTCTACTCATCATAGCCGGAACTATGGGAGCTGGACCAGTCGCGCGACGTTTCAGGTAAACTTTTTCATTTTAAATAAAATCTCCCTTTATTCTAAATGAAACTCAATTTCAATAAAATTAAACTGAACCAAATTGTTCTCGTTTTGGCTCTTGTCGTCGTGACAGTCTGGATAGTCAGGAGAACTCGTGTTCGTATTGAACTGAACGAAGGTGCGAAGTCTGATGCTCTCATGTATGCCGAGAGTTCCGATGAACCAAACCCTTTCATCCTCTATGGAATGGTCAAGAAACAAACCGATGATGAAGAGAAACAGAAGAAGGCTCTAACCCTCGCAACCCAAAAGAAATACGGCGAACTCAAAGAATTTCTGGCGACCATCTAAAAAAATATAAACTAACATCAGTAGAGGCCTATGGTATGCAAGGTTAAAATACACCAAGCGGGATATGCCCACACTGGATCATTTGAGGGTGGGTCGGGTAACAATTCATACGGTACCCCACACAGTCATGGATTCTCGGGTGATTATGTGGATGTATCTGGATGCGAAAACCATCAAGTCATATTATCCGAGTATGACATGAATATACACGGCGGGCAAAATACGATGGTATTTCAAAATGGTAAACATTGGTTACATCACTTACGTCATCGAACCTCAGTCGCTGAAGTTAATAAAGTACCAATCGATACTAAAGCTGTCGGGTTTCAAAATATGTATTACATATCTGACTATGGCGTAAAAAATGGTATGCATCAGTTGTTTCATGGAAGTTGGCAACCAACACAAGGCCAATTTTATAATCGGGATCAACTATGTCCAAACGGTGGTGAAGTATGGCCTTTAGGTATGCATAACGAATATGGTGGAAGTCACACGAATGGGTTCGGTGACAATGGACCTAGGTATGCTTGTGTATACCCTAAAAATGAACAGACATTGAAAGGGGTTGACGCCGCCACGTCAACAGGGACGTCAACCCTTGTCCGCCCGATGTACGAAGATATGGTTACTCGTTATTGTGCGGATCCCGAGAACGCATTTAAACAGCCGGGTACACAGACATGTTTGGAAAGAAGTACTGGATTAGCTATAGCAAAGGAGTATTGTGGGGTTAGTAACAGGATTCATACTGATTCAAACTGTACGAAAGAAAATTTGACTGATGCGGGTTATAATTCATTAGCTGCCGCATACTGCGAGGCTAATCCAAATGATTCATTTTGTTCATGCTACAATGTGCTTAATGATAAATGCGATCCAACCTCGAAAACTGGTCCAGCTGGATGTTCGGATACAGGTTCATACGTAGACCTTAGAAATGCAACACCAGACGATTTCAAAAGTGTTTGGGATGGTCAAAGAAAATGTGGCTCTGTTTGTGCCGGAGCTAACAAATATATACCCGCCAATAATCAAGCGGGGTGTAAAACAACAATCCAAATTTGTAAACAAGACATTGATGTGGGTAGTATGAGTGAGTCTGATATTAAAGCTTCATGTGAATTGAATGCGGGTGATGGTTCATCGGTCGGAGGAGGTGGGGGTGGTGGAGATGGAGATGGAGACACCGAAGAAGAAGTCGTATCCCTCACTGATTTTAGAACTAATCCTAAGTCGTACATCCCAAATAGTATAGAAGGTTTGAAGACGAGTAGAAAACAACAACTTGGTGTGGGTGGTGTAGTTATAATAATGATGGGTCTTTGTATGCTCATGTTACTTCTCTTAAGTTCTGGTGGACCAGCAGCGAGACGATTCAGTAGGTAAAAAAATATTTATCCTCTCATAAAATTTCTAATGTTATGACAAGATAGATGAGTTGTAAACTCACACTATGGCAGCACGGGGTTAATAGCCAGGGTGCTAATGAGACGTTCACTACCAGTAAGGGTGTGGATCATAACGACCAAGCCACGTCGTATAGCACAGAGGGTGATTGTTCAAATACCTCATGGGGTGTATTTTTTAATAACCCCCCCGAACGGGGTAGTGGCATAATTATTGGTAAGGGGGATACCGCTGGTGGCCCTTTCCATGAAAATCATCACGGTGAGGGTAAGGGTAGTTTAAATCATCGATTCTACAAAATTAATGATGAGATAAGTTTCGTGAAAAAGATTGAATTACCCGAATTACCGGAAGGTGCTATCGTTGAAGATATGGAAATTTATGGTAGAAGAGCTGATAGCCAAGGCGAGTGGGGGCATTACCCATTTGTCGATGGAACAGACTTAAGTAACCCAAATCATTCTCAACAACAGCTTGTTTGGAGTCCCAGTATTACGGGTTCACCATGTCCGGGTGCTGGTGCAGGGTATGCTGTACCAATAGGGAATAGAACCTATCGATGTGTGTATGCAAATAATAATGAAATTCAAATGCTTTACTCGGGACTTTCCGGAGAGGCAGCCGACCCTCGTATTGACTTGTATGGTCGAGTCGTGAAGAAGTATTGTGATGATAATGAAAATATAAATAGACAAATTGGTGGTGGACTCACATGTGAAGATATGGGTGCTAGTAGGGAAGAATGGTGTTCAGTAGATAAACGAATTCAGACTGAGCCAAGTTGTTCAAAACCGCTCATAGGGGATGAGATGTATCATAAAATTGCTAAAGCGTACTGTATCGCCAACCCCGAAGATGAGTGGTGTACATGCTATAATTTGAAGAATAATGTGTGTGAACGAACCGCTATCCCAATGGAATCTACTGCAGCTGGGTGTAAACACGCACATGGAATCATAAATGAAAACAAAAAAGCGTTCGGTCCTGCAGTTGCGATGCAGTCCGCGGAGTCAAAGGTTGAGAGTACGACGGAGGGTACACCCGAACATACAGAGGCGGTTGCAAATTTGGCAGAATTAAAAAAAAAGGACGGGTACCCAATTCTAGTAGATAATGTACATTGCAGACCAGATGCATGTGAATCTGTTTTGGGTGGGGGGTATATACCCGAAAATCCTAAGGGTTCGTGTGCGGCATCTTACAACTTCTGTGATCAAGACATTGATATAAGAAACATGTCAAATATGGACATAGTCTTAGCGTGTAATACTGGTTTTCCATATGTAAAACCTGACTGGTGGGATGATGAACTTGTCGATATACAAAAGACACGTAAGTTTCCATACAATAAATTCCCATTGAACAAAACACCTATGTTTAGATTTCCTTTTGAAAAAAAAGGGAAATCGGGTAAGAGAAGAAAATTCAAGTGGAAGTCTAAAAATGATAGGTATCATGCATACAGTGCCGGAGGTGTGAGTGTTACGTCATGTTTATGTTGCATCATATTTATGATTCTCATGAGAACTATGTCTAAACGTAGATAGACTTAAAGAGAAAATAATCCTTAAACGTATGTGGTGTTGGTGGTGTTGTCATCCTTTCGAGGGTACACCCCTAAATATGCCTGTAAAGTATGACGACCGTCGAAAAACATTTAATACAACTGGCAACTTTTGTTCTTGGAGTTGTATGAAAACGTACGCGCTAGACAAATATGGATGTGGTAAGGGTAGTATGATAACTTCAAATATGGTCATGATGAGACGAAGAATGTATGAAAAACAGGCATTGGATCGGGTTGTCCCTGCTCCATGGAGATATAGACTAAAGGTGTTTGGTGGAGACATGACAATAGAAGAATTTAGAAGTAATCAAACAGTCGATAAAAATGACCCTAAACCGGTGAACGCGAAAATAGTAGTCGATAATATTATACCCTTCGTTTCAAACACAAGGAAAATGGATGAAATCAAGAATTCTACTTCTAATAACAATTCGCTAAAGCTAAAAAGGACTAAACCACTAAAAAGAAATCATAATAATTTAGAATCAGCATTGGGACTTATTATTACTCCCAAATCCTAAGTTTCTTTTTTGTTTAGCCGTTGGTATTGAAGGTGGTAAATTTTCAGTTTTTTTACTATGAACCCACTGTTCACCGTCGTGTGCGACCCAACATATATCATACCTCTCCATTGTCTTTCTACACAAGACACAAGGTAATGATATACCGTCACCGTACACAGTTTTTCGACCTATTATCAAATGACCGTATTTTCTATGTACCCAATCAGAGAA
>Ga0181422_1000295_pt1 | contig 16218 bp, 11 predicted proteins | sample 45SPOviralmetaG_FD_130147 | JGI IMG/M metagenome (GOLD analysis project Ga0181422, IMG submission 130147) | Marine viral communities from the oligotrophic San Pedro Time Series (SPOT) site, San Pedro Channel, CA, USA - 45 SPOT_SRF_2013-07-18 | ecosystem: Environmental > Aquatic > Marine > Strait...
TGATGATATGAGAATAGAATATGGTCATGATGCATCAGATGAATTTTTTGGAAGAATAAGAATGTCTGATAATCTTAGTGTTGACCATTTTGATGTACTATTTACAGGATCAGGTCCAACAGCTAATTCAACACCTTTTAGTGCTTATGGTAATAAAGTATTATTAGCTCAACCTTCTGCTACAGCAGATGCAAAAGTAGGTATAGGAGTTTCATCATCAGGATCAGTACAATCTATGTTAACTGTAGAAGGTTCATCTTCAGCAGCTGGTAGAGTTGTACGTGTAATGGATAAAGGTCAAAATCATATTGTTATGTCAGTTGATTATGATGCAAATACTGATGGTATAGTTAGAATATTAAGTGGGTCTAATGGTCAAGATGGTATACAATTATCATCAAATGATGTTAGTTTCTTTTCTAAAAATGTAGGATTAGGAGATTTTACTCCAGAATCTAGACTAACAGTTAGATCAACAGCTTCAGCAGCATCAAGAATCTTTGAAGTACAAAATAATACAGGTAACATATTAGCAATGGTTGAAAATAATGCTGCTAATACTGGTGGTATATTTAAATTAAACAACTCAGCAGGTAATCAAAAAGTTTTACTTAATTCAGAAGATAATCAAGCAATGTTTATTGGAGTTGGAACTGGAACACCTAATTTAGGTATTGGTACAACTATTCCTACAGGAGACATACATTTGAAAAAAACAGGATCTATAAATATTAAATTTGAATCAGATGAAGTTGGTGGAACTGTTTATACTAGATATTTAAATGATGCTATTAGTTGGAGAATAGGTGTTCAATCAAATGATAGATTTGCTATATATGATTCAACAAATGCTGTAACACATTTAATAGCTGAAAATAATTCACTTAGACCATTAGTTGGGATAGGAACAATTGACCCATTAAATGCAGTAGTATTAGATGTAGCAGGACCTATGAGAGTATCAGGTTCTCATATAACTCCATTTAAATCATTAACAACAACTAATTATAGTTATTCTTCTAATATCCAAGGTGGATTTTTAATATTAAATGCAACAGGATCAAGTGGTGATGGGTATGATGGAAATGGTTTTATTAATATAAGTAGAAGTTTATGTATTTTAAATGATTCTACAAATGGGACAGTTACATCTGCTACGTGTGATATAACAGATTGGGTTGATAATGCTCAAGTAGGACAACAATTAGAAATAGCTATTGTTGGAGATGGAACAGATACACAAACACAGAATGGTATTCAAGTACAATATTTTGCAGGGTCAGGTGCTACAACACCTGGTTCAACTTGTGTAATTAATGCAGGACATACTAAAACATTAGGTACAGCATTTACTTATTCTTCATCAGTTTATAATGCCCCAAGTAAATATGTAGGTGGTAGTATAAAAATATTAAAAACATCTGGTCCTACTACAAACCCAAGACAAATTAAAATGTGGGGTACAGCAATGATGACCTCAGCTTCAATTGCACGATCAATTGAATTATAATAAAAATTTAATCTTATAAAAAAAGATTAATATGTATAACGGAATATAAAAAAATTAAAGTTTATGGAAGAAAAAGTTTTAACAAATAGCGAAGTTTCTGGTCTAAAAGATCTAAAACAACAATATAGAGATTTAACAGAAGCTATAGGAGTTATAGGAATGCAAAAATTAAGTTTAGAATTAAAACACGAACAATTAAAAGAAAAATTAAAAAGTTTACAACAAGAAGAAATAAAATTAGCTAAAGAATTAGAAGAAAAATATGGCAATGGAGAAATTTCTTTAGAAACTGGTAAATTTTTACCAAGTAAATAGACTTTTGAAAAAATTTAATATATTTATCATAAAAATAACATAAAATGGCAGAAACATTAATTTCCCCAGGAGTATTAGCAAGAGAAAATGATCAATCTCAAATAACTGCGCAACCAGTACAAGCAGGTGCGGCTATAGTTGGTCCTACAGTATTAGGTAAAGTAGGTGTTCCAAAACTAGTTACTAGTTATTCAGAATACTTAGCAAATTATGGAAGTACATTCCAAAGTGGTTCAGACGAATACACATTCTTTACTTCTATATCAGCATATAATTACTTCAATAATGGTGGTACATCACTAATAGTAAATAGAGTAGCTTCAGGATCATGGGCTCCAGCAGTATCTTCAACAGTATTTAGTGAAGTAGAAAGTGGTATTCCAGAAGCAGGAGGTAATTTACTTGCATCTTTAACTTCAGGTGGAACAGGTGGAGCAGCTGGATCTTTTTCAGGAGAAGCAACTACAGTAGCCCCAGCAGGAGGAACAGGTTTAACATTAGATATTACAACAGCAATAACTCCAGGTAAATTATTAACTACTGCAGATGCATTAGTAGCTTCAATTACGGCAAATACAACAGACGGTGTAAATAATGCTGGTTATACAAATACTTCATTAACTGGAGGATCAGGAACAGGAGCAGTTGCAACTGTTGTAGTAGCAGGAAATGCAGTTTCAAGTATAACAGTAACAACAGCAGGATTAGGATATGCAGTTGATGACGTATTAACAATACCAACATCAGTAATTGGTGGATCAACAGCTGTAACAATTACGTTAGTAGCAGGTGATATATTAGTTGAACCAACAGCTATTACAGTATCAGCTCAAGGATCAGGATATTCAGTAGGTGATGTAGTAACAGTTGCAGCAGCATTAATTGGTTCTCCAACAGCAGATTTAGATTTAACATTAGTTGACGCAAACATAATAGATTCAAATGCCTTTACATTAGAAACACTAACAGATGGTGCTATAATGAATAGTGTAGGTCCAACAGGTTCAAATGGAACATTAGATAGTGGATCTCAAAATAATATAAGATGGGAAATTCAAGCACCTAACACAGGTTCAGGTGTATTTAGTTTAATAATTAGACAAGGTAATGATACATCAAAAGCTAAATCAATATTAGAAATATTCCCTAACGTATCATTAGATCCAAAACAATCTAACTATATAGCTAGAATTGTTGGTGATCAAACAAGAACATTATTAGGAGCTTCAACAGTTGATCCTTACTTACAAGTAACAGGATCTTATCCAAATGCTTCAAGATATGTAAGAGTAAAATCAGTAGATTTAAAAACTCCAGATTATTTTGATAACAATGGATCTGCAAAATCAGAATTTACAGCTTCAATTCCACGTGCACAAAGTGGATCAATGCAAAGTGGTACTGGTGATTTAGTAGGTGGTAGAGCAGGTATTAATTATTACCAAGATATAAATGATACAGATTCTCAGGGTATGGGAGCTACAGAAATGGGATCAGGAGTTGGTCTATATGCAACAGCATTTAATTTATTAGCTAATAGAGATGATTATAGATATAACATTATAACAGCTCCAGGATTAGTTTATTCAAATTCTAATCATGCTACTCCATTAAATACAATGATTTCAAATACTCAAAATAGAGGAGATGCAATCGCAATAATGGATCTAGAAAATTATGGTTCAACAATAACAGCAGCTACAGGAACTGCAGCGTCAGTTGATAATTCTTATGTAGCAAGTTACTGGCCATGGTTACAATTATCAGACCCAGATTCAAGACAGTTAGTATGGTCGGTACCATCAGCGTTAATTCCTGGTGTATACGCGTTTAATGACAAGTCAGCTGAAGCTTGGTTCGCACCCGCTGGAATTAACAGAGGCGGTTTAGGTACGGTAACACAAGCAGAAAGAAAATTAACTCAAACTAATAGAGATGATTTATATACTGGAAAAGTAAATCCAATAGCTACATTCCCAGGTAGAGGAGTTGTAGTATTTGGACAAAAAACACTACAATCACAAGCATCAGCTCTAGATAGAGTAAATGTTAGAAGACTATTAATTGAACTTAAATCTTTCATTTCACAAATTGCTGATAATTTAGTATTTGAACAAAATACAGCAGCAACAAGAAATAATTTCTTAGGACAAGTTAATCCATATTTAGAATCAGTACAACAAAGACAAGGTTTATATGCGTTTAAAGTTGTAATGGATGCTTCAAATAATGGACCAGATGTAGTAGATAGAAACCAAATGGTAGGAGCAATTTATTTACAGCCAACTAAAACAGCTGAATTTATTTACCTAGATTTCAATATTCTTCCAACAGGAGCAACTTTCCCGTCATAAAGAATAAAAGATATAATATTTATAATAAAATAAAAATAAAACAATAATAAAATGGCAGTATTAAACCCAAACGAAATATTTTTCACAGCCTTTGAACCAAAAGTTGCTAATAGATTTATTATGTACGTAGATGGAATCCCAGCTTACATCATCAAAGGTGTTAGTGGAATGGGTTTTGCACAAGACGAAATCATATTAAACCATATCAATACTTATAGAAAAGTAAAAGGAAAATTAAGATGGAATGATTTAACAATGCAATTATTTGATCCAATTACTCCTTCAGGAGCGCAAGCTGTAATGGAGTGGACAAGGTTACACCATGAATCAGTAACTGGTAGAGATGGATATAGTGATTTCTATAAAAAAGATTTAACTATTAATGTATTAGGACCAGTAGGTGATGTAGTATCAGAATGGATCATAAAAGGTGCATTTATAAAAGATGCTTCATTTAGTGATATGAATTGGGATGACGATGGAACAGCAAATACTATCGACATGACAATCGGAATGGATTACTGCGTATTAAACTTCTAGTAAAATAGGCACACATTTTAAAGAATAGCTTGGCTTCGGTCAAGCTTTTTTTTATATTATATATGTATACATGAAATCAAGTTATAACAAATAAAAGATATGAGCGAATTTACATTACCTACTGAGCAAGTAGAACTACCTTCAAAAGGACTATTATACCCTGAAACAAACCCATTAGCTTCTGGAACAGTTGAAATTAAATATATGACTGCTAAAGAAGAAGATATTTTAACTAATCAATCTTATATTAAAAAAGGAATTGTATTAGATAAATTACTTCAATCACTTATAGTTGATAAAAAAATTAATTATAAAGATATAGTTATAGGAGATAAAAATGCATTATTAATAGCATCCCGTATTTTAGGTTATGGGTCAATATATGAATTTGAATATAATAATGAAAAACAATCAGTTGATTTATCAACTTTAGATAACAAACCTTTTAGTGAAGATTTAGTAACAAAAGGAGTAAATTCATTTGATTATAAACTTCCAAAAACAGAAGTAAATATATCATTTAAAATTCTTAATGGAAAAGATGAATTAGATATAGACAGAGAATTATTAGGTTTAAAAAAGATTGATAAAGACGCAAGTCCTGAAATGTCAACTCGTTTAAAGTATATTATTACGGCTATTGAAGGCAATCCAGATAAAAAATCCATTAGGGAATTTGTAGATAATTTCCTCCTGGCTCAGGATTCCAGAGCACTAAGAAACTATATTAAATTAGTTCAACCCGATGTTGATCTAACTTTTTTTCCCGACGGAAGTGACGATGATGCAACACTCCCCATTGGACTTAACTTTTTTTGGCCTGACGCCAAATAATGCTTCTCAACATAGAATAAATATATTTAATATAATTCACGAAATTGTATTTAATGGTAAAGGTGGATATGACTGGCATACTGTATATAATATGCCTATTTGGTTACGTAAATTTACTTTTAAAAAACTTAAATCATTTTATGATGAAAGAGAGGAAGCACAGAAAAAAGCAACTAGAGGAAATAATACTCAAATAGACTTAAATAATCCAAAAAGTAAAGTTCCTCCTAAAACTATCCAACCACCTTCTTATGTTACAAAAAGGTCTAAAAAATAAATATTTCTAATATTTATAATAAAACAAAGTTAGAATGGCTAAAGATCCAAATTTAGACCCAAAACAATACAAACAAATAGTTGATCTCCTAAAACAGATAAGGAGAGGATATGCAGATTTAGGTAAAACAAACCCATTTAATAAAAAAACAGCAGAAGATTTTGTTAACGAAATGGGTAATGCTAATGAGGCTATTATTGGTTTAGTAGATGAGTTAGATAAAGTAGACAGACAGTTAGATGATGTTGGAAAAAATGCTAAAGCATATTATGAAACTTTTATAGGATTAAATGGGGCAATAAAAAAACAAAACGAATCTTTAAATATTACTAAAAGAGCAACTCAGTCTATTCAAGGGATTGCCGAAAAATTAAAAAATGATCAAGAAGATCTTGAAAGATTAGACTCTAAAGCTTTAACTAAATTAAGACAAAAACTTAAAATACAGCAATCCAATCTTAGAATTGCTAATAAAGCTCTTTTAGTAGATAAAAATGGAAATCAATTAAGTGATATTAACCTTCAACGTCGTCTTGCCTCTAAAGTAGCCACAGGAGAAATTACTCAAGGTCATGCTGAGATGGTAATGGAGATGGGTAAAGAAGCTGTTTTATTAGAGGATATAGATAAAAAACTCGCTGCTAGAATTGAAAAAGAGAATAAAATAGCAGAACAAACTGAAGGTATAAATAGATCATTTGGACAAGCTGGGGGTTTACTAAAGAGTTTAGGGTTAAGTAAGTATGGAGGCATATTTGATGATATGTCTAAAAATGCAGAGTCTCTAACTGAGGAAATGTTCGACCAAAGAGAATCATCTGAGGCATTTAATAAAGAATTAGCAGAAGCTCAGGCTAATGGGGAAAGGTTAGATGAAAGTACCCAAGATATTTTAAGTGATGCTGATATTAAAGCAGAAGTATTAGGAAAATCTCTTGTTGAAGGAGCTCAAAAGTTTAAAAAAGAAATGTTACTTGCCCTTGATGTAATGATATTCAAGGGAATTAAAAATGGAATTAAAGAGTTTGGTGAAACTAGAGAAGCTCTTGCTAAAACATTTGCATTAGGAAGAGGTGAAGCCAATTCCCTGAGAGAGAGTTTAATTGGTATGGCAAATACCAGTGGTGAAATGTCTTTTAATGTTGCTGATGCTCATAAAGCAATACAAGAATTTAATGCTGAAATAGGAGGTGCTGTTAAATTAACACAAACTGAATTAAAAACTTTTTCATTATTATCTAATGAATTTGGATTAACTAATGAACAAGCAGCTAATTTTCTAAAAACCTCAAAACTAAGGGGTGAAGATGCTGAAGAATTTACAGCACAATTAAGGGGTCAAGTTGCAGTATTAGCCGCCCAAACAGGTTCTGCAGTTAACCAACAAGATGTTTTTGCTGAAATTGGTAATATTAGTGCAGCAAATAGACTTTCAATGGAAGGTCAGGGTAAATCATTAGCTAATGCTGCTTTCCAATCACAGAAATTAGGATTGAGTCAAGCTCAAATGGAAAGTACAGCTAATGCATTATTAGACTTTGAAAGTTCTATAGCAGCAGAAATGGAAGCTGAATTAATGACTGGTAAACAGTTAAATTTAGAAGATGCTAGAAGAGCTGCTTTAATGGGGGATCAAGAAGGACTAGCAAAAGCTATAGGACGAGAAATAGGAACAGCAGCTGAATTTGGAGAATATAATGTTTTACAACAAGAATCATTAGCTAAAGCATTTGGAATGTCAAGAGAAGAATTAGCAGAAACATTAGAAACCCAAGAACTATTAGGTGGTAAGTTTAAAAGTATGGGAGATGCCCAAGAAAAATATGAAAAACTAAGAAAACAAGGATTATCAGATGAAGAAATAGCAGTACAACTAGGAAATGATCAATTAGCAAACCAACTTAAATCTCAATCAGCCCAAACAAGATTTGCAAATTCTATGGAAAAACTTAAGGATAAATTAATCCCGGTTATAGATATATTTGCAAAATTCTTAGATAGAATAATGGATGGTGTTGAATTGGTTGGTAATTTGGGTGGTATGTTTGATAGTATAGGTAAATATATGGGTATTATTTCTGGAATTAGAATTTTTGCAAGAATAAAAGCCGGTTTTGGGGTATTAAAAAAGATGTTAGGATTTTTAACTAAAATTGGAAGTGCTGCTAGTAGTGTTGCATCAACATTAGGATTTGGATCAAAAGTTGCAGAAGGAACATCAAAAGCAGCAGGTGATGTTGTAAAAGGATCTAAATCTGTTGCTGGTGGAGGTGCTAAAGCTGCTGCTGGTGGGGGTATGTTAGGTGGTTTAAAAGGTATGATTAAAAGTGCTGGAGATAGTAAAATAGGTAAATTATTTGAAAAGATAAACCCAATTTCAAGACTTAAAGATGCTCTAGGAGGTGTTTTAGGTAAACAAGCTTTAGGAGGAACTCTTAAATCCTTAACAAAAAGAATTCCTGTAGTAGGAACTTTTATTGAAGGTATATTTGCTAATTCAGACATTAAAGGAATGATTGCTAGTGGGGAACCTACAGCAGATATTAATCAAGCTATTGGTGAAAGAGTAGCTGAGGGAATTGGAAGTATTATTGGTTCTGTTGGTGGTATGGCAGCTATCCAAGCATTAAATGTAGCACCAGGTTTAGGACTTGCTTTAACCCCAGTTGCGGGTATAGCTGGAGATTGGTTAGGTAGAAATCTTGGAGGATTTTTAGCACGTTCAATAGGAGCTGAAGGTTTAGGTGGGATTGTTAGAAGTACATTTTATGATAAAGAATCAGAAGCAGCAGGAATAGGAGGTGATACAGCAGAAGATTTTATTTCAAGACCAGGACAACCAATTCAAAAGTTTAGAGCCGATGATATTATAATGGGAGGTACTAGTCTTACAGGTGGTGGTGGTAGTGGACAAGTAGAAGCATTATTAAAAGAATTAATATCAGCAGTAAATAGTGGGGGAGATGTGTATATAGATGGAGCTAAAGTAGGAAAATCATTAGCTTTGGCGACTTCCAGAATGGGTTAATATTTATAATAAAATTAATTAAAAAACAATAAAATCATGGCAGAATCAATTTTAAATATGTTTGACGCAAACGGTTCACCTTTAGCAGTACCAGTTTCACCAGCAGATGGTAAAACTCCAGATGCGGTTAGTATTCAAGGTAATTCATTACTTCATAACCAATATTCAAATATTGGTGATCCAACTTTAACAGAACCAGCTTATAGTAATATAGGAAGAGCAGCTACAGGTTACTCATTACCTTCAATATCACAAGCAGGTCAAGCAGCAAACGCATACCAAGGAGAAACAAATAGGTATAAAAATAACGCTCCAGAAAATAGATCATTCTAAACAAAGCTAAATGCCGTTAATAACCTCCACAACAAGCTTAAATAAATTAAAGTTTGGGATAGGTAACGCTGGTGATAGGTTTGACAACGGAAGTAGCAATCAACCTTACATTAGAAAAGATATCCCAGGCGTTGATGTGGATAATCCTAATCCAACGGCTATTACACAATTAGATAGTAATGGTCAGCCTATATATGGTGATACAACACCTTCAAGCTTAGACATATTATTTAGAGGTGGACTTAATGCTATAACAGATTCCATTACAGATGTAAGTAGATTAACAAAAATGTTTTTCGATACTAAATCTCCTAATGGTTTAATATTCATAGCTAATCAAAACCTTCTATCACGTACTTCAGTTATGACTGAAGCATCATTTGGTATTGGTTATGGTAGAGATAAAGCACCTGATTTTTTAGAAGGAACAGGTGGTGGAGCTTTAGCAAGTGGTATTTATTTACCAACAAGCACATTAGCACAAGCAGCAGTAAATTTTACAGGCACACATTTAAATTTAATGGGATTAGATCCAACTGATCCTAATAATGTATCAGCAAATGGTGGTGGAGTACTTTCTTTAATCCCAGGACTGGGTCCATTAGGATTAAATACTTACTCATCTGTAATGGCTGATAAATTACAAGTAGATACAGATCAAGGAATAGAATCAGTTTCATTTGCAGGAATAGGTGAAGAATCTGAAACATCAACATTAAGTAGTTTAAATAGATTAGTTCGAATATTTGATAGTAAACAAATTAAATCTATAACTGACCCAGATGTTATAGTATATAATGGAGGTCCTGGATCAATATTAGGTATAGGTAAAACAAGAATTAAGTTTGCTAAAAGTAATGGTACTGGAACTGTAAGAACAGGAATAAATAATTCTTTACAAGTTGATAACCCAGGTTATTTTAATGGTACAGACCCAACATATGCCCAAAAGTTTCAATATACTACTAATCAACAGGGAGAATTAGCATATGGTGGTGAGTTTGGTGATGATTTATCTGATAAATTAGGTTTAAGTAATAATATTTTATTAGATGATGATATAGGTGAAGAAGTATTTTTAATGAATATGTTATCTGCTACTTATACTTTAGGAACATCATTTGAAGGTAATGATGGTAGTGATGCAAGAGGAGTATATACTAATACAGGAATAGATAGACCTAATAGTCCATATACTGTTGTTTTTGATGCAAATCAAATAAGATCAGCACAAAATTCTCCTTCAATCCCTGGTAATGCTAAAATAAGTAATGATTTTAGAAAATTATTAATTGATGAAACTGGTGATGGAGGAGATCCAATTACTACTTCAAATTTATTATCAATTTCTCCAAATTATATTGATAAAAATTTAAATACAAGAACAAATTTCGGTGATCCTGGAACCAATGGTCCAAAAACAAAAAATGCAGCAAGTGGTAGATTAAAATATGGTATTAATGCAGCAGATATGTTAGCTGTTGATAAAATTAATGCTCAACTTATGTATACTAATACAAATGTAGCTCAACAAACAACATTTGCAAAGAATGATTTATGTAAATTTAGAATAGCAGCTATTGATAACGATAATCCAGTATCATCTTTATTTATGCATTTTAGAGCATTTATTGATTCTTTTTCAGATACCTATACTTCAGAATGGGAAGGTTTTAAATATGCTGGTAGGGGAGAAAATTTATACCATTACAATGGTTTTGATAGAAAAATTAGTATGGCGTTTACAGTTTATGCTCAATCAAAAGCAGAACTTATACCAATGTATAGAAAATTAAATTATTTAGCATCTACTTTAGCACCAGATTATACTAACGCTGGATTTATGCGAGGAAATATTGTGCGCCTAACATTAGGAGGTTATTTATATGAACAACCTGGGTTTATAACTGGTTTAACTTATGAAATACCACAAGAATCATCTTGGGAGATAGCTATTGACGAAGAAGGACTATCAGATGAGTCTGTTAAAGAATTACCATTTATGATAAAAATAACAGGCTTTAGCTTCACACCAATACATGAATTTTTACCTCAGAAAATTGCTCCTAATGCTGCTAATGGAACTGATGAACAAGGTAAAGTAATAGATGAAAGATATATAGCATTAAGTAATGGATTTAATGAAAATTATTCAGATGTTTATCAAGTTCAACAATCTACAAATGATACAGGTGAAGTATCTTCATTAAATAACGGAGAATTAGTAGGAGATTAATAATTTAATATGAATAGATACGAAAATATAAAAAAATTAAGAAACGAAAATGAATTCGTTGGTACTATAGGTGATGTTTATTATAGAACTAATTACTATCCTGAAATAGAACCACAAGAATCTGATATATATGTTGAAACTGAATTCGGTGATAGATTAGATTTACTAGCAGATAGGTTTTATGGAGATGTTTCATTATATTGGATAATATCGATATGTAATGTTAATGTTTTAAATTTGGGTTCATTATTTCCTCCAGCAGGAGCACAATTAAGAATACCAGTTAATATAAATGGCATAATATCAAGTTATAATGAATTAAATGCGTTATAAACATGAATATATTAGGACAACCTTTTGCGCCTTGGGTAACTAAGCAAATTGAAGTAAGACAACAATCATTAGGATATGTAGATTACAATACTGATGACTTGTTATATCAAAATGTTAAAGCACCTTGGATTAGAATGGCTAGTTCAGTAGATTTTAAATCAGTTGAGGATTTACCTGTTCAAGATAAAAGTGATGGGGTTTTAGAAAAATTTTCAAAATTAGGGGTTCCTACAAATGCTATGGTAGGAAGAGCAGCTGCTAGAAATTTTATATTACAAGGAGGAGCTGTTGGTATAGATGATAATGGTAATGTAATTACATATCAAGGATTAAATATAACCACTCCACCAGTAAGTCAATTCTATAATGGAGCTTATGGTTGGGGAGAAACTACTGAAAGAGGATTTGTTCCTTTACCGGGTATTATAGATGCTAATTTAATGTATTATAGTAATGGGGCTTTATCAAAAGCTACCGTTAATATGAAATGTTTTAGTAGAAATCAATTAGCTTTAATGGATGCTTTATATATGCGTCCTGGTTATAATTTGTTATTAGAATTTGGTTGGTCTACTTGGTTAAGTAATGTAACTCGAAAAGTAGAAACATTTAACCAATTCCAATCACCTGCATTAGCATTTTTCCTATCAGAAAACCAAAATGGTGAAGGTGGTAATCCATCAAATTTTGAAATTCCTCGTTTAATTCAAGCAGAAAGAGAAAAAACTTATGGAAATTATGAAGGAGTATTTGGTAAAATAACTAATTTTAACTGGACATTTAATCCAGATGGTAGTTATAGTTGTCAAACTCAATTAACAGGAATGGGTGGAGTAATAGAAGCATTAAAAATAAGTGGAGCAAAATATACTAAAGAAGAAAAAGCAGTAGTAGAAGCTTCAATCGCAGCTCAGGAAGCAGCAGCTGAGGCTATAGAAGATGATGTTAAAGCAAAAGAAGCATTAAATAAAGCTTTAAATGCATTAAGATTAAAAACAGAGCTTGATAGTAAATTAGATTTATATTATGAAAATTTTAAAAATTCAACTTCTTTTAATGCGGATGAAAAAATACAATATGGTGTTGTAGATGGATCTATAAAACAATTTCCAGACCCTAATGATAATTTTAAGAAAAAAGATTTAACAATTAAAAAAGCATTTATAGGATTTGATGGGGTAGAAACTACAAGTGAAGATAATTTGTCCCCTGAAATGTATATATCCTTTGGATTTTTTCTAGGAGTTGTTCAGCAAAATTTTCTATTATATAATAAAAAAGGAACACCTTATTTTTCTTTTGACGTTGATTTTTTTGATATAGAAAAAGATGATAATTATATATTAAATCTCCCTGGACAATTTTCAGCAAGTCCTCAAATGGTTTTTACACCTTATACTAATGTTGTTGGGGGGAGTGGATATGAAAAGGTTGATGTTCCTGATACTAATTTAAATGTAATATTTAAAGATGTAAAAAATAATTTTATTGTAGATAAAAGTCAATATTTAGGTAGATTAGCTTACGTTTATTTAAACTATTCTTTTATAAAAAAATGTTTATTAGAAGCTAGAAGAGATCCTCTTGATAATTCTTTAGCAATGTTACCATTTTTAAAAACAATATTAGTAAGTATAAGTAGAGCAAGAGGAGGCCTTAATAATATTGTTATTCATGAAGATATAAATACTAATAAAATTAAATTTATTGAAGAAGTTCCACAAAATTGGAAAGATAAAATACCACCTAAATCAACAGCTTCTGAATTTTGTAAGATAAACACTTATGGTGTTAAAAATAAAGTTGAGGGAAGTATGGTTAGAAATATAGACATGAATGGAACTATATCTAAAGATTTTGCTTCTATGATTTCTATAGGAGCCCAAAGTAATGGTAATCAATTAAATGAAAATGCTACAGCTTTCTCTAAATATAATAAAGGATTAATTGATAGGACTTTTAAAGAAAAAGTTACTACTAAAAAATCAGCAGATTCAACATTAACTCCAAAAGAAACTGAAGTAGAAGATTTAAATAGTATATGGACTGAAAACATGAATAAAGCAACTGATAACACTAAAGGGTTATTTGATAGTGTTATGAATGAATTAAAATGGATTGATGAAAATGTAGGTGCATTCGAAAGTGCTAATACAACATTTATAAAATTATTACAAGGGATGTTAGTTGAGGAAAATGTAGTAAATCCACCATTTTTCTTACCTTTTAATTTATCTTTAGATGTAGATGGTATATCTGGAATTAAATTATATGAAAAATTTACTATAGACGATAATGTATTACCACCATCATATGATCAAGATAGTGTAGATCTACAAATTTCAGCAGCAAATCATACTGTTAGTGCTAAAGATTGGATAACAAAAATTGAAACCCAATCAGTACCTAAAAGCCCAGATAAAGTTGTTAAAGAAGTTAAACCAATGACAGAAAAGAAAGATGTTTCTAAAACATTTGGTTCAACTGGTTCACCTGGAGGTGATTTACCACCTCCACCAGGAGAACAACCACCTGAAGATGAATTGTTAAGATTGAGATTAACTAGAATAATGGATGATGGTACCCAAACTTTAGGGGTAATGGAGATTTTAGCAGAAGATGAAACAACTGTTTTATATTCTTTACCAACATCAGAATTACCTTGGAAAGGGAACGAAAACAGAGTTAGTTGTATTCCAACAGATAATTATAGAGTAAAATCTCATGTTAGTGGTAAACATGGTAGATGTTTTTGGTTAATTGGTAATGAACAGGGAGGATATGCATTTAATAAATTATTTGGAAATGGGTATACTAGAACTGCAGTTTTAATCCATATGTTCCCAAAAGCTCCTGGATGGGCTTTAGGTTGTATAGGCCCAGGTCTTAAATTTAATACAAGTGGAGACCAAAAAGGAAGACAACAAGGAACAGGTACAAAGTATTTAAACCCTGCTAAAGCAGAATCATATAAAGCTATGGATAAATTAACAGCGTCATTATATTCTGTAGGTTCCTTTAAAATGAAAATTGTTAATCAAGGAGGAGTTTCTTCTACCTCATTACCTTCAACATTTAATGAATCAGTAAAAGCATTAGCAAGAGCTAAAAATGTATTATAATTTATGTATATACCTAAAAACAGAATAAAAACAAATTTATATACCTCCGGTGGGGAGTATATAAAACGTATTTCAAAAGAAGAATATGTTGGATATTATCATACTTTATATACAGGAAAAGCTTATACTGGAAAAAATTTAAATGATAAACCTATAGAAGAATTAGTAAAGCAATCTAGGGAGATGGATAGTGTGTGGACTAATACTTCTGAAGATAAAGAATTTCAACAATATGCTGAAAATTATGATGGTGAAGTAGTCCCAGGACAAATTCAAAAAATGGAAGATGTTAATAATTATAATTTTATAACAAAAACAGACATATCAATTTCAAGTCAATTACCTCAACAGTATTACCCTTCTCCAACAGAAGATGATTATGCACTTGGAACATTTACAAGATATTTTGCAGTTAAGATTAATGAATTAATTTATTTAGAAATTGATTTTGATACTTATAACCTTCTTAGTTCTAAAAATAATTCTATAACTTGGCGAATGTATATTCCTTTTAAAACACAATGGACAATTGATGGTGTTGAAGGAGAAGTTTTTGATATTAATAGAAACCAAACTTTAATTTTAGAAAAAAGACTTAATAGAAGGGGATTACAAGAATTTTTTGATAATAATTATTTAGAATATTATAGATCTGAAAACTTAAATAATCAATACACAAGTGGTGATGATTATACTTTACCAAATGGTTTAAATTATCAAGGTTTATATCATATAATGTCTAATGGAGTAGCAATGACCGGAAGATTTCATGGAGAAGGTGATGACATTCTTTTAGTACCAATCTCCCGAAAATAATTTGGTTTACCAATAAATTAATTGTATATTGAACCAAAATAAGAGTTATGTTTTGGTTAGTTGAAGATGACAAGCAGTTAGAGTTATTTAAAAATTATGCTAAAGGTGAAGCCTTTGTTGAAATAATTCCTAACAATCATTTCGAACATCCTACAAATAATGGGATTTGTGCGGTTTACATTCGTCCGTTAAATAGCAATAAAGGATTTATATTGACGAACGACCATAGCGAAACATTAAACGTTGGTATAGACGCGATAAAATGTATATTAAACGCGTTAGATAAGGTGTATGTACGTGATAAGAAGGAATTTTTACATTATTTGATATTACAAAAGCTCTTTGACATTACATTAACAACGCCTACGTATATACCAGAAAAAACAACAAGCCATCAATACTTTTACTACAAATATCCCGATAAAAGGGATGTTAATAGAATAGTACCAATAGTTAAACATTATGAATATTGTGAAACGATATTTAACGACTTAAAATCAAAAATAAATGAGCCAATCAA
>Ga0181422_1000296_pt1 | contig 16186 bp, 14 predicted proteins | sample 45SPOviralmetaG_FD_130147 | JGI IMG/M metagenome (GOLD analysis project Ga0181422, IMG submission 130147) | Marine viral communities from the oligotrophic San Pedro Time Series (SPOT) site, San Pedro Channel, CA, USA - 45 SPOT_SRF_2013-07-18 | ecosystem: Environmental > Aquatic > Marine > Strait...
GAAAAAAATTGAAGATACCCGGGCTGAATTGAAAGACGACGGCCACATTGCCTTAGCCCCTGCTATGATCACCCTGCCTGAATTTGAGGAAGAGCGTATGGCCTTGATGGCCGAGGAGCACAATATTTTGGTTGAGTTGGTTGACCAAATGCACGCAATGTCAAATCGAATCGATCAACTCGAAAAGACCTACACTGCCCTGGCCCTAGAGGACAAAGACCATGTCGCATCAACACAAAGACAAGCATCACTTAACCAACCTGCGATTTTGAGGATACTTTTTGCCTCAGTAGTTTGGGTTGGTCTTCTCACGGGTCTTGACCAGGCATTCACCAATAACAGTATACAAATTCTCTCTACCTATCCCGCAGAGATTTTTTCTTGGGCAATTGGAACCAGTTTGTGGGTTGCCTACATGATCACAACAATTGGAAAGGCAGCACCTGCATTCCAACCGAGCCGGTCAACATTGATCCAGTTTGGCTTGTTTACAGGAATTATCTCGACGTTCCTTCTTTTACTCTCTGATGACAACATTGCCACCATGTCGACATTCTACATCTTGGGTTTGGGCATCACATTGCTGGTGCTGTTTACCTCTAGGCTCATCACAAATGAGTCAGAAGTTATCGGTTAACGGCTTCGATGTCTTTGAACAAATCTCGCGTGATATTCTTTTGATGCGACTCGAGCGTTCCACCGCCGATTTCCAAGAGTTTGGCGTCTCGCCATAGCCGTTCGACGTGGTATTCTCCAACATAGCCGTAGCCGCCCATCACTTGCATGGCAGCATCGGCGATTTCCTTGGCTGCCGTAGTGGCGAAGAGTTTCACACCGTCGGAATCAAGGCGTTGACCGGCCGTTCCAATGGTCAAATTGTTGGCTGTATCGTAGATGTACGCTCGCATGGCTCTGTACTTGGCCCAGCTTTCACCGATGTAGCGCTGAATTTGACCAAAGTCTCGAATGGGTGAGCCGAAAGCCGTTCGGTCGGTAGCGTATCGGTTCATTTCGTCAAGGGCTCGACGACCGATACCCAAAGCCATGCCGGCAAGGGTCAAGCGTTCCAGTTCGAGGTTGCCCATCATGTGGATGAGGGATTCGCCGACACCGCCGACCAGGTTCTCAGCTGGGACAAGGCAATCGTCGAACACCAATTCAGCTGTGTTGGACGCCCGCATACCGGTCTTGTCGTAGATTTTCTGACCGACGCTGTATCCCGGCATGCCTGCTTCCACAAGGAAGGTTGACATTTGGACACGACCACGTTCATCTTGACCTGTTTTGGCGTACACCCAAACAACGTCAGCAGGGGTTCCTTCTTCGTCGATGCAGCCGTTGGTGATCCACATCTTTCGACCGTTGAGAACCCAAACTCCGTCCTCTCGCTGGACGGCAGAAGTGGAGAGACCGAGAACGTCCGTGCCGGCATCGGGTTCGGACATGGCCATGGCTCCAATCCATTCGCCGGAGCAAACTTTAGGCAGAATTCGTACTTTTTGTTCCTCGGTTCCGTTGTAAGCAAGGTTGTTCACGAAGAGCATGGAGTGCGCCAGGTAGGCAAGAGCAAAACCTGGGTCTGAGGCTGATAATTCTTCGTGCACAATGGTGCATGCGACAGCGTCCAAGCCCGCTCCTCCGTATTCTTCGGGAGCACTGATTCCGAGAAGGCCCAGTTCTCCCATGCTTCGAAGCAATTTGTGGTTGAATTTTTCCTCACGATCGTACTCAAGCGCTTGGGGTTCGACGTGCTCTAGGGTCCATTCACGAACCATTTCTCGCAGCATCAAGTGTTCTTCGCTAGGGTTGGCGATGTCCATTGTGGCCATGAGACGCCGTCTTCACGGTGGCTTTTGACCTTTGGTGCCCAGCCGGGAACGGGCGGACATTCACTCTTCTTCCGAGGCGTCCTCACCCAACATTTCTTTTCGGAATGCTAGGTAATCTTCTTCTTTGTCAAATTCCAACGGGAGAACAATTCTTTCCCCACAATCTTGGCATTCATATTGTTGTCCAACCATGAACCCCATGTAGGGATACACTCGAACTGAATAGCAAACGGTGCAAACTCGAAAAGACAAAGTGATCGGCCTCTGCTCTCACTCTTCTTCTTGAAGTGCTTGTCGAAGTTCACCTAGGTCAATTCGATGGTCATCGTTAGCGTCAAGCGCCTTGATAATCTCTGAAATTTGGCCGGGGGACAAAACATCACCAAGCATGTCTCGAATGCCGTGATGGAGTTCTGGGCCGTTGATCGTCCCGTCGCTGTCTGCATCAAATTGGCCAAACATGTCATCGATTGACATTCCTTTTTCACCAAGGGCATTTCGTAAGTTGCTCAAGGCCTCATTCGCCGTCCATGCATCGTCGCTCATGATGATGCACGGGGTGCCGGCGCCCTAAATCGTTTCCATCCTTTGAGAAAGAGATTAAGGCCTCTGGAAGGCATTGTAGACGGCTTGATTTGAAGACCTTCATCCAAGTTTCCGGCTCGCTTTTGTTGGATTCTTTTTGTAGCCTTGACTTGCATAAGTTCATGATGGAGGGAAGTATGCACCCAAGAGGGACACCTATGGCCAAGAAGTATATCGCACGTGACCCACGGACCGGCAAACCGATTCAGGTAGCCCAATCCGTCACGCACGATGTCTCCTACGAGGCCCTCAAAGGACCCTGGTCTGCCCTCATTCCCGATGACATCATGTCCCTTGCAGAAGGCTCCCTTCCTGAGCGAACCGTTCGTTGGAAAAACGAAACGATGACAATGACTCGAAAACACGGCATACGTGCCTTGGGCCATGTTCCCAAGCACATGATTGGCCCGGCCCATGCGATGCTCCTCTTGGCGTTTGAAGACGACGAACCGGACATTCGGATCGCCGCTTTGGATGTCCTGCCCGAGTTCGCTGTTCGCCGGTCAAATGAATTGTTTGATTGGTTGTCTGTTTTGCTTGACGATGAGGATGTCAATGTGCAAAAGGCTGCCAGCGGCGCCTTGTGCAGAGCGGCACCAACGTTTCCGTCAGGTGTGCGTTCCTCGCTCGAAAATGAATTGCGTTCGGCCAACAAAGATCGCAGTCAGGCAGCGTGGAAAGGATTGGAGGCGCTCACCAAAACATGGCCAGATGTTGTTGCCGACCATGTTGATTCCCTTCTCCTGGAACCTGATGCCCAGCTGCGGCGACGCGCTGCTAAAATGATCAAAGCCATTGTCTCGAGAAAAACGTCCGTCGTTTGGGACTTGGTTTCATGGGCCCTCAACGACGAAGATGCCCAAGTGCGTCGGATTGTTGCTAAATCCCTGCCTCGTTTAGCCAAGCAGGACGTCCGTATGGGAACGATGTTTGCCGAACGAGCCATCGCCGACCCTGACCCCGATGTTCGTCTCTCTGCCATCAAGGCCATCGAAAAACTCAACCGAGGCCACGGACGAGCCCGTGATTTGATTCTCGCTGGTGCTCGTTCTTCGGATGTTCGTGTGCGACGAGCCTGTGTCGACTTGTTGCCCAAGTTGATGGATGAAGATGAACTACGAACACTGGTCGATGACTTGCTCAAAACCGAGACCGACGAGAAACTCGTCCAGAAACTCATACAGTACCGATTTGATGCGATGCTTGAAGGTTCAGAAGCTGAAAAGAACGCTGCGCTTTCCCCAGCCCTGGCCGTGCCAGACATCGACAAAGAGGTGCTCCTGGCACAAGGCAAGCGGATTGGGATGATTCCAGCCGAGGCTCTACGAACCGAACCAACCGAATCAGCCCCAGCCGAGAAGCCTCCGGCATCCGCATCAAAGCCCTCACTGACCCGTCGGCCAACCCAAGACGAAGTGATGGGTTACCACGATGATGACGACGATGATTTCATGCCCGACGACGATATGTTGTACATGTGAGGCCGGACAAAGAGTGCAACAGCGTTAAGAACAGGTGGGCGGTCGGCAACTCGCTGAAGAGGTGGAGAAGATGGACGACGAGCGACCATTCGACGACAAAGCACTCCAATTTGATCGACTATGGGACGGTATCACCCCAAAGGGTGTTAACCGAACAAAGTCCTTGAAATTCCGTCAATACATCCTTGAGCATGTTCGACAAATGCGCCGACCATTGAACCGTGAGAATGCACGACGGTATTGGATTGGCGAACTCCAGAAAGAAATCGCTGACCGCGATAACTTCTGAGCACCCTGTGGAGGTCGCCTCGTCTCGGCGGCCAAAGAACAACCCTGAGACGAACGGTGAGACCGATGTTCACAACAACACGCTTTGACACTTGGGACCTCCCAGAATCGATTCAAAACGGCCTTTCGGCCATGGGCTGGGAATTTGCCACCCAAGTTCAGCGAGACACTGTACCCCTCGCACGCCAAGGAACCGACGTGATTGGCCAAGCGCGAACAGGTTCCGGGAAAACGGCGGCTTTTGGCTTACCCATTCTTGAGCGATGCCAAGCGACAGGCGTGCTCCAAGCGTTGGTCCTCACACCGACACGCGAACTGGCCAACCAAGTCGCTGAAGAATTTCAAATGCTTCAAGGAGATGCAGGACTCACCATTTTGACCGTCTACGGTGGAACCGACCTTGAAAAGCAAGCAAAAACGCTGGATAAGGGCGTTGATGTCATCGTGGGAACACCCGGTCGTGTAATGGATATGAGCGAGCGTGGCCACATTGACCTCGCTGCTCCAAAACTGATGTGCCTGGACGAAGCAGACCGTATGTTGGACATGGGGTTCTTCCCCGACATCATGTGGATCGTTGAACGCATGACAGGTCGTGAACAGACGCTTCTTTTCTCAGCCACCTTCCCACAAGAAATCATTGATGCGGCTCATGAATTCATGAACGACCCAGATTTCGTTCTCACCAACGCTGAGGAACTTGATGTTCCTCCGATTGACCTCTTCTCCGTTCGAATTGGACGTTCCAATAAATTGTGGGTCCTCGGTCGGCTATTGGCTCGAATGGAAAATGAGGACCAGACCATCATCTTCTGCAACACCAAGCGAATGGTGGATTTGGCGGTTGAACGTCTGAAGAAACACCGCTTTGATGTTGCAGGACTTCATGGAGACCTCAGCCAAAATCAACGTGAACGCATCCTCAATTCTTTCAAAGAAGGAGATGTAAAAACCATTATCGCAACCGATGTTGCAGCACGAGGAATTGATGTTGATGGTATCACCTTGGTCGTCAACTACGACATTCCAAACGACATTGACTCGTTCATTCACCGCATCGGGCGAACCGGTCGAATTGGGCGAACTGGAGAAGCATGGAGCCTGGTCTCAAGGGACGATGAACCACAGCTTTCCAAAATCATGGCCACCTATGGACTCGACATTCAACCAAGTGAAGCACCAGAATTGCCAGAGGGAATAGACCGAGACCCCGTTCGTCGTCAGGAAGACTTTGGCGAAACCGCCGATGTGTTCGGTTATGTCACCGTGAAACTCTCGCTTCACCCCGACCAAGCAGGCTCACCGCTTTCCGTCGCTAACTGGCTTGTTGAGCAATTGCGATGCGACGAATTAGCTATTGGGACCATTCGGTTTGACGACGATTCCACGTATGTCAGTCTGCACAGCAGCAAAATTGGAACAGCCATGAAGGCCATGGAAAAGCGACCCTACAATGGCGAGAACCTCACGGCCGTCATCGTCGAGTGAAGACTCACTCTTCTTCAGTACGGCGCTTCCATGAACCCGTTTTCTTCACGAGGTGGCCCTTGGTTTTCGCTTCCGTCTTGACGGCTGAATGTTCAGATTCAATGGACTGATGCGTTGAAGGCCACGTCCCGTCTTCGAGCGGACGTTCAAGGGTGACCATGGTTCCAACACCAACCACCATGCCCAGAGCCGAGAGCGACCAAGCATACCCAATGGCATCGTCCCAACGCTGTTGTGCATCACCACATTCAGAAGAGAGTTGACTCGAGAATTCGCAAAAAGCAAGTGTGTCTCTTGCGTCAATGGCTTCTTGGTTGGTTGAGATGTTTGTCATGGCCAAAACGAAAAGCAGCAACGCACCCCCGAGCAATGCTTTGTGCTTGGATTCCCACATTCTACGTCTGGAAATTCGCCAAGGGGAAGGGTCGTCCTTGGTGGCTTCGAGGGTTCTTGCTGGGCCACCGAAGCGCAGAAACCACACCAACCACATACTGACGAGAACCACAAGGAATCCCCACGTGTAGACCGTTTCATGGAATTGCCACATGGGCGTCAAGCAGGCCTGAACATCCGGCGTTTCAAGGCAAGAATTGACAGCGATAGGATAGAAGACAACCAAACGAAGTATGTTCAGGACGTACACGATTCCACACATCACGCCCACGGCTTTGAGCTTCTCTCTCTGAGGGACACCATCGGTCATCATGACCAATGTAGAAAGAAAAATCATTTCATGTACGCCGGCGCACTCATCCGAAACATAGAGACCCACGCTGTCGTAAGGTCCGGGGAAATCAACGTGAAGCAAGTCAATGCGAGTCAACCAACCATTGTGATGGCTGATGACGGCAGAACCTTCGCCATAGATGAGGTTGGTCAGTTCGTTCCAGATCCAGGCTTCAGTGACCTGGATGGGTGCTAAGGTGTCAGAGGGCATGGTCAAGAACCAATAAAAGAGTTCGACCACGATCAGGGCCAAGGGAATTCGACCGTAACGAAGGGCGAGTTCACCGACCTCTTTCCAGGACATGTCCCCTTCGGGACGAGCCGTTTGGGTCGCCGCCATGGTTGCAGACCATGCTTGTTGTTGAAAAGTTCTCGCAAGCCAATTCTAAGGTTGGGAGGATTGTCACCCCCGGAGCATGTGTTCAAAACGGTTCGAGGATTGGAATGTTCATGGCGGGCGAGCAGAGCCAAACCAACATCACTCACCGACTTGATGTTCTCGGCTTCTTTTGCCCAGTCCCAGTCGCCAAGACACGAGAGGCCCTCGAACATCTCAACACCGGAAATGTTCTCGAGGTGTTGGCTGACGACCCAGAAACGCTCCATGATATGCCGCTGCTTATCGGACGTGGACCACACCAACTCATGGATGTGCGAGAACACGAAGGAGAGATACGATTTCTCATTGAGGTGAAAGGATGAAAATGACACGAAATGAAGTCCCTAGTGTGGCCTTCTTGCCAACCATTCGAGCGGATTTCAAAATTGAAGTCTTTCATGAAGAAACGACTGGGTTCGACCACGTGGCCTTGACCCTTGGTGAAATGTCTGGTCCAGACCCAGTGCTGGTTCGCCTCCATTCAGAATGCTTGACGGGCGATGTGTTTTCCAGCACACGCTGCGACTGTGGGCCGCAACTCCATACTGCCCTTGACGCCATCGTGGAGCGAGGTTGGGGCACCTTGCTGTATTTGCGTCAAGAGGGTCGAGGTATTGGCCTACACGCCAAAATTCAAGCGTACCATCTGCAAGATGCGGGAGCCGACACACTTGATGCCAACCTCATGCTTGGCCTTCCAGCGGACGGGCGGGATTATGCCATCGCTGCAGAGATGCTTGAGTCGCTGGGAGTGGTCGACGTAGAGTTGCTGACCAACAACCCCGAAAAAGTGAACCAGTTGACCAAACACGGTATCAACGTCGCTGCTCGAACTCCCCTCATCGTCGGTGTCGGTGCCAACAACCGAGCGTATCTTGCCACCAAAGGTGAGCGAATGGGTCACCACATCAGTGACCAAGATTTGTGAATGGGGCCGTGGCCGGGAATTGAACCCGGGCTGGCAGAACCACAATCTGCCGTGCTAACCCCTACACCACCACAGCCATGAGAGGTAGAAGCGCCTCATGGGCTAGGTATTTCAAACATGCGCCGCCAACGGAAAAGAAGTCCATTCTGTTTGCAGCAGGTAACCCTTTGTTTCAAGAAGTGCCATGGTCTGCAAACTACCATGCGACCTTCGTCCAAGGCACTGTCTCTCGTTTGGATACTCCTCATGCTTTCCATTTCACCGTGCCTTTCCAGCGCACAAGGTCGAAGTGTACACAGCACGAGTGTTGTCGACCTTTTCCCCCAAGGAGATTTGACCACCGGTGAAGCATGGACGGTCGGGGCCGAAACGTCGTTTACGCAAGATGCCGCCACCCACACCGAAACCATGGTGGCTGACCAGCGTTTGACTATGGTTCACGCTCGGCCAATTCACTTGGACACGATGACGGTTTGGTCATCAACTTCACCCACCAATTCAAACTATTCAACCGGCGCACCGGACGGAGCGAGCACCTGGTCGACCGGACCGGAAATCGAACTGACCGACTTTGATGTCAGCGGGCTTTCGGGCTACCAAATGTACGAAGTCCACATGGTTGGTGCATTCCAAATTCCGAACTCATTGTCCGAAGATACGGTCCGAATTTCTGTGCAACACGGCGATGGTTTTGATCTTCTCAAGACGTTTGCTCACACCCAAGGAAACGTTGACTACATCAACAATTCTGCGTTCAAATTGAACATTACGGACCTGATGGAATGGACGTGGAATGACATCAGCAGCATGGTGTTCAAGCTCGATTACGTTTCTGCCGGGGGCGTTGACGATTCGAGGCTCGTCGTTGATGCGGTTGGACTTGACATCACCGTTCAAACCCCATGGTACGGGGGAGAAGTTGGATTTGCGAGTTCTGAATTTTCAGGCCAAGACCTTCCAGTCCTCGGACTTGCACTGGATGAGGGCACAACCAGCAACCTTGCTTTGGACGATTGTGGCCTGAAACCGACCATTGAGGGCACCTCTGGTCATTGGACAAGTGCACCGTTCACACACCCACCCGAGCAACTCCTTGGCCGCATTCACCACGAACTTGCAGAGGATGAGGGAGGCAACACAACCGTGGAAGTCGCCACATCCCAAGATGGGGAATCCTTCGGTGAATTCATCGTTCTTCAAGCCAACACACTCCTACCACAAGGGCAGCATTATGCAGTCAAAATTTCGGTCTCCGACGGCTGTTTAGCCGCTGTCTGGGTTGATGTTAACGACCCCTCGCTTTCCCTATCGGGTCGCGTGTTTGGCACCAATAACGGTATTGATGCTGAGTATTCACGCTGGTTGGTGTTTGTCAACGATGAGTTGGTGTCAAACGAACCCATGGCCCTTGGAACATTTACTCACGAATGGCCTATAGGCGCCTACATGCAACCTGGCGCAACGTCATTTACGGTTTCCGTCCGAGCGTGGTTCACATGGGACTCCGATGGAAGTCAAAGCCATACGGCTCTGGAATTCACAGACATCGCTGTTTCTGGGGGATACTCCATTCAATGGGATGAAGACCCAATTTGTCAGTCCATCGGCGACCAAGTGCTGACTGAAGACAACGGGGGAACTATCCTTCCGTTCCTAAGTCGCTGCAGCGATGATCGTGCCGTGAACGAGGACTTACAGGTCGCCTTCACCAACAGCGATGAGACCTTGGTAGAGGTCGACCTCGCTGAAGGAGATGTACGCCTACGTTTGCTTGCCGAAGCGAGTGGACAATCCGTCATCGGCATCACGGTCATGGACCCAGCAGGAAACACCTGGAGCCAGACATTCACGTTGCTGGTTGAACCGGTTGATGACCCCCCTTTCATCGCTGAATTTCCATCCATCATCCCCGTTGAACTTGAAATGGAAACGGTGATCAACATGACGTGGAATGACGTGGACACTCCGTCGGCCCTGACGGCATCCACCAATCGCTCATGGGCCACCGTCGATTTGACGAGCAACGCCCTAACGGTCACCCCTCCAGTCATGGGATTCCATACCGTTTTGGTCAGCGTGTGCGACCAATCAGCCTGCACGGACCGAGAGGTTGATCTCGAGGTGATGGCACTTCCAGATCTCCTTGTTGAGTCCATCAACTTTGATAGCGACGAGATGAGTCAAGGCGACGTCATCTCAATGCGAGTTCTTGTACGAAATCAAGGGCAGGCAGAAGCCACCATGGTTTCAGTTCGTTGCCAGACCGAGCAACAGCTCATCGACGTCCAAACCATCCCGATTATTCAACCAGGAGAGCTTCAGTCCATCCAGTGCGATTGGCAGGTCCCACTCGATGCACGAGTGTTGCGTTTTAGTGCCGTGGTTGATCGAGGACTTGAGATACAAGAAGGCGACGAAAGCAACAATGAGATGGAGCAGTTGGTTGCTATCAACGAACTTGAAGTCATTGATGAGGACGAGAGCGCTGGTTTGCTCTCAACTCAATCGGCTTGGATTGGTATTGTGGCCCTTGCCCTTGGTGGTCTCGCCCTTCTGGTGTTTATGATGCCAGCGAAGATTAAGAAAATTGAATGAAGAAGAAACCACGTCTAACACTCGTGGACGCATGCCTCTTGTCGGATAACGCGTGAACAACCCTCAAACTTCATAACCGAAATGCGGAAGGGCCGCTTGCTTTGAGGTCGTGGGGACCGTTCAACTTCGGTTGACAGAGCAGGAGTGGGAACCATGTCTCAACTGAAAATCCGAATTGAAACGGAAGAATACATTTACGAAGAATACATCGAAGCTTGAAGCTCAGGACGAAGTTGTCCAACGCCGAGGGTACACGTCGGTGTCGATCAACACCATGCTCGGCCGTGCGATTTCTCCGGATTCCATGGCGATGATGTCATTTGAATCGGCTTTCAATTTCACAAAGCCAACGGCTTCCTCCTTGAGGGATGAAACCATCAATTCCGTGCCTTTCTTGAGACCCTTTGGGATTGAGATAAGTCCGGGAAGCAACAGAGGAGCGCCATAGGCTAACGCAGCGACAGCGCTGTCTTTGACCTCGCACCGTGGAACATCAATCAGCAATTTCTCAATGGGGTGAACGATGGCCTTGAGCGCCTCTTCCTGTCCACATTCTTTCCACAGCCAAACGGCATCGGCCAGCTGGTCCATCGTGACGCAGTCAGTAAGCTCAAACATTCCTGATGTTTCTCTTCGCAGTTCCTTCAAAGTGACCGGCGTGTTGAGCAGTAATCCCATGTCTCGTGCCATGGTTCGTATGTAGGTCCCTGCATCGCAGGAAATACGAGCGATAGCATCGTTCCCTTCAACATCAAGCAGTTCAAAGGCGTGAATGGTGCGGGTTCTGACTTGCACCTTCACCGCAGAGACTTCTGGAGGAACGTTGTAAATGCGCCCCGTCATGGAAGCGATGGTCTTCTTCAAATCCGATTCGTCTGGCATGGTGCGAAAGCGAAACACAGCGATGTAGGTCTTCTTGTGCTTGAGGATCTTATTCGTGATTTTCATGCAACGCCCAGCCATCAAAGGGAGAACACCCGTTGCAAAGGGGTCGAGCGTACCCCCGTGCCCAAGCCGGTCGAGTTCAAGCAAATCACGAGCCCATGCTGCCAATTGATGGGACGTTGGCCCTGCAGGTTTATCCACGAGAATAAAGCCAGAAGCGAGCAATTGCTCAAGCGTTCGTTCATCAGGAACGGTACCAAATGCGTCGTCCGTTGTTGGCTTTGAATCAAGAACATGAACGCTCATTGTGCTTCCTCCAATAAGGCGACGGCATGGTCCAGTATTTGAGATGCATTGAGGGTCGTGGCGTCAAGGATATGAGTGTAAGGCTCAGGGTCTTCAGGCAAAAGGTCGTACAGCAGCTTGAAACGTTCCCCATCAACATTGGAACGTTGACGGTTGGCAAGAAGCGCTTCCTCAACGGTCAAACCTTCCCGTTCAGCCACGCGGCGGGCACGTTCTTCATCGCTCACGTCAAGCCAGAGGCGAAGAATAGGAAGTTCAAGTTTGTAGGCCCACCAGCCTGCTAATCTTGATTCGACGATGTCAGCTGAATGGTCACCCTGCATCCGTTCTCGTAGGAGTTCATCCAACGAGCGGTCCACATCAAGCTCATTTTTACAAAGTTCGCCGAAATCACTTAGCGACATGCCACGTCGTTTGGCTTCCTCTCGAAAAACATCTCCGCCATTGAGGCAGTTCCAACCAAAACGATCCATCAATCCCCGGACAAGGGTGCTTGTTCCGCTCCCTGGATGTCCTGAGACGGTCAAGCGGACCATGTTCACACGACCCATTCATGAAAACAAATGTTGCATCGTTTCAATCTCGGACCATCGTGGGTAATGACGTCGCTGTCACATTCCGGACATTCCAGGGGAATGCCTGCGAGAAGACCGCCAGTTTCCTGAGCGGGTGCTGGCTTTCCAGATGAAGAGGAACTGCGCTTTCGTTGTTGTTGACTGCGCTTTGAGCGTTGTTGGCGCTTCTTGGCCTGGTTTGAGGTCGCTGCAGGTTTCGTAGCGACGAGGTGCAGAAGAGGTTCCTTCAATACCTCGCCAGAGACCACGAGGGGATGAGATTTGTAGCGACCCAGTTTGATGTGTCGGTCAAGCACACGCCCATAGGCAGCGCTCATGCAGATGTAGCAACAGATCCATGCAGGGAAAAAGAGGAATTTACCTTCCAAAAGGTTCCATTCTGGTGCCCATGGAAGTGAAACGTAATCCACACGGAAGGTTTCGACTTTCGTGGTGAGCCATGCAAATATACCGATGATAAAAATCATGGTGAACATCATGGGTTTCATAGCGCCCATTTGTACTTCCAATTGTTCAGGCATCATTTGTTGCTGAAGGGTCATTGCTTTTTCTTGAAGAATCGGGTCTCGTGAGAGGCGGGCTTCGTTCATGATTTGGCGGACTTGACCTTGTCGATGACCGATGTGAGCTTGGTCCATGGGGTCCACAAAGAAGTTACGAATGACGGTGTTCAATGTCATGGAAAATATACCTAAAATCATGACGGTGATAACAAAAAAGGACTCCTCGGGAAGCAATGGAGAGAGCAATGGGTCGGCAGTGGTGCCAAGGGAAGTCCGGATGGAGGGGGTCATGATCAGGACCGTCATGAGGATCATGAACATCAGCATGACAAACATGGAACCGCCGGGTGGAGGGGGAGGTGGAGGCGACGAACCGTTGGCCATGTTCCCCACCCGACGACGGTAGGGCATGAAGGTTAGCATGGGTTTTGAGGAATGTTGGTGTTCTGAACCAGGATGCGTGAAGTTCAAACCTTCGGCCCCCTTAGGGGTCTCATGCGCCAGAGAGAACCCTTGGATGTATCTCCGACCTGGCGTTATCCGCTCCCAATGCCAATGCCTGGTCAACCGGTCTGTGCTACCGAAATGGAGGCGAATGAGCAACTGGGTCGTCTACCCGTTTCTCCCAAAGTGTTCTTCTGGACTGATGCAGAACGTAAATGTCCAGAAGATTGGGGATTCATCGCCAGCGTTCGTCAAGGCGTACCACCAAGCGGCATCGAAGCCGAGCTAAATGCATGGGCCGACCAATACCCGAAAGCTTGGCTAGCCGTTGACCTACGAGACGGCGTCGTTCCACCTTCCACCGTTCGCCCTCTCAGTGAAGTCCTCATGGGACTCAAGCGGTCAGTGATCGTGATTGTCAGTCGTTCTCCAGAGCACGAAGAATGGCCTCAATGGGTCCTGCCAGCTTAATGGCTCAACCACGGTGAAAACGAGGCGTTCGCACGCCCCTCACATTCATTCGACAAACGAGCGTTTCAAACGTCAACGAACGTAAATCCACACGCAGTACAGGTAGCGGCGTCGGCGGGAACCATCGTATCACAAATCATGCACGATTTTTCAGCGGGGCCATCGGTTTCTGCTTCCTCTGATGATGCCTCAGATTCATCGGCAGCAGCCTCACCGTTTCCGTGAGCATCCTGCCAAGCCTTGGCGGCATCTTCCAATTCTGCCTTCTTGAGGTAGCCATTGTCATCGTGATCGTAATCAGCAGCAAAGGCGACGAACTCGTCTCGATGGGACGCATCAATGTCGGCCGCTTTCATGACACGACCGAGCATGTCTTCACGGAACTTCATCTGGGGTGCAGCGTCGTCTTCGGTTTCATTGGATTCAGTTTCTTCTCCGCCATCGGCTGATTCCGCTTCTTCTCCGCCATCGGCAACGTCAGCTTCTTCGGCCACCTCGGCTTCTGCTTCTGGCTCTGTTTCAGGCTCTGCTTCGGATTCAACCGCAGGCAAATCATCGGATTCAATTTCATCACCAAAGTGAACTCCGTGGAATCGATTCAATGCTTCAGCATCCACTTCGCCAGAGCCCTTGATGTCAAAGGACACTTCGAGGCGTTCACCTTTCTCGACCTTTGGAACGTGCCAAACAATGTGGAGGCCACCTTCACCATCTTCTGAGGTCATGGTAACGTCATCCCGCTTGCCATCGGCACTCTTGAGTTCCCAGTCCTTGATTTCAAACTGAGCAGGCAAAACATCGTTGATGTAAAGGTCGCTAAGCGCCGTATCTCCATTGTTCTCAAACAGGATCAACACTTCGTATCGGCCTTTGCCACCGAGAGGGATGGCTTGCTTACCAGCGCTGAAATTACGGCGGTTGTGAACGACCTTCAGGCTAGGTGTATCCACAGGTTCGCGTGTGCAGATTGGGCCAAAGCGCTCTGCGCTGAATTCAATTCGGGCGGGTGCATCCACGCGGCCATTGCCTGGCGTGGGGTCAGGAGCGGTGAGCGGGTAGGAGATTTCCATCTTCTTACCGGGCTTGAGGCCAATGGGTCCACGGGTGCCAACAGTTAGCATCATGGTATGACCTTGGCCGTCCGGTGAGCGGTGTTCCTTCTCAATGGTAATGCCTTCAGAGAATTCAACCTTGAATTGATCGTCGTCGATGGCCTTTCCATCAATCTTCACCGTCATCTGCTCTGGCGATGGGGCCTCAAAGAGACCTGGAATGTCGTCAGTGACTCGCATCAAGTTGATGGTGGAAGAACCCTTGTTGACCAGAGTCATGTTGGCTTGAACCTTTTGCGACCGGTACGAGCGTAGACTTCCAGTCGAGTAGGACTTCTTCACCTCTGCTTCGAGCACTTCGAGTTTCTTCTCTTCAAGAGTCATGCTACCTTCAGCGGATTGAACCGCTTTTGGCAGGACCGTGTAGACCAATTGGTAGGTGAAGTCAGGCTCGGATTGCGCCATCACGGTGCGCTCTTCGGATTCCCACTTACCGTTGGGCGTCACGTCCTGATCGACGTCGTGCACATCAAAGAGCAAATCGTCGCTACCCTTCATGCTCACTTGCAACTTGGTCAAGTCGACTGCAAAGGAAGAGCGGTTTTCAAAAATAGCCTGGCAAATCCAGTTGTCCGGGCGTTCGTCTTCTCGAACACGCATGTAGGTGAATCCACGGCAGAACGCATCAAGTTCACGGAACGACATGTTGGAAAGGGTTGCATCAGCACGGTAGGTCGCTGATGCTTTTCCTGCCTTGATGGCCTTGGTTGATGAAACGGAAATGTTTCCTTCAAGGCTCAGCGTTTGCTTTTCACCTGCTCCAAGACGACCCACGGTCCACGTGATAACGCCTTCGTCAAGTTCAGCGCCGCCGGCCATTTCGAAGTGCATGGAATCAGCAAGCGGTCGAGTGACGACCACATCATGGAGTTCAACCGAGGCAAGATTCTCAACCTCAAGTTCCAAGGCAATGGCACCAGGGTCTTCTCCAATGGCGACCGACATCGAGCGCTCTTGAGAGCGAGATGGATTGGTGTCCAGGCGTTCTCGGAGGGTCATCATTTGCTTTCCATTCACCTTGTAAGACATGGTGTGGTTCTTGGATGGCTCGAGTTCATCAACGGAGACATGCTCTCCACCGATGTCGGTTGCATCGATGTTGTCCAAGAGAACGTCAATGTCGTAAATGCGATCGTCAGCCGATGGGTTGTTGACCGTGAGGGTGCCCTTGACATTCTGCTTGATGATGTTTCCATCAGCGTTTAGAGTCGTGGTTTCAACCTCGTGAAGCGTTCCTTCTAATTTGTCTCCGGGAACAGCTTCTACTTCGGCGCGGCTACGAATGGTCGCACCGGCTTGCTCGCCAGTAAGGTCGGAAGGTGCCAAATCAGGGACCGGAGCGTCGACCGTGGATTGGAGGGACAGACTGGCCAAGGGGTCAGCGGCTAGGGCTTCAGGCATCGGAGGTGCAGGAGGAGCGGCAAGCGGGTCCATCAACGGGTCAGCAGCGGGTGCTTCTGGCATTGGAGGCATTGGCGGCATCTCTGGCGGTGCAGGTGGAGCGGCAAGCGGGTCCATCAACGGGTCAGCAGCGGGTGCTTCTGGCATTGGAGGCATTGGAGGTATTTTAGGTGGTGCTGGTGGAGCAGCA
>Ga0181422_1000297_pt1 | contig 16184 bp, 10 predicted proteins | sample 45SPOviralmetaG_FD_130147 | JGI IMG/M metagenome (GOLD analysis project Ga0181422, IMG submission 130147) | Marine viral communities from the oligotrophic San Pedro Time Series (SPOT) site, San Pedro Channel, CA, USA - 45 SPOT_SRF_2013-07-18 | ecosystem: Environmental > Aquatic > Marine > Strait...
GCCATTGAGGGCGGCACATCAACCTACCTTAGCGACTTTACTGTTGCTTTGCGGGCATCCAACGCAGATGCGGCCCCAACAGAGCGTATGCGTATCGACTCTAGCGGCAACGTAGGCATTGGCACTACAAGTCCCGATCAGCTTCTTGATGTAGGCGATCATACAGCCGCAGCCAATAGAAGTATAAGGATTAGCCAGAGAACGGCAACCGCCGCACAAACCTACGGCGGGCTTGAGTTTTTTTATGATAACAGCGCAGGAACAACAGGCGTAAATGCGGCTATTAAATATGCGGCAGGGCCGTTAAGAAACGATGGTGAGCTAACTTTTCATACAGGCGCAAGTGCTTCCATAAGTGAGCGTCTTAGGATTGACCATAACGGCAACGTAGGTATTGGTGCACCCACAGTAAACCGAAAGCTAGAAATTGCGGGTAACAATAACGGCGGTGCAAAAGCTAATTACCTGAGAATCACAGACACTGATACAACGGCGACAGCGGCAAATCAGCAGGGTGGTATTGAGTTTTATGCAAGTGACTCTAGTGGTGGCGCAGGAGTTACCGCCAGTATGGAGGTGGTATACGCAGGCTCAGGTGGTGGCGGTGAAATAACATTTAACACTGCGGCGAATAGTGGTGCTGGCGTTGCAGAGGCCGTGCGGATTGATGAGGCTGGCAATGTAGGTATTGGTGTTACCGATCCTGACAATTTGCTGACAGTCGGTGGGGGTACTCAGCCGCGCATATTGGTAAGGGCTAATGGCGATACTGGCGCATCACAATTTAATTTTGGTGATGCATCAGACATAGACGTAGGAAGATTGAGATACGATCACTCTGATAATTCAATGAGCTTTTTTACGTCTGCTATAGAGCGTATGCGTATTGATGGCTCTGGCGGTGTTATTTTCAAAGGGTCTTTAGCAAGTCACCAAACCAATGCGGGCGTTTTTGAGTACAGCAGTAACCTAGTCTCAATGCACAGTTATGGAGCAACATCCGGCACAGGAGCAATGCGCTTTTTAACTGGCGGCGGTGGTGGGAGCGGTACGTCAGAGGCCATGCGTATTAATAGCTCTGGCAACGTAGGTATTGGGACTGATAGTCCTGATAGCAACCTGCATATATCAAATTCTGCGGCGGCAAGTTTAAGATTTGAGCGAAACGACACCACCATTGGCAGTGGTAATTCTATTGGCAATATTCATTTTGAGCATCAAGAAACAGGTTACGCCGGAATTTGCGCTACTTTGAGCGTGAAAGCCGGTAACAATAATGGCAATGGTGAGTTTGTTTTTGAAAATGGTGTCGCAGGAACGGTTACCGAAAAAATGCGTATTGATCGCAATGGCAACGTAGGTATTGGCACTACGAGCCCAACAGGTGCGCTTACGATTTCTAAAGCGTCTAGTGATAATGCAATAAATCTTATTAGAACTGGCAGTAATACAGCTAATGGGTGGATCTGGGCTAACTCAGACAAAATAAGATTTGGTGACGATAACTCAGGCAATCCTAATAACACGCGGATGTGCATCACGACTGATACAGGTCGAGTTGGCATTGGCACTTCACTTCCTCAATCAACCCTCCAGCTAAATAAAACACCTCCTACTGCGTTTGGTTCACCGTTTCTGAGTATAGGCCATGATACTTATACTGGTAGCGGGATGTATACGATAGCGTTTGGCTATGAGCTAGGCTCCGGAAGCAATGCACCCGCCGAAATTGGAATGGTTACTACGTCAGACTCATCTTTCACAAAAGGTGATTTGGTATTTGCAACAAGGAATGTTGTAACTGACACGGCCCCGACAGAGCGTATGCGTATTGATAGCTCTGGTAACTTGCTGGTTGGAAAAACTAGCACAGGAGTAAATACAGCAGGAGCAGAGTTTACGACAACGGGACAAGTATATGCTACGTCTTCAAATGTTATTGCTGGATATTTTAATCGGCAGGGGGCAACTGGAACTACAAACCTTATTGGGTTTAGAGTAGCAAATAGCGATGCTGGAACAATTCAATCGTCCGCTGGAGGCACACCAGCATTTGCGGCGGCATCAGATCAACGCCTAAAAGACAACATTACAGACCATGAATCAGAGCTATCTAGTGTTATGGCTTTGCGTCCTGTTCGTTGGGATTGGAAAGATGAAGCTAAAGGATCAGGCGAGGGCTTTGTAGCACAAGAGTTAGAGCAAACTGCATGGGCTGATTTGGTTTCTGATGGTGAAGATGGATATAAAATGGTATCGGGTTTAGGTGCTGTTGAGACAAGACTTATTAAAGCCCTACAAGAAGCAGTAACACGAATTGAAACACTTGAAGCCGAAGTAGCGGCACTCAAAGGAGAATAAACAATGGCACACACATGGACTGTATCAGCAATGGACTACGCCGTATCACAAGACGGGAAAACCAACGTAGTCAACACCGTACACTGGCGTTGCTCAAAGACTGACGGAGATAACTCTGGCTCATCCTACGGCACTGTAGGGCTTGAGGCTCCTAGTGGGTCATTTGTCGAGTGGGCTGATATTACTGAGGCTACGGCTGTTGGGTGGGCTAAGGCGGCTTTGGGTGACGATCAAGTAGCGTCTGTTGAGGCGGCTATTGATGCACAGATTGCTGAAGAAGCAAACCCCACTACCGGAGAAGGGGTGCCTTGGTGATAAGCCTAGAGTTAACTGTCGAAGAAGTAAACGCAGTCCTACAGGTGTTAGGAGACTTGCCTACTAAGACGGGCGCATGGCCTCTGATCGTCAAAATCAAAGAGCAGGCAGAAGGTCAGGTTGAGCCAGAAGAAAGTGATGGCTGATGGACCCGCTGTCCCTCATTGCGATGGCCTCGACTACTTTCAAGGGCATTCAGACATTAGTAAATCGAGGGGCAGAGATTGAGGCTGTAGCTCAGAAGCTGGGTGCGTGGTATTCGTTCGCGGCTGACATTAAGCAAGCGGAACGCGAGGCAGAAAAACCGGGGGTTTTTAAAAAGCTCTTTGAAGGCAACACCGTAGAGCAACAGGCGCTCAATAGCGTCATAGCTAAGAAAAAACTGCAAGAGCAAGAAAAACAGATTAGAGAGCTAATTATCTGGGCATACGGCACGGAAACATATCAAGAAATGATAATGCTCCGGCGACAGATTAAGGCAAGGCGAGAGCAGGTAATCTACAAGCAAAGAAAGCGTCAGAGGTTGATTATGGATTCTACAGTTATCGTTTTCGGGGCTTTAATTATCGGCGCAATTATTTTTGGGACTGTATCGCTTATACAGGGGGTTAATTAAGTGCCTTTAACCAAACTTCAATTTAAACCGGGGATTGTTCGTGAAACAACGTCCTATGCTAACGAAGGCGGTTGGTTTGATTGCGATAAAATTCGTTTTAGGTTTGGAACGCCCGAAAAAATTGGCGGTTGGGAAAAGTATAGCGGAGCCGTTTATTTAGGCACCGCGCGAAACTTAAAACCTTTTGTTGCCTTAGACGGCACACTGTTTAACGGCGTTGGAACACATTTAAAGTATTACCTTGAAGCGGGCGGGGCATATAACGATATAACCCCCATACGTGCGTTGGGAGATGTTACTTTTGCCGCCGCAAACGGGTCTACTACGTTAACGATCACAGACGCCGCACACGGCGCTATTGAAAATGATTTTGTAACGTTTAGTGGCGCGACCACGTTAGGTGGAAATGTAACCGCCGACGTTCTTAACCAAGAGTATCAAATAACGGAAATTGTCTCGGATGACAGTTACAAAGTTGTTGCGAAAGACACTTCCGGAGTCGTTGTCACCGCTAACGCGAGCGACAGCGGAAACGGCGGATCTTCTGTGGTGGGGGCTTATCAAATAAACGTAGGATTAGACACCACTGTCGCAGGAACCGGGTGGGGCTCGGGGAAATGGAGCCGTGGAACGTGGGGATCAAGTTCTTCTTTGTTGGCTGTGGGCGCTACGCTTAGGCTGTGGAGTAGTGATAATTTTGGTGAAGACTTAATAATAAACGCCCGTGACGCGGGCATTTATTATTGGGATAAGAGTGTTAAGTATGTAAGTCCGGTGGGCCGTGCCGTTGCTCTTTCTTCTTTAGCTGGAGCGGACGCTACGACGCCCACGATTGCTAAACAAGTGCTTGTTTCGGACGTAGACAGGCACATCATTGCGTTTGGCTGTGACCCAGAAAACGCGATTGGGACGCAAGACCCCTTGTTGATTCGGTTTAGTGATCAAGAAAACCCCACTACGTGGCAATCTTTACCGACTAACACGGCGGGGGATCTTCGTTTAGGTTCTGGTTCTGAAATTGTTACGGCGATTGAAACACGTCAACAAGTTTTAGTTTTTACAGATGTTTCGCTCCATTCAATGCAATTTTTGGGGCCGCCGTTCACGTTTGGCATTAATTTGATATCTGAAAACATCACGATTATGTCCCCCAACAGCGCAAAAGCTATGGATGACATGGTGTTTTGGATGGGTATGCAGGATTTTTATGTGTATACCGGTCAAGTTCAAAAGTTGCCCTGCACTGTGAGAGATTACGTTTTTGGGGATTTTAATGACGCGCAAGCGGAAAAAGTATTTGCGGCGTTAAATTCGTCTTTTGATGAAATTTGGTGGTTTTATCCGTCTGCAAGCTCTGACGAAATAGATCGTTACGTGGTGTACAACCATAAACAACAGATTTGGTTTTATGGATCTATGGCACGAACTGCGTGGGTGGACCGTGGAATTAATGAATATCCGTTGGTCGCGGGCACTGATGGCTATTTGTATTTGCATGAATTTGGCTTAAATGACGGTCAAAATGCTACCGCCATTAACTCGTACATTGAGTCTAGTCAGATAGATATTGGAGACGGGGAGCAGTTTTCCTTCATTCGTAGGATGTTGCCCGATGTAACGTTTACGGGCTCGACTTCGGATAACCCTGCGGTTAATTTCATTTTACAGACCAGAAATGCGCCGGGGGCCGCGTACAATACTACGAGTACAAGCGGTGTAACGCGCTCGGCCACTGTGCCTGTAGAGCAGTTTACGGAGCAGGTACATGTAAGGCTTAGGGGCCGTAGTTTGGCGCTCAAGTTAGAGAGTGATGCGGTAGATGTGCAGTGGCGCTTAGGTGCGCCGAGAGTGGACATTCGTCAGGACGGCAGGCGATGAGTCGTCGTCTTGTTCTGCCAGAGTTTCCGGTTGCTCCGGATGCATACAACTCTCGTTATATGTCGGAAATTGTACGTTCGTTTTCTATTTTTCTTCGTCAATTTAACAACCCCGGCGATACACGGCACACGGCCCTTACTTTGACGAATTTGCAGGAAAACGATTACAACTTAGAAACGGGCGCTGTTTTTCAGCGGGACGGAGATTTAAAGATTGTAGTTTTGTATAAGCCACACCCGGCGGGGGTTTCTGGCACTGGAGCGGTTGGTTCAGTGACAGTTTCGACCCCATAGATAGCCTGAAAACGAGGGGTTTGATACAATAATGCATTGCTATGGGATAAAGACATGAACGCAGTTGCAACTCAACAGCCTTATGAGGTCCCCGAAGGGGGTCTTGCCTCGTTTCTGACGGCCACGGTAGGTGATTGGTCGGATGAGGCTCTTAACTCGGACAATTACTACGACATTGTTAAGCCTACGGCGGAGCAATTGGCGGCATTTGGTCGAGAAGAAGATGATCGCATAGCGCACGTTGCGACAGGCGAAACTATTGTTCCTATGGCTGTATTTGACGAAGATCCGGCCCTTAAAGAGGCCCTTTTTGCCCGTATGCGGGACATGGGCATTGACCCAGAGCGATACGTGGTGGGCAATGAGCTAAACAGCATTAACCCTGTTACCGGTCAGCCTGAGTTCTTTCTTAAAAAGCTGTTTAAAGGCGTCAAAAAGGCTGTAAAGGGCGTCGTCAAAGTATTCAAGAAGATTGCGCCGCTTGTTCTTTCGATAGGTCTTAACTTTTTGGTCCCCGGTCTTGGTGCTATTGCTTCTGGCGCTTTAGGCTCTGGTATTGGCACTTTGGTGCAAGGCGGTAGCTTAAAAGACGCCTTTAAAGCCGCGTTAATTGGTGGTGCTGTAGGCGGTATTTCTTCTGGTATTGGTAGTGTCATGAAGGGTGGGGAATTTATGGCAGGCGTCAAGAGCGGCTTGCCTACGGGACTTGGTGGGGGCGTTAACCCCACTCTTGCTCCTAAAGCATTAACTGCCGCAGAGCAAGCGCAGACAGCGGCACTTGAAGCCTCGGGCAGGGTTAGTGAAGGAACGTCGGTCTTTGATGTTACGGGCGCAGAAGCGTTAGGGCCGGAGATAATGCCCCCTCAAGCGGGCGCTGCGCTTCAGGAAGGCATGGCTGTTTCTCCTGCGGCGGTAGGGGGCGTTCCGACTAATTTAGACATGACCCCACCTGTAGGCGGAGGCCCGACTAATTTAGCCATGACGGGACCAACAAACTTGGACATGTCGCCCATTCCCGGAGCAAAATCGGCTCAACTGGCTCAACAAGCTAAAACTGCGGCGGGCGGCACTCCAACTAATTTAGACATGTCGCCCATTCCGGGTGCGGAGGAAGCCGTTGCCGGAACAGACGCCGCTGCACAAAGCGTGGCCGGTGCTCCCACTCTGAGTGAATTAGTAAAAGCAACACCAGAAACTTTCTTGGATAAAATTAAAGAAGGTCGTTTTATAGATGCTTTTAAAGGCCAAGCGGGGATCACAAAAGATCAAATTATTGAATCTATTCTTGGAGAAGAAGGTTTAACGACGGCCACGGCTTCTGTGGACAAAATTATAGAAGCCGCCACCAAAGCAAGCACGCTTTTGGAATCAGGGGTCATTGCACAACCCGGAATGCTGGCAAAATACGGCCCAATGACAGCGCTAGGGTTGGGCGTGGCAGGAGCGGCGGGAGCTTTTGAAGAACGGCCTATGCCGCCGCCTTATGATTTCTTTGGCGGCCTTACAACTGACGATTATCGCCGCATGTACCCGGAACAATATCGCATTACGCCCATAGGTAGAGATTCTCAAGGAAACTTGCTTGCCGCAGGGGGCGGCGGGATTTCAAACTTCCCTCGTAAAAACGGCCCCATACAGGGCCCCGGAACAGAAACATCTGACGACATCCCGGCGATGTTATCAGACGGGGAGTTTGTGATGACGGCTCGGGCTGTGCGCGGAGCAGGAAATGGTAGCCGAAAAAACGGCATGAATAAAATGTACGACATGATGCGAACCTTTGAAAGGAATGCTACCCGTGGCTGAATCAACAACAACAACTCAGATAATTAAAGAAGATCCTGCGATACAGACGTACAAGGAGAATTTACTTAAACAAGTAAATGACTATATCCAAGATCAAATAAGAACTTTAAATGAATCTGGACAATTTCAAAGACTGCCTCCCGATTATCAAGTAGCCGCACAAAATCAGCTTCAACAAAAAGCGGCCGCCATGGCCCAAGCAGGCGTTGGCATGTATGCCCCGTACTTAAAACGAGGGTCTGATTTAAGTCAATTAGGGGCGGAGGGCGTTCAAACCTATGGTTTTGGGGGTCTTCAAGACGCGTTTGGTGCGACCCGTGAGGGTCAGAGCATGTTGGGGCAAGCGGCCGCCCGAGCCAATCAGTACCGAAACACGCCGTTTGCGTATCAACAACGCGCGGCTAACTACCTTCAAGGAGCCAGTGGTTTAGGCCGGGATGCATTGGGGACCGGTAGATCTGACATTCAAAGCGCGATACAACAGGCCAACCGAGGACAGAACGTTGCAAATCAATATTTAACAGGCGCACTGGATGTAGGCCGTGGGGCGATGGCTCGGGGGCTTGGTAGCTTAGATGTCTCTATGGATCGCGGATATGGATCCACTCAACAGGCGCAACAGCTACTTAGCGGAACAGGCGGACAATTTGACCCGCGTGGTGTACAGGAGTTTATGAATCCCTATGAAGACGAGGTGGTTCAACGAACTCTTCAAGATATTCGCCGCGAAGGAGACATACGAGAACAAGGGTTGCAAGCGCAAGCCGCCTCGGCAGGCGCTTTTGGCGGTTCTAGGCAGGCGGTTGCTGAACAAGAACTTGCTCGTAATGTCTTGGATCAGCAAGGCAAAGCGGCGGGGCAGCTACGTCAAGCGGGATACGGGCAGGCTTCACAACAAGCACAACAAGCGTTTGAGCAGGCCAAGCAAAGAGAACAGCAGTTAGCTCAAGCGTATGGCAGTTTAGGACAGTCCGGCGCTCAATTAGGTCTTTCTGGCGCTCAAGCCGGGTTTGGCATGGGTTCACAGACCGCTGGTTTGCAACAGAACATAGGTGCTCAACTCGCCTCAAATGCGATGGCGGGCGGGCAACTAGGGATGTCCGGGGCACAACTGGGCGGCCAGCTTGGAATGCAAGCTGCGGGCATTGAGCAAGGCGTAGGCCAACAAATGGGTCAACTTGGGTTGGGCTATGGTGGTCTGGAGCAACAAAACGTCAATCAAATGATGGGCATGGCGGGCGCTTCCGGGCAGTTTGGTCAAAACCTTGGCACCTTGGCCGGTATGGGCGGACAATTAGGTCAAAACCTTAATCAAATGGGGCTTCAACAAGCGGGTCTTGGCCAACTTGTTCAAGACATGTATGGTCGCGATCTCAAGCAACTGGAAGCGTTTGGCGGAAGAGATCAAGCTTACGACCAAGCCATATTGGATGCGTACCGCATGAACCAACAGCAAATGTATCAAATGCCTTATCAGCAAATGGGCTTCTTGAGCGACATTTACAAGGGTGTACCGGGATCGCAACAATCGATCACGGTACAGGGCCAAGGATCACCTTCTCCGTTCCAGCAAGTAGCGGGCCTTGGTATAGCAGGACTTAGCGCACTGGGTGGCGCGAAGACAGCGGGATTATTTTAATGAGCGTACTTAGTAGACCATTGTTCCGACAAGCGGGCGGGCCTGCACAGCCCATGCCTCAAGACATGGCACCTCCGCCCATGCCGCCACCCATGCCGTCACCGATGGCCGCCGAGCAGATGATGGCCAACGCACCTCCGCCCGAGATGGCAATGCTGGAGCAGGCCGAAGCAGGGGCCACGGCCCAAGGGCAAGAGTTGGGCGCGGCCTACGCCGAGCAGATGATGGCGGGAATAGATGGCGCACAGTCCACCGAAGACCTGATTAATGCGTTGCGCGGCAACGACAAATCTTTAGATGCTCGCCGCGACGAACTTGCGGGTCTTGTAGGTAAGGCAGACGCCAACCAAACCCCAGAGTCCGTTCTCGCTATGGTACAGCCCGTCATTATGATGACTGAAGAAGGCATGATGGATAGCGGAATCGGCGCTCTGGTTCAACAAATCACGGGCGACGTGGAAATGACCACGGCTGACGGCGCTCCTACCGAGATGGGAATGGGCGTAGGTAGTTTGATGGCCGCAGGAGCGCAGGAGGCTCCCGCCCCACAAAATTTTAGACAAGGCGGGGAGGTGGCTCACTTGCAAGACGGTAGCAACCCGGTTGATACCGCCCCCGCCATGTCCTTTAGTGCCCTTGCCTCAGAAAACGTGATGAGCTTTGGGGATGCCGTAAAAGGAAGGTACGAAGATCTTTTACCCCTGTATCAGGAAATACTGGGCGCGGACCAAGAATCAAAGGACGCCACTAAAGCGCAAATGTTGTTTGACGTTGCACAGGGCGGGTTGCAGTTGGCCGCAGGCGTCCCCGGCGTGGGCAGTTCATTTGCTTCTCAGTTTGCGGGGGCCGCCGCCCCTGTTGCAGGGCGTATTCAAGAACGCGGCGCGGCGCTAGAACAAGAGCGGCGCGGAATTAAGCAGGGTGCGTTATCCGGTGCAATTCGACAGGCTGAAAGGGAAATGGACTTTCAGCAAGAGATGGATATAGCAAACGCCCGTGCAGGACGCACTAAGCCGGATTTTAAAATGGTTACGGATTTAACCACCGGGCAAAAAATGTATGTTGACGTAAATACCTCAGAAGGTGCGAGCGTAGTTCAAAGTGCTACGGCAGCTAATGCGACATCGCCCACAGGTAATTTGTTTGCGGTTAACACGTTAAGTAGTGAGTCTCTTAAAAATGCTAAATCTTTCTTAGTAAACGGAGAGCCCGTAATTAGCTTTGACGGGGGCCGAACCTACACCGGTCAAGACGGTCAAGACATGGAGATGCCAAATAGCGCCATCCCCTTGTCTGACGAAAACGCCGCCACCATTCTTAGCACGGTAAATAAGCGCAATACGGCTGCCGAAGAGCTACGCGAAATGCTGGGTACGGGCAGTGAGGACGACATAGTTCAAGCCACCGTCAAGGCGGGCACGGCTGATGCGCCGGTGGCTTTGACAGATGCAGACCGTTCTGCTCTTTCTTCTGTATTGTCCGAAAGCCAAAGAGATCCAATAGCCGCAGCTAAAGTAGGCACCGGATTTGGCGCACAATTTGATGTGGTATTGGACAATGTTTTTGCCGGTCCTTTAGATTCTGACGCGTTTCAAGATACTCAAACAGCACGTCAATATTTGAAGGGTATTACGGTATTAGGTCGATCCGCGTTGGTGGTTAACCCACGTTTCCCCGTGGCCGAGATGGAAAACGTAGCAACGTTGTTCCCTGACGTAGACAGTTTCTTCAAAAACCCAATTACAGAAGCAAACAAGCTTGTTGAGATGAAGCGGTTGGCGAAAGAGCAGTTGTTGAGAAACCTAGATTATATAGCCACGTATGCTCCCACCGAACAATTGGCCGATATTGAAGCCAACAACAAAGAGTTGAAGCGCCTGTTAGGTATTCTGGAAAGTGTGCCAGAAACATACGGGTCCTCTACCCAACAAAACGTCGTGATTGAAGCACTTCGGTCGGGGATGAAAGGAAAGTAAAGCATGGCGGAAGATCAAAGAAACGCGGTTTCACCTTTGGTATATAGCCAAGATGAACTTGATAGCATATTTGATTCTTTGCGCGATGCGGAGGGCGTAGATTCGCCCTCCAATACTTTTGCTCGGACTTTAGCGGAAGAGTTGTCCGAGCGACACCCCGAGCTAATTACCTATGACGGTTTACGGTCGGGCACTGCTCCTTTTTTTGACACTATGCCCGGCTTAGTCAATGTGCCTGCCAAAGAGCGTCGTCTTGATGATGTGGGTATCATGGAGACTTTTTTAACTAATCCCGATGGCAAACCCATGCGTCGAGGTGATTTTTGGAAAGGCTTTCGTGGTGAGATTGCGCCACAGGGTGGTGGTTTTGCTGGAGCCCTTTATGGTGGCAAGGCAGGCATGGCCATGCAGGCGGGAATTCCCGTCGTGCCGGGGCCAACCGCTATTCCCGCAATTGCCGCAAAGGCATTTATTCCGTTTTCTACTACCCTGTTAGGGGCGGTTATGGGGCAAGAGGGCGTAAGAAAGGTACAAGAGTTGATTACAGGTGAGCCGGATTTAATCGTTCCCGGCACCACGGCTTCGGAAGAAGCTGGAAAGACTGCGGCAACTGTCGCTGGGTTTTTTGCTGTACCGTATATGTTGCCGAAAAATTTAGAATTTGGCGCGGCCACCTATCTAAACAATGTGCGTAATCTTATGGGCCCTCCAACAGCGCGAGAAGTGGCGCAAAAAAGGTCTTCTGCCCAGAGTGTTCTTGGTCTTAAAACACTCCCCGGAAACGAACGATCCGTTAAATTTATTGCGGCGATTGAAAGACTTTTAAGCGGGCAAGCAAAACGAGCACAAACTACCCGAGGGGGTCAAATATCCACAGGCGTTCAAGAAGCTATCGCAGGGGCCGGTATGACAGGGGGTGCTTATGCCGCCGAGTCTTTAGACCCAGACGATACTCTTAGCCGAATCGGAGCAGAAACACTAGGCGCTTTGGCCGGGGGTTACGTTGCAGGGCCGGTGGCACTTTTGGCCTCAAACGTGGGCAATATTAAAAACGGGCTCACAAGTTTTTTTAAAACATTAACGGAAGAGGGCGTAGGGTCTGCTTTAGGCATGACCGGTTTAAAAGAGGCTCGTTTAGCCGAAGCCACCGATAAGATTCGTGAGTTAATAGAGGCTGCTCCAGAAGAAAATTTAGATCAGGTTATTAAGCGTCTTGCGGAGCTTGATCCAAATTTAGAAGGCATCGACTTAACTTCCGGAGCAAAAACAGGTAGTCAAGTTTTACTGTCAATAGAAGAAGCCGTTGATTTGATGATTCCGGCGGTCGGCGCACAGCGCGATCAAGCCACCGATCAAGCGATAGAAGCCTTGAGAAAAAGCTTAACGCTTACCATGCGCTCTGGAAACCGAGAGGCTTTACGAGAAAGCGCAGAGCTTCTAAACGGAGTTTATTTGTCGGCTTTGTCTAACAGATTGTCTGCAAGAACAGAAGCGGTAGTAGATGCGTTTAATCAAGTTGGCACGGATCGATCAAATCAAGAGTTGTCTCAGGCGTTGTTTGACGTGGTGGAGCAACAACTGAGTTTGGCCAGACAACAAGAACGACAGCTTTGGGGCGACATCCCCTCATACAACATTGACCTTGCCCCGGCAGAAGTTCCCAATATTATTGAAACATGGCAAAACAACTTGCCGTCTACTCCCGAAGCCGCGCAAGGCGTTGAAAGTGCGTTAAGTCCTCTTACTAGATTTATAGCTCGCAAAACAGAAGAACTGGGGTTGGGGGTTGCGGCAGAAGGTGAAAATTTATCTCCGTCTTTGCAACAAGTTTTGGACGGAGTAGAGCCCGGTGTCTTAACTTCAACTGAATTAGTAGATATGCGCTCAACTGCCTTAAATTTGGCCAGATCCTTGGGCGCTCAAGGTCTGCGTAATGAAGCACGTATTGCCTCAAATTTTGCGGAAGCAGCTTTAATAGATCTTGAAAAAATCGCTGATCCGTCTATGTCTTCGGCATATCAGGGAGCGAGAGAGTACAGCCGCGCTCTTAATGACGTGTTCACACGTAGCCTTGCAGGTGACATCTTAGAAACAACCCGAGCGGGAGGTCAAAAAATTGCGCCTGAATTGCTGGCACAACGTCTTTTGGCGGGCGGCTCAGACCCCGTTGAACTACGCTTCAATCAGATTCAAGAAATTGGTCGCTTCGGGATAGACAATGAATTTGCGGGTGCTGCTGGAACAGTTCAGGATTTAGACACAATCTACGAGGCCATCTTGCGTAGTGCTAGAAGCGCCGCACTTATTCCCGGTAAGCCCCTAGAAGAAGGGGGTAGGATCAATGTTCAAGCGCTTAATCGTTGGATGGGGCAAAACGAAGATTTACTAAACCAGTTCCCGGCGTTACGCAGTGATCTAAGCAACCTTAACACGGCGCAAACGTTGCTAACCCGAACTGAGGTTTATAACAAACGTAAAGCGCAAGAAATTAAAAACACCATCAACTTCCAAAATTTGATGGGTAAAAACGCCGACAGCCCGTCGTTTGCAGTAGCTCAAGCCTTGTCTTCAGGCAACAAAAAACCGATGACCTCGCTGAATTCTTTGGCCCGTGTAGCAAACAATGCACCGGAAGAAATGCGCGATAGCGCTAGAGCAGGTCTACGCGCTTCTGTCCTTCAATGGGCTATGGAAAGTGCGGGCATGAGCGGGGGTAAATTTAGTCCCGAAGTTATGAATCAAAAATTATTTGGCCCAATTCAAAACACCGATTCAGGCATTAGTGTTATGGATTGGATGAAAAAATCTAATTTAATTTCTGCGGAAGAATCATCACGAACTCAGCAAGTGTTAGCTCAAATGCTTCGTTATGAAAAAGCTGCAAAAGGTGGTGCTTTAGAGCAAATGGCGGAGGAAAGTGGACCGCTGTTTGACCTGTTTCTACGAATTGCGGGGGCTAAAGTAGGCACCATGGGTTCTGAAATACTAGGCGGCGGAAGTCAATCACTGATCGCAGCGGGCGCTGGTTCTCGGGCGGTGAGAAACATATTTTCTAACATGCCTAATGTATTAAACATGGATGTCATGTCGGAGCTAATTAAGAATCCACAGTTGTTAGCTATTATGTTGGCAAAACCCAAGAGCAAACAAGCTGAGTTAAAACTGGGACAAAAAATATTGGACTTTTTTGGATCGCAAGGCATCACAATATCCAGAAGACCCGCGCCCACTGCTATACGGGAGTTTGCGGAAGATATTTTTGAGGACGTTGTGCCGCCAATTGAAGTGGAAGAAGAGTCCGAGGTTATTCCGCCAAGGTTACCTCAGACTACAGACCCCTCTAGGGCTGCTTTTGAAGGGTTTGTAGGGACTCAACGCCGACTTGAGGCAGAGCGGCAGGCACAACAACCCCCGCCTCAACTCACGCCCCCTCCGGTTGCACCCCCGCAAGCAGCGGCTCCTGCGCCCATCAATCCGATGATGTTGCAGAGAGCGGCGCAAGTGTTGGGGCCACAGGATGAAATTGGCGCATTGGCCGCTGAAATGTTGATGAGGCAAAGGCCGTCTTAAATCAGCCAATCCTTGGTGGATTCGCCTAAAACATTACCTGCGATATTTATTTTATCTCGCAAAGCGGTTAGAATGCGCTCATCAATTGTTCCCGGACTGACCAGATCAACGTAAGTTACGTTGGCCTTCTGGCCGATCCTGTGTGCGCGGTCCTCTGATTGCAGACGTATTTCTAAGTCGTAGCTATTGCTGAAGTAAATCACTGTGTTTGCTTCAGTTAATGTAATTCCGTAGCCACCCGTCCGGGGTTGTCCAACAAAAAAACGTAACTCGGAGTTAGGGTCTTGAAAACGGTCGATAATGTCTTGTCTGTCATCTTGGTGTGTATCACCGTAGTAGGTTGCTACCACGCCACTGCCCCACTTTTTCTTTAACGCCTTTTCGATACGGTGAATGTCGTAGGTATATGTGGCCCAGATAATGGCTTTGCCTTGGACTTCTTCAACTACGTCCATTAACTCATCTAATCGGTTGTTCTTGATCTCTTGTATCGGCCCTTCGTCCGGTTGAAGGTGGCCGCAACAAATTTGCTGTAGTCGCATAATTTGCGTCAGAACCGACGCCGTCGTGGCCAACTTGCCCTGTTCCAATTGAGCCAACGCCAAATCCTTCATTTGCTTATATAAAACCATTTGCTCACGGGTAAGGCTGACCTCACGGCGCTGATAGACTTTGTCGGGTAAGTCAAGGCAATCTTCTTTCAACACGCGAGTGCTAAACGTGTCCAGCTTTTCGCCAAGTTCATCTAAACGCCGATAGCCCGTCACCTCGTTGAAACTGTGCGGCCCCATGCTTCTGCGCTGTACGACGGCATAACGGCCTTGAAACGAGTAAAAACTAGCGAACCCTAACGCCCCTTGATCTAGGAACAGGCACTGGCTAAACAGATCCATAGGGCTCTTAGTGATAGGGGACCCGGTCAAGATGCGTCGGAATTTTGACACTTGCCCAACCTTGATCAAGTTCTTGGTCCGTTGTGCGCTTTTATTTTTAATGCTGGTGCTTTCGTCAAGGATGGTCAGGCAGTCCGGGTTGAGCTTGACAAACTTCTGAGCGGCGGACGCGCCCTTTTGCGTCGAAAACGCTTCTGTGTTCATGACCAATATGTGCAGGAACCCCGGCTCACGCTTCTGCGGATCAGCTATTTCCTGTATTTGGTCCCGAAACTTCTGAGTAAAGTTGGGCTGCCATTTGACCAGCTTGGTTTGTATTCGGTCGGGTAAGTGTATTGGTATTTCTTTTTTTACCCAGTTATCAAAGACGCCCTTGGGGGCAATGATCAAGGCGGTGTTGATATCACCTTGCTCGTACAACGCGCCCATGGTGTCAATGGCCACTTTTGACTTACCCGTGCCCATCTCCATAAACAAACCAAAATACGGTCTTTCCCACGAAAAATTGAAGGCCATGCGCTGATGATCGTAGGGCGTCGTTTTGAATTCGTACATCTTTTCCCCCATTGCTTGACATAGGAGGATATAGGATGAGAGACTGCTCGTCCAGCCCCGACAAAGGGCTTAACCACGAAAGGAGAAATAGATGAGCGAGTTGCTCTTTGATATGGAGGCTGATCAAGCCAATGCCTCCGCCATTGAAACAATGGAAAACACCGGCTTAAAAAGCATCGCAGAAATTGCTCGCGCTGTTCGTAACCAAGAGGATATGGTCAACAAACTTGAAGCTCACCTGAAGGATGCGAAGCGAGCACTGCTCCGACTTACCGACGAAGA
>Ga0181422_1000298_pt1 | contig 16176 bp, 16 predicted proteins | sample 45SPOviralmetaG_FD_130147 | JGI IMG/M metagenome (GOLD analysis project Ga0181422, IMG submission 130147) | Marine viral communities from the oligotrophic San Pedro Time Series (SPOT) site, San Pedro Channel, CA, USA - 45 SPOT_SRF_2013-07-18 | ecosystem: Environmental > Aquatic > Marine > Strait...
CATAGTTAACTACTTTAGTTTTAAGATCTTGTTTAAAATCTAATCCCATATTAACTACTAATGGATGCGGTGAAACACCTGCAATCATTGGATACTCAAAAGTATTATTTACTATGTGGTTTTGTGCTTCTTTACTTAGTAAAAATTCTACTAATTTTATCGCATTAGCCTTATTTGGTGCTCCTTTAACAAGTCCTGCACCACTAATGTTCATATGAGTTCCTCTGCCATCTTGATTTGGAAAGAAAGGTTTAACTTTTTTTGCTGCTGCTTGTTGCTCAGGTCCTTTTTTACCTGATAACATAAGTGCCAAATAGTAAGTATTAGCTACAGCTATATCAGCTTCTCCTGCTGCTACCGCAAGTATTTGAGCTCTATCGTTTCCTTTTGGAGCTCTTGCCATATTAGAAACCATACCTTTTGACCATTCTGCTGTAGCTGCTTTACCATTATTTTTTACTAAAGATGCTACTAATGACTGATTGTAGATATTGTTAGATGCTCTTATTACAACACGACCTTTCCACTTAGGATCAGCTAAACTTTCATATGTTAAACCTGCTAATTCAGCTCCATTAACTCTTTCTGGTGCGAAGTAAACTATTCTTGCTCTTTTAGCTATTCCAGTCCATTTGGAAGTTCTAAAGTTACTTGGTACTGCAGATTTAATTGCATCTGTGTTTAAGCCACCTTGAAGCATACCTTTTGCATCAAAAGCTCCAAGTCTGCCTGCATCAGCAGTTATATATAGATCAGCTTTACTATCTGGGCCTTCCTCTATTATTCTTTTCTCTAAAGCTCCGGACTTACCAGAAATAACATTTACTTTAATTCCAGTTTTAGCCGTAAACTTTTCATATAATTGAACGTCAGAGTCATAATGTCTTGCGCTAAAAATATTTACCTCGTTAGCAAATAAATTAGAAATATAAGAAAACAAAATAACCACTGATAATATTGCAATTTTTTTCATAATATTCTCTTTCTTGTTTAGATTGATTATGATAAGCAATTACAGTATATTGATAATGATTATCATTTGCAATGATGTCGCACTTAATAGTTGAACTCAAAAAAGCAACTAAAAGTTGCTTACATATAAAAAATAGAGTTTAATGAAATGTGCTTCAAATAAACCCAAAAAAATTTAAACAAATAAAAAATAAATCAATACCTAATCCACTAAGGCCGAGGTTTAGAAAAAAAGCTCAATCTAATATTTATTTTCTTTCTCAAAGAAAAGTAAATGGAGAGAAGAAAATAAAGTTTGTTAAAAATACTAAATATATAAGTATTTTGCTTTTAATAATTGTTGGTGGATACTTATTGTCTAACTAATTTTAGCTGATACTCTTCCGATTTTATTAATTACACCTTGATAGATGCCTTTACTTAAAATAGGTACAACACCAACTGATGAACCAGTAAATATATAAAAATTCTTATTAATATTGATTTTATCTTTTTGTAATTTATCTAGGACAAACCTCAATGAATTTAATGGATCAATATAAACACTATTTGTATTACCAATCACAGATTGATTTATCTTTTCATTAAAAATTTTGGTTTTGAGATTTTTTACATTTTGATTATTAAATTTTTTTTTTGATCCGATTACAAATTTTACATTGGCACCAAAATCAGAGCATAAATCCCCAAGACTTTTTATACCTTTCTTTTTTTGTCTGTAACCAACCACTTCAATACACGGCGCGATATGAGTTATGAATTTTTTTATATTTTTTTTTGTAACTTTTTGTTTAAAGTCAAAAAAATTCTTTTTAATCAAATAGCAAACTTCTAGTTCAATACCCATTGTAAATTTATTTATTTTTACAGTTTTTTTATTTTTTAACACGTTGTGCTTATATACAGTTGCGTAAAAGGGTTCTTTTTCTTTCAATTTTCTTAAAACAGGAATGCCTGTACCCGCAGCCTTGAATCCACTTATAGGTTTTTTTATCTTACTTTCACATAATCTTCTTAATTTTTGAGCTTCAGAAATTTTTTTAGTATACCTCAAGGGTAAAGGTGAAATAATTTTATTTTTTAAAAATGCATTTACAAGTCGATTCGCATATTTATTTAAGTCTTGATTAGTCATCAAATATCATCTCCAATATAAATATCTAGGGATAATGCAGTCTCTACCAAAGAATCTTTTCTTTCGACATTTTTGTAAGTGCTAATACCTTCGTCAATAGGTACATCAACTACTTTTCTATCTTTCCAAGCTACCATCCTATCAAACTTTTTTTGATTTAATAAATCAACAGCATAAACCCCAAATGCACTTGCTAAAATTCTATCACTTGCAGTTGGTGGAGCACCACGTTGTACATGTCCCAAAGAAGTAACTCTGCATTCAACTTCAGTTTTTTTCATTATTTCTTGAGCAATATAATCTCCTATCCCCCCTAATCTTTGTTCGCCATCCATATATTTATGTAAAACTGTATTGCCATCCTCTTTTTTTACTGCCTCAGCAACGACTATTAAAGAATGTTGTATGTCATATTTTTTCATTGAATTTAGTTTTTTAATTATACCATCTATAGAATATTTTATTTCAGGTATAAGTATTACGTCTGCGCCACCTGCTATCCCGGCGTTTAAGGCTATATGGCCTGCATCTCGACCCATAACCTCAAGTATCATTGACCTTCTATGACTTGCTGCGGTTGATTGAAGGTTGTCTAAAGCTTGAGTTGCAACATCGACAGCTGTATGGAATCCAATTGAGCTTTCTGTTGCCCCAACATCATTATCTATAGTTTTAGGTATAGCCACAATTTTCATACCACCCTCTTTAGCAAGTCTTTTTAAAATTTGCATACTGCCATCACCACCTATGATTATGAGGCCATCTAATTTTAATTGATGGTAGCCTTCTATTATTTCTTTAGATCTATCAAGCATTTTTCCGTCTTTAGTTGGGAATTTAAATGGATTTCCTTTATTTGTAGAACCTAAAAATGTACCCCCCTGTCTTAAAAGGTACCCTCCGAAAGTTTTGTGCGTTAACTGAACAGCAGCAACTGGTCTTTCCATTAATCCAGTGGTTCCATCTTTTATACCAAAAACATCCATATTATATTTGTTTTTTGCCCGATAATAGATCGATCTAATTGCTGCATTAAGCCCTCCACAATCGCCACCACTTGTAAGAATTCCAATTTTTTTATAAGCCATTAAATTTAAATTTTCTTAAATATTCTTTTTTGAGATAAAGATGTTATAACATAAAAATTTCATAATGGAAAAAAAAGCCAAAATTATAGCAACTCTTGGACCTGCTATTCATAGTAACACGAAACTTAAACAACTCGTAAATTTGGGTGTCGATGCCTTCAGAATTAATTTTAGCCATAATACTCAAGGAATAAATAAGATTGTTTCAAAAATTAGAAAGATTGAAAAATCTACGAATAAAAAATTGGCTTTAATAGCAGACCTTCAAGGAGTAAAGCTTCGAGTAGGAAAAGTTAAAGGAGATAATCAAAAATTAAAATATAACCAAAAATTTACTTTTGATACAAACAAGAATATTGGAGATCGCTCAAGAATAAATTTTCCATATCCTAAAATTCTTAACAAATTAAAGAAGGGAAATAAAATTTTAATTGATGATGGAAAATTTACTTTTGTGGTCACTGATAAAAAAGGCTTTGCGGTCACAACAGTTTGTAAAAGTCAAAACTGCTATATAAAAAGTAACAAAAGTATTCATATACCTAATTTTGATATTGCTTTTAATAAATTAACTTTTAAAGATAAAAAAGATATAAAAACTGCAATTAAACTTGGTTGTAATTGGATAGCTCTTTCGTATCTTCAAAATGAAAAGTTAATACTTGAAACAAGGAAATTAATAAAGAAAGATATGGGTATAATTTCTAAAATTGAAAATAAACATGCCTTAAAAAATATAGTAAAAATTATAAAAGCTACTGACTCAATTATGATTGCTCGTGGTGATTTAGCGATTGATATTGGTCACAGCGAAGTGCCAAAAGTTCAATTAAGCCTCATAAAAAAATGTTCTCAATTTTCCAAATCTGTAATTGTGGCTACTCAAATGCTAGAGAGTATGATTGAAAATAATACAGCTACAAGAGCTGAAATAAATGATATTGCTACAGCAATTTTTCAAGGTGCTGATACAGTAATGTTATCTGCTGAAGCTGCAATAGGTAAATTTCCAACTCAAGCCGTTTCAACAATGACACAAACTATACTCTCAACTGAAAAATACAAAAGACAACACATTGAAGATTTTAAAAATTCAATAATTTCTAATAAAGATCCAGTAAAATCAATTTTACTATCTGTAAAAGATATTGCTTATAATACTAATGTAAAAGCAATTATTGTTTTTTCTAATTCTGGTAAATCTGCAAAATTAGTATCTGCGATGAGGCCTGCAGCTAAAATTGTAACAATTTCACCTAATATAAATGTTTCTAGACAAGTCTCTTTGCTTTGGGGCGTTCAATCAATTAATAGTCGTGATGCAAGCGGTTGGAAAGACATGATGTCTATATCTAAAGAAATTATAAAAAAACTTAAATTTATCAAAAAAAATGATTTTGTTATAATCACAGCTGGCCTACCCTTCGGTAAAGCAGGTATGACAAATATGGTAAGACTTTATAAAGTTGGAACATGATTGAACAAAATTATAGTATAAATGAAATTTTGTCAGCAGTTGACGAAATTCATAATAAAAAAAAAGAAAATAGAAATAAAGAAATATTAACTCCTTCAGTAAAAAAAAATTATTCTGAAGTACCAAAGCATACTCTAAAATTAATTGAAGAGGCTGAAGAAATTAAATAAGTCCTGCGATTTGAATTGTAGTATCACACATTCTATTAGAGAAACCCCATTCATTATCATACCAGGACAATACTCTACTAAACTTGCCTTTAATAACTTGTGTTTGGGTTAAATCAAATATCGAACTATGAGGATTATGATTAAAATCTTTAGATACTAAAGGAGCAGAATTAGTTGCTAATATACCTTTTAAAATTCCATTTGAAGCTTTGCTCATAGCTTCATTGATACTTTCTGTTGTCACTTCTTTTTTTGGTACAAAGGTAAGATCTATCAAAGATACATTTGGTGTTGGAACTCTTATAGCTGTTCCATCTAATTTTCCTTTTAGACTTGGTAAAACTAAACTCATTGCTTTTGCGGCACCTGTTGATGTTGGTATCATTGCATCACCAGAAGCTCTTGCTCTTCTTAAATCTTTATGAAGGGTATCCAATAATTTTTGATCGCCAGTATAGCTATGTATGGTGGTCATATAGCCATATTCAATACCAAAAGAATTCTCTAATACCATTGCTACTGGCGCTAAACAATTAGTAGTACATGAGCCATTAGAAATTATATTATGCTCTTTTTTTAAATCTTTACTGTTAACACCTTGAACAACAGTAAAATCAACTTCTTTTGCGGGCGCAGAAATAATTACTTTTTTTGCTCCTGCCTCTAAATGTTTGCTAGCCGTTTCCTTGTCTAAAAAAAAACCTGTGCATTCTAAAATTACATCTGCTCCAATTTTTCCCCAGGGTAGTTTAGCAGGATCTCTCTCTGCAAAAACTTTAATGTTCTGATCACCAATTTTAAAGCCATCATCAGAAGTCTTAACATTTTCACCCAAGGTACCGTGAGTGCTATCAAACTTAATTAAATGAGCATTTGCTTCGATTGATCCTAAGTCATTTATTCCAACAACTTTTATTTTACCTTTATAGTTTTCCAAAATGGCCCTTAATATAAGCCTTCCTATTCTACCAAAACCATTAATACCAATATTTATCATTTTTAATTTATAAGTTATTAATATATTTTTTGTAAATTAGCAAATAAATTAAATTTATATATCTTGATTTAAAAAAAATTATTTCTTTCTATTAACAATATCAAAAATTAAATCTTGAATAACTGGTCCTGGAAAATATTTTTTTAGAGCTCCACTACAAAAAATATCAATTTTTTTTGATTTATATTTTATAAAATTTCTTACAGGAATATTATTAATTCTTAAGTTTGCGATATGGTTTGATAAGAAATATCTTATTTTATTAGTTTTCATTTTCAAAACTTCTTCACAAGAAATCTTGTGATTCTTTGTTATGTTAGAAAATTTTTGTAAAATAAAGGTTTTATCTATTAATTTATAATTTAATGATTTATTAAAAATTAATTTTTTAAGAATTTGATTTATCGGCATTGGAATATAATAATCAGATTTATTATTATTAAATAAATCTAAAACATAGCTACATTGTCCATCATCATAAGATATTGTATCACTACTGTTTATCCATCCAGATGCAAACATTAATTTAATTAAATTTAAATTTCCCACACATAAAACTATCTTATTTGCTTTAATTGAATTACCATTGTCGAAAATGATTTTTAAATTTTTTTTTCTTATATTAATACTCTCAACTCTTTTAGAAATTAATTGATTGTTGAAAAAAGATTTTTTTATCCTAAATATTTTGTTTTTTGAATTTGAAACACAGTAAGTATTCGAATATTTTGATTTATCACTAAAAATCTTATTTATAAATAATATTTTTCCTTTAAAAAATCTTTTATAATTTTGATTTTTTAAAAACTGTTTATGTCTTTTATAATTAAGGTAACCACCCCAAATATTTGAATTTCCACCGATGGAGTCGTATTCATAAAAGTTTTTGCTTTTAATTACCCTGGCATCAGAATTAGTAAGAATCTTTATTTTTTTTTTAATATTGTTTTTAAAATAGACGAATGAACTTAAACCAGATCCAATAATAATTTCTTTTTGTGACTTCATTTTAATCAAATTTCTTTTTAAGATAAATTATATTCGTATTTTTGTTGAATATTTTAAATTTGTTTCTACTATAATATCTATAGGCTTTTAAATTATTTTTTTCAAAACATAGAAATAATTGATTAGCTTTATGATTTTTAAGAATTTTTTTATAAAATTTTGTTAATAAAGCGTCTTTTTTTTTAATTGATATATTTAGGAAATTATTTTTTAGAATAATTAAATGCAACAAATGAAGATAATTCTTATTTATTTTCAAATTTGTGTTTTTTTTTAAAGACTCTACTAAAAAAAAGAAATTTTTTATAATAATTAAAGGATTTTGAATTAAGTGATAAAATATTTTTTTACTCAATATTTTATAATGTTTATATTCTACAACTGTAATAATCGCTACAATCTTATTTTTTAATTTAACGTTGTAAAGATGTATAATATTTTTTTGCACCATCTGTTTAAAAAAGTTAAAACCTAAATGAATAAAAATTGAAGAAGTAATTTTATTACTAATAATCTTATAATTTTTATTTAAATTTTTTTTGGTTTTGATTAATTTGAAATTCATCTCAATAAAAAGTATTTATAATTGAAGATATTTTTATTATATCTCTTTGATTAATATTTGTGTGAATAGGTAAGCATAAAATTTTTTCTTCAACAATATTGGTGTCTTTGAAATCAATATCTTTAAAATTACTTTGTTGCTTTACATTATTAATATACCAAGTATGTCTTACGTCGTAGCCAACTGTCATTAGTTTACTATGAGCCTCTTTATTGCTTATGTTTTTTAGTATTATTGGAAATTCTAGAAGAGCATTCTCTCCATTAAAGCAATCGGACTTTATAGCTACGTCATCATTGATACTTATGTAAAACAATTTTGCCTTATCAATTCTCTCCTTAATATCTCTATTAATTTTTTTTAGATTATAAATTCCAACATCATTCATTAACCAATTAAAATCATAATTATAAACTTCTGGAATTTTATTTTCTAATTTATGGAATAAAACTGGATATATTTTTTTTAATATAAATTTATTTTTTTTTAAATAGATATATTTTAAAAAATAATGCATTAATTGATAAGAATAATTGTTGAAAAAAAGTTTAATAAAAATTGCTGTAAATAAAAGGTTTAAGGACTTAGATTTAGGAAATTTTTTTAATTTTAAATCAAAATTTATATTCTTAAATATTTCATCGTCTTTAATATAAATTGCTCCACCCGTAAAAGTGTTTAAATTTTTTACCATAGCAAAACTAAAAAAACCAAAATCTCCCAATGTACCTAAAAATTTATTATCTATTTTAGCTCCAAAATTAATCGCGGCATCTTCTATTATGTAAATTTTCTTATTGAATCTTAAAATAAAATTTTCAATACTTTTTTTATTTGAATATAAATGAGTAATTATCACTCCAGCTGAATTTTCATCAATTTGTTTTTCTAAAGACTCCTCATCTATCAATCCGGTTGTTTTATTAATATCTATGTATTTGATCTTTCCTCCCGCGTATATAATAGAGTGTATAACTGCAGGAATAGTGTACGGTGCAATAAAAAAAGTTTTTTTATTTTTTTTTTTAATTATTATCTTAATGATTTCATAAAGAGCTGTTCTACCAAGAGAAGTAAGTACTAAATTTTTAGTTTTTAGAAATTCTTTTAAATATTCAAGAAAATTTTTTTTGTTTAGTAAAAAATTTTTTAAAATTTGAAAAAAATTTGTGACATTAAAATGTACAAATAATCTAGTTCTTTTATTTAACATACAAACTAATTTGTATCATTAAGTTCACGTGTTATCTTTTTTATAAATTGGTTCAATAGAACGGAGTCTTCTTTATTTAAAATTCGATCTTTCTTTAAGCCTTCTTTTAATTCAGATCTAATTTTATCTTTCAAAAAATTTAGTTTATCTTTATTTAGAGAGTTTTGAATTTTAGACTCGTAACTTTTAATTACATACCCAAACGTCCCATAAAAGACTACAAAAATCATAAAACCTATGAATAGCGCTTTATAAACAAATATTTTCATTTTTATTTTTTTTTATAAATTGAATATATCTTTGTACCATCAACCGAAAATATTTTATACAAGTAAAAATTTTCTGGAATCTGATATTTCTTATTAAAATTAGTATCAACATCATAATAATGGTTACTGTAAATAAAATCAGCATTCTCAAAATTAGTTCCAGTAAAATTTAATTTTTTCCATAGATCTTGATTTATCATCGATCTAGCATCTTCAAGAGGTGTCCATGATGCTGTGCCAATAAGAGTTATGCCATTATTAAATTTTAATATTTCTTTAATAGCATGCATTCTTGATAGTGACTGGGTATCGATTTCAAATTTCTCCCTCTTACTTTTTGAAATCAAATTATTAAAATAAGAGCTTTGAAAAGGATGATATTGGTAAATGTCGACTAATTGAATTGATAAAAAAATGATTAAAGAATATTTAATAATTTTATGCTTTAGATTATCTCTTTTAAATTTTTCAAATAAAAAAAATATACAAAAACATACAAAATATAATATATAAAAATTTAAAAAATAAAAATGTCTCCACCCACTTAAGAGAGCTAAATCAACTGAAATATAAAGTAAAATAATTAATACAAAATTAATTAAAATCATCAAATCAAAGGCTTCTTTTTTCGAATTCCAGAAATCATACTTTCCAAATGTATTGAAACTTTCAACATTTATAAAATTATTTGCAAATCTACTACACATTAAAAAGAGTCCATAAAAAAATAAAATTAGTATAAAAACTGGAGTTGATAAAATAATCCAAGTTGGTAAATATGATAATGGTAAATATTTTGATTGGTAAAATTCACCATTAAAATAAACTATTGGATTCATTGCTTGAAAAAATGGACTAAAAAAATTAAACCATTCTGGCACGGATAAAGTCCATAAATAGGGCCAATGTAAAAATAAAAAAAATGAAAAAGAAATAATAAAAATAAAAATTATTTTAAAGTTTTCTTTATATTTGGCGTCACTTAAATGTTTTAAAAATATGAAAAAAATAAATGAAAGAGGGATTAATATACCAATAATTCTTGTTGAAACACAAAGAGCACAAAATAAAGAAAAATAAGTTAAATTTTTAATAGACTCATTTTTTAAATAATTTAATAGAAAATAAATATTAAAAGTTACAATTATTAAAAAAAGCGTATCTTTATTATCAAAAAAAATACTGCCGAAAATTCTAGGTAAAAAAATAAATATTAGAAAACCAAAATTAGCTACAAAAAAGTCATTAAATCTATTTAGAATTATTTTATAAAAAGTGAAGGCTCCAATTAATGAAATGACAAACATTGCAATATGCCTTAGTCTAAAATAATTTTGGGGCTGATTAATCTCAAAAATAATTTCAATTAAAGCTAAAGGTAAATCAAAAACCACTCCATAGTACGGCACTTTTTCAATTGGAAACAAGTTTGGTGTAAAATAATTTATTTCATTTAATTTTTCTGAAACTCTTAATGATAAAAAATCTAAATTTGTGAAATTTAAAATATAATTAAGCCAATAAAATCCAGATTTTCTCTGAAAATGCTCTTCTATACCTATTCCGTAATCATTAATTATGTTGAACCCAATTATACTTGTAATAAACAGTAATAAATATATTAAATTTTTTTTTAAAAAGAAATAACTCATGAGCTTATGATATATTATAACGTTTATTTCACAAATATATATAAATGAATTATTCAATTATTGTTCCGATTTATAAAGAGGAAAAAAATATTTCCAAATTAATTCATAAAATTAAAAAGGAATTAAAAGGAAAAATTGTTTACGAATTGATTTTTGTAGATGATGACTCTCGTGATCAGTCAAAAAAAATATTCAATAAATATTCAAATAAAAATTTTAAATTTTATATAAGAAAAGATAAACCTAGAGATTTATCTAAGTCTGTTGTTTATGGTTTTGAAAAATCTAAATATAACAATTTAATAGTAATGGATGGTGACCTTCAACATAATCCAAGAGATATATTAAAATTTATTAAAATTTTTAAAAAAACAAAATGCGATATTGTTATTGGTTGTAGGAAATTAGCTAATTACAAAAAAGCTAACCTAAATCCAATCAGGTTTATATTTTCAAAATCTCTGAATCATGTCTTTAACTTCATTTTTAATCATAAAATTTCAGACCCAATGTCTGGTTTTTTTTTGGTAAAAAAAGAAGTTTACAATAAAGTTAAAAAAAAATTAATTCTTCTTGGTTATAAAATTCTTATTGATATTATATTAAGTGCTAAAAAAAATATTTTAATAAAGGAAGTTAAAATAAACTTTAGTGTAAGAGACAAAGGTTTCAGTAAAATGCGTTTAAAAATTCTTTTACAACTAGTAATATTCATTTTTATAAAGTATTTCAAATATGAAAAAAAAAATTGATATTAATAAGAACACAGAGAACACATTATTAAATCAGAAAAAAAAATTTAAAATTAATGGTGGAATTTCAGAGTGTATAAAATACGAAAATAAATTTTTTTTTAAATCATTCGATTTAGTTGGAAAAGATTTAATTGAATTTGGATGTGGTATATTTCCATCCTGTTTAGGTATTAATAAAGATAAGATGCCTAAAACCTATATAGCAACTGACACATCAAAAAAAATAATAAAAAATGCAAAAATTAATGACAATAGACCAATTTATAAAGTTTGTGATTTAGAAAAAAAAATTAATATAAAAAAAAAATTTGATATAATTGTTTTAAAAGGTGTTCTGCACCACACCAAAAATCCAGAAAAAATATTATCCAAGCTAAAAAAAATTCTAAAAAAAAATGGAATAATAATTATAAGTGAGCCAAATTTAACAAGTGTTTTAGGAAATTTTTTAAAGTGGTTTCTTGCATTTGCTTTTAAGATTTCTATGGAAGACTCTCCTTATGGTCAATATAGCTTTAAAAAAATAAATAAATGCATCAAAATTGCTAATTTAAGAATTGTCAATAAGTGGTATACAGTTTTAATTTTACTTATTTTGACAGGGGACTATGGAAGAATTATGGTTTTTCCTGATAATAGATTTTTATTTAGTTTATTCATAACTATTGAAAATTTTTTGTTTTATATATTTAAATATATTGGTATTGCTAAATTTTTAAATTTTAAATTAAACATAGTACTTAAAAAAAATTAAGATTCTATTTTAAATACTTAAACAAATTTAAAAACCAATATAAAATAAAACACACAAATTATTGTTGCTATTGGTAGCATTACGCCAACTATACCAAGCCAAGCCAAATGTATAAAAGCGCTTCCAAGCAATGAAATAAATAATCTATCGCCTCTAGTAGTATCTAGTCCTAAAATACCTCTCCTAGGAGAACCACCTGGCACTTTTTTTTCCCAAAAATACATTATGGTAATACAAATTGCTATGAATATAAAAAAACTAGCTGTTGGCCAAGTCCAAGCCATCCAAGTGATAAAATCAAAATCAAAGAGACCTTTTTCTTTTGGTTGACCAACTGTTGACCAACTAGATGCATGAAGGTTTGCAAACATTATACCCTCCCCATTGCAAATCCTTTGGCAATATAGTTTCTTACGAAATAAATTACTACCGCTCCAGGAATAATGGTTAAACTACCAGCCGCAGCTAATAAGCCTAGTTCATAACCAGATGTACTAGAAGTTCTTGTCATAATTGCTGCAATTGGTTTGGCTATTGTTGCTGTCAATGTTTTAGCTAATAATAATTCCACCCAAGAAAACATAAAACAGAAAAACATTGTAATACCAATTCCAGCAGCAATGGTTGGAATAAATATTTTAAAGAAAAATCTTCCAAAAGAATAACCATCAACATAAGCTGTTTCATCTAATTCTTTCGGTACCGCAGACATAAAACCTTCCAAAATCCATACTGCTAATGGAATATTGAATAAACAATGTGATAATGCGATTGCTATATGTGTATCAAATAAATTTACGGATGAATAAAACTGAAAAAATGGCAAAGCAAAAACAGCAGGTGGCGCCATCCTGTTCGTAAGTAGCCAAAAAAATAAATGTTTATCTCCCAAAAATTTATATCTTGAAAAGGCATACGCTGCTGGTAAAGCAGCAGATACAGATATTATCGTATTAAAAACTGTATAGGTTATAGAATTTACATATCCCATATACCATGTGCTATCTGTAAATATGGTTTTGTAATTATCTAATGTAAAGTCTTGTGGCCATAAAGAATAGATATTTATAATTTCTGTAGTAGTTTTGAATGACATATTTAATAGCCAATAAATTGGAAGCATTAAAAAAATGATATAAATTGTAGGTACTAGCCATTTTATTTTATTCATGATCTAGCCTCATCTCTCATCATTATACTGTAAAAAACCCAACATATTAAAAGCACAATTAAAAAATAAATTAGCGACATAGCTGCGGCAGGGCCGAGATCAAATTGCCCTAAAGCCATTTTAACTAAATCAAGTGATAGAAAGTTCGTAGCATTTCCTGGTCCGCCTCCTGTTAAAACAAAAGGTTCTGTATAAATCATAAAACTGTCCATAAACCTTAAAAGAATAGCCAATGTTAAAACTTTTTTCATTTTTGGTAATTCTATATATCTAAAAACATCCCATCTGCTCGCACCATCAATCTCAGCAGCTTGGTAGTAAGCTGGCTGGATAGAGTTTAAGCCTGCGTAAGATAATAAAACAACCAAAGATGTCCAATGCCAAACATCCATTAATATGGTTGTGAACCATGCATCGCCGCTTTGTTGGGTAAAATTGTAGTCGAAACCTAAACTATTTAAAGAATTACCCAAAAATCCAATATCAGGTAAAGCAAATATATTCCACATTGCTCCAACCACATTCCATGGAATTAAAAGTGGCATCGACATTAAAATTAAACAAACAGGAACCCCCCAACCTTTTTTAGGCATTGTGAGAGCTATACCTATGCCTAATGGTAATTGAATTAATAAAATTATAAAGGTAAATATAACTTGTCGTCCTAATGAAGCATGAAATCTTTCAGAATGTAAAATCTCTTTAAACCATCTCGTTCCTTCCCAAGCAAAAACATTACTTCCAAAAGTTTCTTGAAAAGAATAATTGACTACAGTCATCAAAGGAACGGCAGCGTTAAACGCAACCAGCACAAATACTGGAATTACGAAGAACCAAGCTTTTTGATTAAATGTTTTATTCATTATTCAATTATCCAATTATCTCCATAAGCAAATGTATATTTTTGATTGAAAGTAATATGTGCACTCCCACTAGGTATTTGAGTAGATGAACTAGCTAAAATTTTAATACTTCCACTGTCGCATTCTGTATCTATTACTTTATGTCTACCTGTATCACTTACTCTTTTTACCTTAACAGCGATACCGTCAGTAGAAAAATTAATAAACTCTGGTCTAATTCCAACTTGAGTTTTATTAAAATTGGTATTTTTTAAATTAGAATTAGTCGGTAATATTTTACCCTCAAAATTTATTTGACCATTTTTTATCTCGCACGGAAGGATATTCATTCCAGGAGAGCCGATGAAATGGCCAACAAAAGTATGTTTTGGTTTTTCAAATAATTCAACTGGAGTACCTGTCTGAACAATCTGACCTTCGTGCATTACTACAACTTGATCAGCAAAAGTTAGTGCTTCGATTTGATCGTGTGTAACATAGATCATTGTGCGATTAATTTTTTGATGTAATTCTTTTAATTTGGATCTTAAAACCCATTTTAAATGTGGATCAATTACAGTTAGTGGTTCATCAAACATGATTACATTTACATCTGATCTCACAAGTCCTCTACCTAGAGAAATTTTTTGTTTTCCATCTGCTGTTAAGCCAGATGCTTTGTTGTCCAAAGTTGGGGTGAGCTCCAACATCTCTCCTATTTCTTTTACTTTGGTGTCAATTTCTGTTTCTGATAAGCCTCTATTTTTTAATGGAAATGCTAAATTATCGTACACTGTCATAGTGTCATAAATAACAGGAAACTGAAAGATTTGAGCAATATCTCTCTCGACTGGATTTAGAGCTGTAACATCTTTATCGTTAAACATTACTTCGCCTTTTGATGGTTTTAGTAATCCAGAAATAATATTTAATAATGTTGTTTTTCCACATCCAGAGGGACCTAGTAAAGCGTAAGCTCCTCCATCTTTCCAATCAATATCTATTCCTCTTAAAGCCCAATCTGTGTCATTGTTTTGTTTTGCTAAATAACTATGACTTAAATTCTTTAAAGTTATTTTAGCCATGGTTAACCAATCTGTTATTTTGATCAAAATATAAAAATTCATTTATATTCATGTGTAATTTTGTATCTTCACCAATATTTTTTTGCTGAATGCCGTTAGATAATGAAACCCAATTTAAATTGCCATTATTGAAATGGATTAAGCTTTCTGAACCGCTTAGTTCAGAAATTTGAACTTTTCCACTAATTTCAACAGAATTATTACCTTCTTTGTATGTTGTTATATTATGAGGTCTTATTCCTATTTTATATTTTCCATCTTTAATTTTTATATTTGATTTCCATTTCACATTATTATCCGTCAATTTAAAAGTATCTCCAGTTTTAATTATTTCGGCTATATTCATTGGTGGATCGCTAAATACTTTTGCTGACGTTAAATTTTTTGGCTTATTATATACATCCAGGGTCTTACCGTATTGAATAACATTACCTTCTAGTAATGTTGCAGTATTTCCTCCAATCATTAACGCATCTAAAGGTTCTGTTGTTGCATACACAACAATACAATCTCTGTCTTCAAATAATTTGGGTAATTCCTCTCTTAATTCTTCTCGAAGTTTAAAGTCTAAGTTTGCTAAAGGTTCGTCTAAAAGTATTAAATCTGAATCTTTTACTAAAGCCCTAGCCAAAGCTGTTCTTTGTTGTTGGCCACCTGATAATTCATCAGGTTTTTTATCTAACATTGCGGATAATTTTAAAAGTTCTGCAACCTTTCCAACTCTTTCTTTAATTTCATCTGATTGAATTCCAGTAATTTTTAAAGGTGATGCTATATTTTCAAATACTGTAAAATTTGGATAATTAATGAACTGCTGATAAACCATTGAGCAATTTCTTTTTTGAACTTCTTTGCCTGTAACGTTCTCTCCATTAAACCAAATTTCTCCAGAAGTAGGTTTGTCTAAACCAGCCATGATCTGCATTAAAGTCGTTTTACCTGCTAATGTGGATCCTAATAAAACGTTTATAGTGTTTTTTTCTAATTTGATATTCGTAGAATGTATGTGAGTTTCTATACCAA
>Ga0181422_1000302_pt1 | contig 16129 bp, 12 predicted proteins | sample 45SPOviralmetaG_FD_130147 | JGI IMG/M metagenome (GOLD analysis project Ga0181422, IMG submission 130147) | Marine viral communities from the oligotrophic San Pedro Time Series (SPOT) site, San Pedro Channel, CA, USA - 45 SPOT_SRF_2013-07-18 | ecosystem: Environmental > Aquatic > Marine > Strait...
ATACAAGGATATAGAGATGCGTCAGCAGCGGTCGCCGCAGCAATAGCAAGATTTTCTGATCCGTTAAATCAATATGGTAATAATCCTTTTATGGCAAACCAAGGTGGCCGTGTGGGTTATAATAATGGAAGTAGTCCAATGGGTGTACAAGGACTTTCATCAATGATGGCACCTTTACTTCCAAACATTCAAGTTAATGATGATGATTTAACAAGAGAATTATTTAGCGAAATGATGGGAGCACAAACGTCTGATAACGACGAAGGTATACCTATTTCTCTTTTAAACTCTATGGCAGAAGAACAAGCAAAAGCTAAGAGAAAAAGAGATAGAGAACTAATGAGTTATTTTGGTATGAACCAAGGTGGTCGTATAGGTATGAACATGGGCGGTGGTCTTGGTAGCATTCCACAAACACCAACAGTGCCACAAGGCATGCAGTTAGATGGCCGCGGTGGAGGATTTATTCCTATGGGAGCACAAGAACGAAAAGACGACGTGCCAGCAATGCTAGCAAAGAATGAATTTGTAATGACCGCTGATGCTGTACGAGCAGCAGGTGGCGGAAGTATTGAAAAAGGTGCACAAAAAATGTATGATGTAATGAACCAATTGGAGTCACAGGTATAATGAGCAACGGAACAACACAAAAAACACCAGCAGAACAATACGCAGAGGCTACAAAATTATTAGCAGACGCACAAAATAAACTTGGTGCTGATTCAATTGATATTAAACAAAGCTCCCCGTTTATTGAAGGACTATTACAAGCATACGGTCCACAGATGGCTGCTAATTTAGCAAGCCCTATTGATGCAAGAGGCGGTGTAAACCAATACGGACAATCTTACGGTTCGTTCATGCCATCAATGCAAGGACAAAATCAATTACAACAACAAGCGATACAACAATTATTAAATCAACAAGGATTAGGCACAGCACAGTTTGGACCAGGTGGTCAGTTTACAGGAATATCTGGCACCGGATCGGGGATCGCGAGTTATCAACCATTTTTAAATCAGGCTGCAACTGATTTAAACGCAGCTTCTGCTGCCGCAGCAGCAGGACAGGGTGCCGGCGCAGGAGCTTTAGGACAAGCACAACAAGCATATAACGCAGCACAAGCAGCAGCCGCAGCTGGGCAAAATGCAGGTGCACAATTTATGGGACCGGGTGCATACAAACAATTTATGGATCCTTATCAAAAACAAGTTATCGATGCATCACTTGCTCAGTTTGATAAAAAATCAGGAGAACAAGCAAGAGCTGCAGGACTAGCAGCAGCAAAAGGTAGCGCGTTTGGAACAGAACGATTTGGTGTACAAGAAGGTTCACGTCAAGCACAATCTAATTTAGACAGAGCATCAATGACAGCAAACATGTTATCACAAGGATACCAACAAGCTAAACAAGCAGCAGCAAACGCATTTACACAAGCTAATCAACAAGCATTACAAAATATGAATATGTATGGACAAGCTGGTCAAGGTCAACAAAATTTGGCACAAGGACTACAAGGTCAAGCAGCACAGAATTTAGGATTATTCCAAAGCTCAGCACAAGGACAGCAAGGTATGGCACAACTACAGCCATCGTTAGCAGGACAAGGCATCGCGGCTCTTGGTCAAATGGGTGCACAACAACAGGCACAAGGTCAAGCGGCTTTAGATACAGCAGCAAAAGGAAATCAAATGGTAGCATACCAACCACAACAAGGTTTAGGTTTCTTTGGAAGTCAGTTAACTGGATTGATGGGTGGATACGGAACGCCAAACACATTCTCTTCTACAACACCTGACGCAGGCACAAGCCCTATGTCAATGTTACTAAGTGGTATTGGTGCAGGAGCTAATATTGGAAACTTATTTGGGTACGGTGGTTAATGAGTATAACACTTAGAAGAAAAATGTTTAAACTTGGTGGTGAAACAAACACACACGGCATTGGTATAACTTCAGGTCTAGAATACAGAAGACCAGGATACAATGCTGGTGGACAAGTTGCACCTATCGGTAGTGATGTTTATCCAAAAGTTATGGGACCTGACGGACAGATGAGAGAGGCACACAATATTGGAATGTCTGCATTAAATTTTGCACTTGCAGGAATACCAAAAGGTATTTCATATCTTAAAGGTTTAATAACTAACCCAAACGTTAGAAAGTATGGATTAAATCAAGCTGATGAGATTGCTGCAGAAATAGCTAAAAAAAAGAAAATGGGTATTACGATGGGTGAAAAAAGTATGAAAGCTTTATTGGATAGTAAAAAAGCTTTAACCGGAACTCAACAAGCTTTACAAGCAGGAAAATATTTAGGTTTGCCTGGTGTGTATGGTTTAGGTGCAGCGACAGCACTTGGCGAAAGAGCGGGTATAATAGACCCTGAAAGAACTAACGTTGAAAAGTATGGAACTATGGTTGGTCAAGGTGCTCTTGATTATTTAAGTGCTCCTGCAGCTGTAAATCTTGTGGCGCAAGGTTCTTTTGACAAGCCTGGTGACGAAGATGCTTCAATAACAAAACTTTCTGAACTTATTTCCGGTAAATCAGACTCAGTAGAAGAAACAGTAGGCAGTGCTAACGACACAGCTGGTGGATTAAATCAAAAAGATATATCACCTGCTATGGAAACAGCACAAACACAAGAAGAACAATTTGCAAAGATGAAAGCAGACGCTGACGCGCGGGCCGAGATGTATTATGCAATGCTTGGTGGAGACGGACCTAACAAAGTTAGAGCTCTTGCTGATGCGTTTACAACTGCAGGTGCTTTGTATGATGAAGACAAGTCACAAGCACTAGCAGGATTTAGTCAAGGCATACAAGGTGAACTAGATAGAGATGAAACAGTTCGTGATGAAGCTAGACGTCTTGGTCTACAAGAAGTTGTAGGACTACGTGATGAAGAAAGAATGGATACAAAAGCTAGAGAACAAATGTTTGAACAAGCTGAACTATCAATTGTAGCATCACCTGATTTAACACCTGAACAAAGATCATCAGCACTGCAAGGTTTAAGAGCCTATAAAGAAGGCATCGTGGATATTCTTCCTACCAATGATAAAGGCGACGAAGCAGAAACAGAACGTATGGCTGCAGGAACAGTTTATTATGACCCTGCTAATTTGTATGGTGGTATGTATGTGGCTAAACCTACTACACCAGATGCTGAAGTTAAATCATTTACTACACTAGCGGAAGCCCAAGCCCACGCGAGGAGCTAGGGTATGTTACCAATAATAAACGTAGGCGGTAAGTATGTATTTAAGGGTGGTAAAACAGCTTTAAACAAAATATTCAAAAGCATAGATAAAGAATACGAATCAATTATAGGAAGTAAAAACATTAAACCAGAAGGCGTTAAAAGAAAAAAAGACGTATTAGAATATGTGTTTAATAACCCTTTTGATAGCGACAGAGCTGTAGCAAAAAAGTTTGGATTAAACCAAGTTAGTGTTTCAAACTATAAAAGAAAATATGGTCTTACTGGTGCTGCTGACAAAAGCGTAAATAAACAATTAGCTAAAGGCGATGAAGAGCTAACATCTATTTTGGATAAAATAGATGATAATTTTAATCCTGATAGTAAGTATAAATTAATGCACGCTGTACGAAAAGACGCTATTGCATATAAATACAACAACCCTACCGCTAATACAACTCAAGTACAAAATTATATAAAAAACAACAAAGGTTTAGACATAAGTAGAGGAGTAACAGGAAAATATATTACAGAAGCAAATTTAGCTTATAAAGGAACAGCAGTAAAAGTTTTAAAAGATCAAAATAAAATTATAAAAGGATATAAAAAATATAAAAAAGATAAAAAACTTAATCCAACAGGTGAAGATCCGTCCATGCAAGAGTTGTCAGACTATTTGGGTTTTGAAAAATCAGGAAAAGTTAGTCGGATAAGTAGACTAAAAGCTCAAGCTGAAAGAATGGGAAGAGAAGACCCTTTTAAAGATTTAAATTTTAAATTAGGTACTGCTACAAAAGGGGGAACTTTTGATCCAGGTGAAGTGAGACGTTTAAAAGATATAGAATTAAAAGAATTTTATTCTAATAAAGACATACCAGAAGCAATAAAACAAATGAGAAGAGAGTTGGATAAAAAAATAAAAAATTCTACTATATCTAAATACAATGAATTTTTTCCACATAAAAAAATGGTAATAGACCACATTGAGTCTTATTGGAATGCAGCTGCTAAAAATTTACCTTATGAAGATGTTGCTAATTGGAATGTTGTAAATAAATACATAAACGGAATGAAAGCGGCATTAATAGAAAATACACAAACAGGTCTACAACATTATAATAAACTATGGAAAAACGCTAAAGGGTTTAAAGAACAAAGAAAATTAGTTAAAGAATACGACAGGCAATTTGAAAAATTTAAAAACATTATTAGCGATGCAGATGTAATAATAAGAGATAATGGTGTTGAATATTTACCTAAAAAATTTACACGTTTTGCTGATGAACATTATAAAAATTTTAATAAAAATATGACATTTGATGATTTAGGTAAAATGATAGATGACATGAACACAGAATTAAAAATGGCTAGTGGTGATGGAGCTGTAGAAGTAGTTGATCAAGCTGGAAGAAAAGCTCTTGGTTTAACTTATAACAAAGGTGGCCGCGTTGAGATGGACGAAGGTGGCACAGCGTTTGATGCATTGATAAAACAAAACCAAGAAGAGCATGGCATGGAACTAAAAGATGCTATTGATGAAGCTATAAAAGAGATGTTAGACAGAAAAGGTTATGCTGACGGTGGACGTGTAGGGTACGCAGAGGGTAACAGAGTCATACCATCAGCAACACAAAGAACAATTGGTAGTGGTAGCACAAGAACAATTGGTGGACCAACAAACAAAGTAGGTAACATAGAAAGTATGCTAGCAGGTATAGGCGCTGGTCTAATTGACATACCTCGTGGTGCATTCGTGCTTGGTTCTGCATTGATTGACATGGGTCTTGGTACAAACAACGCAGCTAAAGTTGAGAAATTTTTTGATGAACTAACAGACTTAGATGAGAAAGCAGATGCCACAACAATAGGTGGTATAGTTAGATTATTAACAAACCTTGGTGTACCTGGTGCACAAGCGTGGAACATGGGTACAAAAGCTGCAACAAAAGCATTGCTTGCAAAACGTAACGGTAACTATTTTAGAATTACAGATCCAAAGTTAGAAGAAAGAATGAAGACTGCATTGAATGGTAAAGGCAGACTGTATGCAACACTTGGTGGAGCTGGTGCTGTTGGTGTATCTGATGCAATATTTATAGGCGACGTCAACAAAGCAGGAACGTTAGGTGATATGTTTGGCGGACCAACACAGTTAAACGAAAACGACGAGAACGACTCATCTAAAGAAGTTATGAATAGAATGAAGTTTGGTTTAGACAGTTCGTTAATGATGGGCGTAATCGGTGGCACAGGGTCAGCTATTAAGACAGCTGTTAAACGTCGTAACGATTTATCTTCTGACAACGATGCACTAGACAGGTTCTTAAGTAAACTTAGACCACGTGGTGACAAGCCCCAAGAGTTTTTTGAAATGGAAAGAGCTAGTCTTGGAGCGCGGGCCGGGGATGTAAACTATGCTGGTGAAGTTGCACGTAGTTTAGACAAACACATTGACGGTATTTTTCCGTTTGTAGTTAATCCATTTAACAAAATGGGTAATGAGGGGCGTAAAGAATTTATGAAGGAAATGAATGATGTGTTGTTGTCTGGTAAAGCAGACATAGGTGTGACCGGTAGGTTTGATTTTGGTGAACTTGATTCTGATATGGTTAAATCATTAACAGCTAAAATGAAAGCTAAAGGTGCAAAACAATCTGATATTGATGGTGTGTTTAAAGAGTTCTACAATATACGTGGTGGATGGGGGCATATGTTTAGTCGTCTCGGTGCAAAGATGGACAAGGCAAACTTAGATGAGTTTAGAGATTTGTTTAGTAAAAAATTTAGTAACTACCTTGGATCAACATACGAAATATTTCAAAACAAATCTATTATACCAATGGTTAACTACAGACCAAGTGAAGAAGCTGTTAACAAAGCTATGGTTATGTTTAAACAATCTGCAAAAGAAGCAGGTGAAGAAATAACAGACGCACAAGCACGACACTATGTAGACAAAATTGTAGAGGGCACTAGACCAACAAGTAGTCCAAGCACAGTTGGGTTATATTTAGATGTGCCAGATTTTTTTGCTAACAGAACAATACTAGATGACCTTGCAGGAAAAAATAAAGTTGGTTTAGAAAATTTTACTGATGATGCAAAACAAGTTTTTAATGAACTACTAGGTAAGATAGAAGACCCTATGCAAACAGTGTTAGCAGGCACAGGCAGACTATCATTGATTGCAAGACGTAATGAATTTTATAATGATCTTATTAAACGTAGCAAAGAAGATATTGCAGCAGGCAACAAAGGTTTCTTTTACGAAACAGAAGTAGATGCAATTAATGCACTTGGTCCTAATGTTAAGAAAGTTGAGATTGATCCGTCACGTACAATAGAAGCTGGTATTACAAACCCTATGAATGGTATGTACGCAGAAAAATCTGTAGCAGAAGCTATTGAACAAAGCGCCATGGTACAAAGAGATAAAGAATGGTACACACAAATGTATGACAGTTTCATCTTGTATCCAAAAGCAACGTCACAGATTGCAAAAACAATATTAAGTCCTATCACGCACGTGCGTAACTTTGTATCTGCTGGTGCATTTGCCGGAGCAAACGGATTGTTACCAGGTGTAACTGTTAGTCCTGATAAAATGGCAGTGGCTATGAAAGAAGCGTACCGTTCACTGCAAACCAATCTACCTGGATCGCGGATCGCGAATGACGAGTACAGAGAACTATTAAGATTAGGTGTTGTAAACAGTAACGTTCGTCTTGGTGATCTACAAAGACTATTAAAAGATGTACAGTTTGGTTCAACACTAAACGCGCAAACTGGATTGCGTGGACTTACAAAGCAATTATCTAAAGCTAAAAAATGGACAGAAGATATGTACACAGCTGAAGATGATTTTTGGAAAATTACAAGCTACGCACTAGAGCGACAAAGACTGAATGATGCTTATGCAAAAGTTGGCATAAAGGTAGACCCAAAAGCATTAAATGAAGAAGCAGCTAGTATTGTTAGAAACAATATACCTAACTACGACATGGTAAATGAGTTTGTAAAAGGCCTAAGACGTCTTCCGTTTGGTAATTTCGTATCTTTCCCCGCAGAAATTATGAGAACAACTACTAACATTTTAGGTCGTGGTCTAAAAGAAATTAACTACCAACACACATTGGATGACGGTAGAGTTGTAAATCCACTACGTGGCATAGGTATGAAACGATTATTTGGTTTAGGAGCAACAGTTGTTGCAGTGCCATACGGTGTTACTAAAGGAGCTCAAGCGTTGTATGATGTTAGCGATGTGGAGATGGATGCGCTTAGACGATTTGTACCTGAGTGGTCAAGAAACTCTACACTAGTTCCAATCAAAGACAGAGAAACAGGAGAACTAAAATACATAGATTTTTCACACACAAATGCATACGACACAATGATCAGACCAATTAATACTATGATAAATAGTATTGGTAAAGGTGTTGATGAGGGTGAGATTATGAAGAACGTAGCTGTTGGTATGTTTGATGCAACTAAAGAAACATTCTCACCATTTATGAGTGAATCAATTTGGTTTGAAGCAGCTTCTGATATTATATTAAGAGGTGGTCGTACAAGAGAAGGCCGTCGTTTGTATACAGATGAAACACCATGGGGTGAAAAGGTAAGTATTGTTGCAGGCCACATAGCAAAGACACAAGTGCCAGGATCAGTAGAAGCATTTAAAAGATTAGACTTAGCAATAGAAGGTGTCGACATAGTACAAAAAGGTAAGTACGACAAGTACGGTAGAACGTATGAGTTAGGTGATGAGTTGTTAGGTTTTGCTGGTGCACGTGCTGTTAAAGTTGATCCGTTGAGAAGTATGAAATTTAAAATTGCAGAATACAGAACAGGTGTTAACAATGCACGTAGAGAATTTACAACACCACTATTAAGAGGTGGACCTATTGACCCAGCAGACATTGTAGATCGTTATGCTATTGCTAACCAAGCACTGTATAATGTTAACAAAGAATTGTTTGATGATTATTATGCAGCTAGAGTGTTGGGTACAAAAGAAGGCGCAATTGATGGACAGTTTGCTGACAGGGTTTCTACAAAACAATTAAACGCAATTAAGACTGGTAGATTCAAACCTTTTATACCTTCAGAAAATATTATTAAAGCATTTGGTCAAAATGCTAGAGCAATAGGTGAGCGTAATCCATACAGATTAGCTGAAACTCAAATCAACAGAATGGCAGAAAAATACAATAACTTGCCATTGTACGACACAACTTTCCCTATTTTTGACAACCCATTTAGAGTACAGTCAAACGCGTTACCGGCAGCAGCCACCAACAATAGCATTGCACCAGTAGGTGGACTGTCTCCTGGAAGTGTGGTACAAACAGGCATGACTAACCCACTAATTAACAACAGAACCATGCAACAAGGACAAAGAGTATTCGGATCAAACGATCCTATTTTTGGGAGTTGATTATGGAAATGGAACCACAAACAGAACGCGAACACATAATATCAATACAAGGACACATAACCGGGGTGAAGAGAGATTTAAATAATTTAAAAGACGATGTACAACACGTGCACAAAGACGTAGAAAAATTGGGCGGTAAGATAGACAAAATCTATTGGGTTGTTTTGACTACGGTGGGGGCCGTTGGTTTAATTGTTATTGAGACGTTGCTAGGGATGATTAAATGATAGGTGGCGGAATTACAAACACACTTGACTTAGGTGGAGGACAAAAAATTCAAGACTATCTTGCAGGAGCAGGTGTATCTAATCAAGGACCTGGAGGTGGAACATTATATACACAAGGTCAAGAAAGAAAAGCAGGTTTTAACCCACGTCCAATAATAGATACTAGTAGTCAACAGTACCAAGATTTATTTGAACAATACCGACCAGGAGTTGATGGAATGTACAGTTCTGGTATTGGACCAGTAACACAAAACCAAACATATTTAAAATTACCTTCTATGCAAGACATGACAGCGTTAGGTTATTATGATCCTAACCCAATGACACGAGAACATAAAGGTCCGATGATGGCACAGTTTATGAACAACTTGTATCGTCAACCTGCTTCTGGTGATGCTAATTTAGGTTTTGGTTCTTTAGAAAACCCCTCTAGTTCTGGAGCAGAAATAGGAGGAGTGATTCCTGGCAGTGCTCCAGCAGAAATAGGTCTTCCAATTTTTGATCCCAATTCTGCTGATCCCAATGATTACAATGAAAAGTTAAATTTGTTAACCCAACCCGGTCCAAGTTTTGATAACATGTTTCTTACAACACAAAATCAACCAACTATTCCTGATTTTGATCCTGTAGCTGATGCATTTCAACCACAAAATGCGCAAGGACCACAACAACAAACAGGTGGCTTTGACTCTAAAGTATTTGCAAACGAACTATTAACAGGTATCGGTGATTTATTTAAACAACATTTCCCAGACTCTGCGCAGATGGCATTTAACAATTCAAATCAAATGCAATCACAAATAGAACAACCTATACAAGATGCAACAACCTTTGATGTTCAACCACAACAAAACACAGCATACAATCCGTTTAGTGTGAACACAATTGGTGGAGCATTTGGAGGAGGATACTAATGAACCTATCAAATAATTTTACACTAGCAGAGCTAGTTAAATCTCAAACAGCGGTGCGTAAAAACATTAACAATGAACCGGGGACCGCGGAGATTAACAACCTTATTCACCTAGCGGAGACTGTCCTACAACCAGTGCGCGAGCACTTTAGTAAACCGGTCGTTATATCCTCAGGCTATCGTAGCCCAGAGTTGTGCGAGGCTATCGGGTCTTCGGCTAAGTCACAACATGCCAAGGGTGAGGCAGCAGACTTCGAGATACCTGGAGTTGACAACAAGGAACTTGCGACGTGGATTACAAAAAATTGTGACTTTGATCAGTTAATACTAGAATTCTATGATGGTGTTGATCCCAATTCAGGATGGGTGCATTGTTCAACGAAAAGAGAACCAGGAACAGGGCGCAAACAAATATTGCAAGCAAAGAAGATAGAAGGCCGAACAAAGTACGAACCGATAATTCTTTAGATCCAATCTTTAATATTCTCTCCCATGATTTCATTTGCAATGTTGACCTTTGCTTTAAGTGATTTGATTATACGTTCATCTATAGTCTTTTCTGAAACTAAATCCACATAAGTTACACTGCCAGTTTGGCCGATACGGTGTGCACGATCTTCTGATTGCAATCTTTTTTCTAGATCATATGAGTTTGAATAGTAGATAACTGTGTTTGCTGCTGTAAGGGTAATTCCATACCCTCCAGTAGAGGGGTTTCCGACGAAATAGCGCGTAGGGCCCTTAACGTCCTGAAACTGAGCAATGTGGTCCTGGCGGACCCTAGCATCCACCCCACCGTGATATTCGACTGTAGAGGCTTCTCCGTAAGCTTTTTTTAGAGTAGCGACTATATTTTTTATGTCTTCTCGGTAAGTTGCCCAAATAATTGCCTTGCCCTCAGTTTCTTCTAGACATTCCATCAAAGCTGTGAGTCTGTTATTTTTAAGTTGTGTAATTGTACCATCGTCAGCTTTAAATGTGCCGCATGTAATTTGATGTAGTCTTAATAGTGTAGTCAAAGCAGACATAGAGCTCATCAACTTGCCTTTGTGTTCTGCAATCGCAGCTTTGCGCATTGTCAAATACATTTTTGTCTGTTCTTCTGATAAGTCTACAGTGCGTGTTGTAAATACTTTAGGTGGTAAATCTAAACAATCTTCTTTTAATACACGATAAGAAAATTTTTCTAGTTTGTCTGTCAACTCATCGAGTTTTCTGTATGACGCAACTATTTGTACTGATCGTCCACCAAAATTTCTCTTGACCATGTTTGCATAACGCGCACGAAAACTGTAGTAAGACTGATGACCTAAATGATAAGGGTCCAGGAACTCACATTGACTATACAAGTCAAGAGGTGATTTAGTTACAGGGGAGCCAGTTAAAATTCTACGATACGACGCTAGATTCCCTATTGTTAATATATTTTTTGTACGTTTAGCTGTCGGATTCTTGATTGTCGTTGATTCGTCAATTCCTATGAGAGCTTTCCCCAGGAATATGTTAAGGAAACTATGTGCAAAGTCCAGCCCTTTATTTGTAGAAAAAGCTTCTATGTTCATTATCAATACTTTAAGATCCGCACCTCCATCAAACAAAGTATCTAGTTCTAATTGTTTTTTCTTTGTTTGTGTTGGTTCCCACAATACTTTTGTATGTTCTACGTGTTCTGGTAAGTGCACAGGAATTTCTATGTCGTGCCAGTTTTTGTACACACCTTTAGGCGCCACGATTAATGCTCCTTTTATAGCACCTCTATCATACAGCATAGCTATGTTATCAACGAGGACCTTGGATTTACCGGTACCCATTTCCATAAATAAAGCGTAGGTTTTCTGGGCCCACGACTTTTCTAATGCCTTGAGTTGATGCTCGTAAGGCTTAGTCTTAAACTTATAATGTTTTATCATATATTCTTTCTTGACATTTATATAATCATGCTTACATTACATGTCAACTAGAAAACGGAGAAAGTTATGGACGAACAAAAAACAGTAAATTCTTTATTAGGTATGTTGCAAAAACGCAACAATGATATTTTAAATTTAGAATTAACAATTGCGCAGTTGACAGATAAACTGAACGCAGCTACACAGAAAGAAGAAAGTGATAATGATGAAACAAAGGAACAAGATATTTGAGCTATACGATCGTAGAAGTTTAGTAGATTTTTTAGATTATAAAGAAGCTCAACCTAACGATCCTTTAGTTTACGTGTTACAACACCCACCTCGGAATATGAATATTCTGGGAGCGGCAGAGTTTGGTAACTTGGTAATTTGTTTACCAGAATTGTCACAAATGATTTTTAGTTCTGGACCTTTTATTTTTAAAATGAAAAAGAACTTAAAAGATTTTACACCCAACGATTATATTTTATGCACAGGTGATCCTGCAATTATAGGATTGTCTACAGCTATTGTAAGTGAAATTACACACGGACAATTTAATTTATTAAAGTGGGATAAGAGAGAACAAACATATTATCCATTACGGATAGATATATATCAGAAAGGAGAAATGGAGTGAGTACACTTACATTAGACGACTTAGAAGACGATCAACAAAACTTGATTGAAAGAACAGACATTCAAACACTAGCTGATTCTTGCAAAGAATTACAGGCATTCGAAAATGAAATAGCTGAGCTAGAGGAAAAAATTAAACACAAAAAAGAACAGGCAGACAAGATTTCTTCAGAGGTGATACCTAACTTGCTAGCAGAGCAAGGGCTATCATCTTTGAAACTCGCTGACGGTAGCGGTGTGGAGGTTAAGAAAACCTACAGCTGTACCATAAAAAAAGACTTAGTCGAATCAGCGTATAACTGGCTTCGTGAAAACCAACTGGGTGATCTTATAAAAAATGAGATCTCTGTACAGTTCGGTAGAGAAGAAGATAACAAGGCAGAGCAATTGTTAAGCCTTGCAGAGCGAGAAGGTTATGAGCCTCAACAAAAACAAAAAGTTGAGTCCATGACATTGAAAGCTCTCTACAGGGAGCGTATCGAGGCCGGCCTCGATATGCCCTCTGAATTCTTTCACACTTTTGTGAAGGATCAAACTAAAATTAGCCGGAAATCATGAATAAGGAGACGAGAAACATGAACCAAGTAGTAGAAAAAAAGAAGACGGACGTAGTTCTAGCGAGCATGTTCGAACAAGACGCTAACAAAGTGATAGGAGAAATGTCATCGGAAGATTATGCATTACCATTCTTACGTGTGTTAGGACAATTGTCACCCGAGACAAGCAAACGGGACGCTAAGTATGTAGAAGGCGCAGAGCCAGGTATGATATTTAATACCGTGACTAAGCAGACATATGATGGTGAGAAAGGTATCAACATAATTCCATGTTATTATAAACGTGAGTATGTTGAGTGGTCGGATAGAGGACAGGGCACAAGTGCTCCTGTTGCAATTCATGCGGCCAATAGTGGTATCATCAAGCAAGCTAAGCGTGATGCAAGTTATAAAGATAGACTAGACAATGGTAATTATCTTGAAAACACAGCATCATACTTTGTATTGACTGAAGATATGCAGACAGCATTGATTTCTATGAAGTCAACGCAACTTAAAGTGAGTCGTAATTGGAATGCAATGATGGCGAGTATCAAACTAAAAGGTAAGAATGGTTTGTTTACACCAGCGGCTTACAGTCACGTGTATAACCTTAAAACAGTAGAGCAATCAAATGACAAGGGAACTTGGTTTGGTTGGAGTGTTGAAAAGGTTGGACCTGTACAAGACAAAGCGTTGTACGAGTCCGCAAAGGGTTTTGCTGACGTTGTTTCTACGGGAGACGTGAAGGCAAAACATGGTAATGATAGTACGGAATCTAAGGAAGACGTACCGTTTTAACCATGGTGTAGCCCCTAGTTTACTCCCCCGTACTGGGGGCTACGTACGGAGTATATATGATTGACGAGGAAAAGACATGTATAAAATGTAATACAGTATTTAAAATACATCATTACAGTCAAAGACGAAAACAATATTGTTCAGCAAAATGTAGTAACGGTTATTACAACACAACAAATGAGAAAGTTAGAAAGAAGAAATGAGATTTAAAGAAATATTTGAAGGTAACAAGAGCGCTTATGGTCAGCTAGTTTTATCTGGTGAAACTACAGACAAAGGCAAGGCCATAGGAAAAGCATTTATAAAACGTGAACCAATACCAGATACTTTTTGGCAAGACCACCTTGATGGTAAAGAACCTGCACTAGGTGTCATACCTATCAATGAAGAAAACGAGTGTCGTTGGGGTTGTATTGACGTTGACGAGTACAAAGGTTTAGATCACAAAAAAATAACAGCCTCTATTAAGTCCCATAAATTCCCATTAGTCACATTTAGATCAAAATCTGGTGGTGCACATCTATTTTTATTTGCAACAGAATATATACCGGCTGCATTGATGCAGTCAAAACTAAAGATGATGTCAGAAGCTTTAGGTTATGCAGGTAGTGAGATATTTCCAAAACAAACTGAAATATTAGTTGAACGTGGTGATACAGGTAACTTTTTAAATTTACCATACCATGGTGGAATTAGGGGATTGCGCTATACTTTTGATACAGAAGGCAACGCGGCTAGTTTAGAATCATTCTATTCTATATATGATGAATGGGTACAGACACGAGAACAGATAGAAGCGATAATTGCTGTAAAGAAAATTGAAACTAACGAAGCATTTAAAGATGGACCACCTTGCTTAAATAAACTAGCAGACGAAGGTTTTGGTGAAGGCTCACGAAACAATGCATTGTTTAATGTGGCAGTGTATCACAAGCAAGCTAACCCAGACACATGGGAAAACGATGTCATGTCTTCTAATCAAAAGTACATGGACCCACCATTAAGTTTTCAAGAAGTAAAACAATTGATGAACTCTATTGGTAAACGTGGCTATGATAAGTACAGATGTAAAGACCAACCAATATGTGGTGTGTGCAATGCTGCGAAATGTAGAACAAAAAAGTTTGGTGTAGGTTTTGAGGAAGAGCAGATGCCAGAGTTTGGTACACTGTCAAAAATAAACTCTAATCCACCACAATGGTTCTTAGATGTAGACAGTAAGAGAGTAGAATTAAAAACAGAACAGTTACACAATCCTAATTTGTTTGCGATTGCAGTATTAGATCAAGCAAACATTGTATCACCAATACCAAAAGCAAAAGATTGGAGAGAGGTTTATGTAAAACCTTTGATGGGTAATCTACAAGAGATAGAACCTCTTGAATCATTGAGTCCACAAAACCAAATAGAAAATTTATTGTATGACTTTACAGTGCATAGAGCGATAGCGCGTACAAAAGATGACATACTTAATAAAGCTGCATGGACTGACGAGGGTTACACATACTTTAGAATGGAAGACTTTTACAGTTTTGCAAAAAGAAATAACTGGGAGTTAGATAAAATAAAAACAGGTAATTTAATTAAACAATTAAAAATATTTGAAGAAGAAGTTAGAATGACGCTAAAGAACCAAACACCACGAGTTGTTAAGATACAAGCGATGAAGACATACAAACCAGATGTGTCTCATGTCACATATCAGGAGAATCCATTCTAATGAAAACTATTATTTTAGGACCACCAGGTACAGGTAAGACAACTACACTATTAGATTTAGTAGATCAGTTTTTAAAAGCAGGTGTTGATTCTAAAAGAATAGGATACTTTTCTTTTACACGTAAGGCTGCGGAAGAAGCATCAGGCAGAGCTGCAGAGAAGTTTAATCTTGACGCACAAGATGATCTACCTTTTTTTAGAACATTACACTCACTAGCATTTAGAACACTAGGTGTAAAACGTGAGCAGGTTATGCAGACACGTGACTACAAAGACTTTGGATCTAAGGTTGGTATCAATATAAGACTACGGCACGCAACAAATTCTGATTCTGATGGCACATTTACATCTGATAATGAATATCTATCAATGATAAACAAAGCTCGAGTCACAGAGCGCGAGGTTATGGATTTGTATGACGATAACAATCACTATCTTGATATTGAGCGCGATACATTGTATTTAATAGAGCGAGAACTTAAGCGGTATAAACAAGAGAAAGGAATGATAGATTATGCTGACATGTTGGAAAGATTTGTTGAACAAGATGTATCACCATCTTTTGACGTATTATTTATTGACGAGGCACAGGACCTCTCACCTTTGCAGTGGCGAATGGTCAGGTCTCTTTGGTCGAAAGCTGACAAGACCTACATTGCAGGGGACGATGATCAAGCTATATTTAAATGGGCTGGTGCTGACGTTGATTCTTTTATCGCTCTTAAAGAAGAAGTAGATCAGATCGACACACTAAAACAATC
>Ga0181422_1000303_pt1 | contig 16100 bp, 10 predicted proteins | sample 45SPOviralmetaG_FD_130147 | JGI IMG/M metagenome (GOLD analysis project Ga0181422, IMG submission 130147) | Marine viral communities from the oligotrophic San Pedro Time Series (SPOT) site, San Pedro Channel, CA, USA - 45 SPOT_SRF_2013-07-18 | ecosystem: Environmental > Aquatic > Marine > Strait...
GAACTCAGTAAAAATTCTACTGAACTCAGTAAATTTTGACACAATGACAAAAATAATGTTACTGAACTCAGTAAAAATTCTACTGAACTCAGTAAAATTTGACACAATGACAAAAATCACGTTACTGAACTCAGTAAAAATTCTACTGAGTTCAATGCAGTGTGACAAAAAAAATGCGGCATTCTAACCGTTTATGTTACTTACATTGCTTGTTCCTTTGCCTTCAATCGTTCATACAGAGAACCGTACGAAGCTTTTACCTTATTCTCCCTTTCTTCTAAGTAGATGCGACGCTGTTGTTCTAATACCTCAGCGCTTACTGGGACTTCTTCAGATGTTTCGACGACGATTGCTTCAACGCTGGCGACATCCTCGCTGTCGCAATCTTGGCAAAGTTCGTCTTCACTGCACGCCTTCGTTTCGTCAGATCGTTTATCACTATCGACGAACGGCGTAGGCCACTCACCGTCCATGTACCGTTGAAACTCTTCTCCGCGCATGACACCATTCTCTCTACCAGTAAAATCGTTTATCGTATCGATGTATGACTGTAGCAAGTCGTCGTCATTTAATTGGCACTGATTGTCACAACATGTACATTTTGACTCAGTTAACTCACAGTACGACTCAATCGTGCGAGGTAAGCGATTTCCGTCCTTGTCGATGCGAACGGCATCTTTTAGCTCCTCATTCAATCTGTATTGATGTCGGATGTGCTTTAGATCAAATGTATAGATTCGGGGTGTCATTCCACCGTCGGGCGTTTTGAAGCGTTCCTTTTTTACACCCTGTCGATCCATAGAAATCCAATCGGATATCCTGCGCGTAACCTGAAAGTGTGTATGAGCATACTTGTGTGCGCAGAATTCGCTCCAATCCGCAACGAATTCTTCAAGTGAAGGAAGGGACTGGGTGTGTTTCGTGTCGCCCATCTTGTGAGCTGTAGTCTCGCGAAATTGTACGGATTCTACTGTCCAAGGATGCTGATCGGCTACGTATACAAGAAACTGCTCGAACCAATCAAGTGATTTCTTTTTTTGTTGGGCTGCAAACGCACCAGTAACTCGAGAGATCGTTTGGTGATTGAAACGCTTTGGACAACCACATCGCAACAAGACAAAGGTGATCAATGCGAGGGCTGATTTATTTGACACTGCCTGTCCGAGGCGCGTGTTGTAATCGATCTCCGCCTCTTCGTCTCCTTCAAACTTCTCCTTCCAGTACCTCGAGCATAGCGTCTGCGCAACGCGTCCTCCTTTTTCCTCGTCAGGCAATACAGGATCGTTGCCGTCGTGGATAAACCGTGTGAAGTTACGAATGGTTTCAGCCGTATTGCGCATAGCACGAATGTTGACTCGGTCGTCAGTCACCCATACGCGCCATTTGCCACCACCATCCTTATACTCTTTCTCTGATGGCTCTGCGAGTCGACACAGTTGCATACCTCGACAAAAATCGGTGCCTATATCGCCCCATATGTCACGAGACGGGTTGCTAGTTTGACAGAAGTACCTTGAACCTACAATATTCGTTACCGCCTCTAAAAACTGACCTTTACCGATACGCTTATCGCCCAAAAGACCGATCAATATCTGAGGCTTGACCTCAGGGTACCGAATCATGTGACAGATCCACTCCATCAAAAAATCCCTAAACTTGTCGTCAATGAGACGATGTGCGTGTCTGAACCACAACGCTGCGTCTCTGACATCCTTATCGGAGAATGATGCGACGTTGTTCTCGTGCACCCATTCAAAGACGGAGTAACCCTGCCAAAGGTTGAATACATCAATTGGACATTTTTCCGTGTCAGGGTACGAGTCTGACTTGCGATACATGCGTTTCTCATCGTCCTCGTCCCATCGATCAAAGAACTTTAGTTTGTGAATTGACACAGGGCAATCCCCCTCACGCTTATGAAGTAGGTATTTTTTACACTTGTGCGTGATGCGCATCGACCCGTGCGTTTTTACCCGGATATTCGGTGCGTCGGAATACTCGTCAATAAACTCGTCGTCGATCTGACAGTAGTGGCGCTCGAATGCTTCCTTCACGCCAGCGTACGATTCCTCGTGCTTTATAGGAATCTTTTCAAGGTCGTCCTTTGTAAAGGAACACCCACACGCACATGCCCATTCTTCATCGTCCTCTTTCTTTTCAGCAACGACTTTGACAGTAAACTGACCAATCTCATTTCCAGTCTTCTCGTCGTAAAAAGAGAAGTCTGGCTCTTTGTGCTCATAGCGTACGAAACCGTCAGAAAGAATACGAGACACAACATTTGCAAGCCGAACATAATACGAGGAATCGTACTCTCCCTTGACGACATTCATACCGTCGTGGACGACGCACGCAACGCTGTGTCCAAGCTTTTGAAACTCTCTAAGTACAGAACACGAAATGCTAGCCTCAACAGCCTGTGTTAGAAAACCAACAAGTGTCTGATTTTTCTTCGTCTTGAGAAGCTTCTGTTTGCAGTAGTCGGAGTAAGCTTTGAACGGAGGAAGCTTGTGAAGCTGCTTCTCGATTGAATCGAGTTCTCTGCACAAGTTCGCAAACGGTTCGTATCCGGTTTTAAAACGGGCGCCGTTCGCACAAGACGCTAGTTTTTTCTTTATGCTTTTTTTGGAAACATCCTTTTGACACATCCATGTAGTGACATGCTCGTTCTTGTTCTCTATCCAATCAAGAACGCTTGCGTGAGGTATATTTAGTGTTTTCTTTCCGTCCGGAGTGTCAAACTCGTACAAAGAAGCTTGTTTGCATATGAGAGCAAGACACGACAACCAGGACGACTTTTGATCGATATCGAAGGTGTTCGAAAGAAGAGAATTACGAAGGACGCACCATGTGCTTTGTACGCCTCCCGTTTTTGCCCACACACGAGAGGGAAGTAGCTTTCCATCACTACAGTCGGTGTTTTTTGCCGACACTTCGTACAGAATCTCGCGCGAAATGTTAGAACGAGAAAGGCTCTTTATTTGATCAAAAAAGGCACGCGACCCGTCCTTTCCTAAAAACCGAAACTGCTTGAGGGTTTCGCCTTCGTGTTTTGCGATATACTTGATGTAGCTGTGAGCAGCAAGATCGTACGATTCGGTCAGAGTAAACTCTGGCTCAACACGAATGTCGAACACATTGACTGGCGTTAAGTGGGAAAAATCCATATCGCTGGGGGAGGTGACGTTTGTCATCTTTGTTTCCTCATGACAAGAAAAAAAAACTGCGATGACGAACGTTGGTCGGTCGAGATTTTTTTTGATCAACCTCTTGCGGCATACTGACCATGTGTCGTCACGCTGTGACCCTGGCTGATGGCTGCATCTACATCGGCGCCGTTCTCTGCTTTCGTATGAAGAGCATACGCGCGCCGGAGGGTGTTTATTGTTACCTTACGGTTGCAGTACTTCGAATACGAACGAATGACCTTTTGAACGAGTGTATTGGGTAACACGGGCTGGCCGGGGGTTGACCCTTCGAACAGATAGTCCTGGTTTGACGGTACGAGATCGACGATTGACTGAGGAAGAGGAAATATCTGCTGGCCGAACCTAGCAGCAGTTTTGTACTCGTTAAGAATGAATATGGGCTTTTTCTTATCAAGAACAAAGTAATTGACACTCGTGTCAAGAGCAGCCTCTTTTTTAGTTTTCACTATTTTGAGAGGCGTAAAATCTGCACGGACGGTCGGAAGATGAGTGTACAGACGGTGTATAAGCATTGCTTCGCTCTTGGGCGGGAAAGACGACTCACATGCCAGAAGATCCTCCCATGATATGTCGTCGTCGCGTGTCTCACCAGAGTTGCGCTTCTCCAACTGCTGGGCTTTCAGAATCTCTGCCTCTCTAAAGATGTTTTTTCGCTGTGGTTCACTGATGAGCTGACGAAATGTTGGTGACAATTTCATAACACTTAGAATGGTCTGCATAAAGTTTAAGCTTGTAGAGGCCTTTTCAGTGAGCTGCGGTATTACTTTGGTGAGGATCTTCTTAGGGAAAGGGGTTGTTTCGAAAAGCCGCTTTAGACGGTGCTTGTGCGTATCGCGTGTCATTTGGGCGAGGTGGGTTGACGAGTCAATGTCAGCGTAAATGGTGTCGACTGACATGTTTGTCGTCTTTTCTTGGCTGTCAGAAAAAAAATTTGCGATGACGAACTTTGGTCGCACGAGATGAACGTTCCCAATAAACCCAGTCAAAGTACAGACCGCCGAAGAAACCCAGTCAGGTACCGGGTATCCGGGAGTACCGGCAAATTTTTGGCTCATAACCAAAAATAAAAAATAAAAAAAAGATAAGATGATCTGACCCAAATCTTATCTTATAATTTTTTTTGAAAATTAAATTTATAAATTTTTGGACCCGGTTTCCCGGTTCTGCCGGTACCTGACTGGGTTTGTTAGGGAGTGAGATCATTTGACTGGGGGTTCTTCGTGGAACCGGGAGTACCGGCTTACCGGCTTCTTAATTTTGTAAATTCATTTTTCAAAAAAAAATATAAGATAAGATTTGGGTCAGATCATCTTATCTTTTTTTATTTTTTTATTTTTGGTTATGAGCTAAAAATTTGCTGGTACTGCCGGATCCCCGGTACCTGACTGGGTTTGTTAGGGAGTGAGATCATTTGACTGGGGTTCTTCGATAAAATTGTCGTTTTGAGTGAAAAAAAGGTAGCGGGTTGACGGGTAGCGGGTATGAAAAATCCCCCACCCCCATATAAGAAAAAAAAACACCTTTTTCAAAAAATGGCAAAAAAAAAAAATTCTCACATATGGGGTGAAACCAACCCGCTACCCGTCAACCCGCTACCCCCCTCAACTTTTTTTTCAAACTGTATTTCTTCGGTAAGCAGTGTCTGATAAAATGTTGAGAGTGTGTAAAGGGTGTGTGAGCATGCCCCGTCGTATGTCGGTGGATCGGGATGTAATCATCCTAGAGTCAAACAAGCCAGTGTCTGATTTTCTACGGGATGAGCTTTGGAGGATGAAGACGGCACTCTGTGAAAAGTTTGATCCTTGTCCTGTGTGCCTGGAAGAAACAAACTGTCGTCGTTGTCTCCTTGTGTACAGATGCGGGCACCATACATGTGCTCCGTGCTATATAAAGAACACCGACTCAAGATGCCCCGTGTGCCGGCAGTAACAATAATCTGTTGCACTCTGTAAAAGATGGTGAGCAAGAAATATGTGCCTGATTCCCTCTCTGCCGCCGACAAGAAAAAGCAGCTCAAGTCGATTAAAGAGCAAAAAGACAGGCCTAAGGTTGACTATAAGACGAAGCGTAGTACACATGTCGTTGCGTTCGAGAAGCGGTACGGCAAAAAAATAACAGACCTCGATTTCATATACAAGAACATCATATCAAAACCCGGCGTCGATCAGATACTGGATAAGGGGATGGGTGCGTACTACAGCAGTGGTTCTCGACCCAATGTAACCAAGGAGCAGTGGGCGTACGCTCGTCTCGCCTCTGTGATCGTAGGAGGCGCTGCTCGTAAGGTAGACCAATCCATATGGGACAAGTACAAGAAGTAACTTCTTCTCCCCCCCTTTTTTTTTTTACATCGTGGGCAGGTCCTCTCCTCCGTCCTCCGCTTCCGCCTGACCATCCTCAGCCTCTGCCTGTGTATCGTCCTCCCCTTCAGCTTCCGCCTGCCCGTCTTCTCTAGCATCTTCCTGTTCCGGTGTTTCGTCGTCTTCTGGCTTGAGCGCGAATTTTATCCCTTCCCCACTCGCACCTAGCAAGGTCGTTATCTGCAGCGGTGTGAAACGAGTGAGTGGAACGCCAACGGTGTAGTACCCATTTGAGTCGACTCGGACTATCTTGTTCGGAAAGTCAGCAAACAAACTCGCGTCGTACCCACCCACATTCGTGTACTCGAAATACATGTAGCTCCCGTCTTTGTATGTCTGTCCCTCTCCGATTCCTCTCTCGATTCCCGTCACTTTTGCGTCCGTTATCATGTAATGAGCAGGAGCGTGCAATTGTATGTACGTCCAGAAGAGATTCATCTGGTTTGGTAACAGTGATAAACTCCTACCGTTGGAATCGTTGACGAGGATCACACTCCCCAAAAGCTCATTCGTTTTGTTTTCATCCGTTCCGAATATGTTCCCGAATCCTTTTGTTCCGTATTGAACTATGTACGAGACTGGTACATTATAAGTCTGTCCTTGTGGGCTTACGAAAATCAGTGTTTGCGTCCTATCCATCGCCAAGCTATCGAACGCCGTCTGCGCGCTCACGGGCGTCCCTGACTGCTGAAATGGTGCGAATTGCGCGACATATACCGACAGAAACTGGTTGACATTCGTTAAATTTGTGTAGATCGTCGTTCCGTCCATCCCCTCCACAGAGATATTGCCACGTAGATTGAACGATACACCAGTCCGTTTTACGATCGCCGCGAGCGTATCCCCTTCCGCAAGGTTTGCAGTGAAGATCTTTATAGAGTTACCGTCTCCATCGTACACAGTAATCGCCCCGCTCTTCACTCCGTTCACTGTTTGACTTGTTTTTAAAGACGAAAACATCCCCAGCGAGTGGTAACGCAACGCCTGTGTCTGTACGACGAATCTCGTTAAATTGTTGCTGTATATGTATCCTATATTACCGTTCCCTTCATTCGTTATTTTCATAAGATCACCTCGCAGATTATATGCAAGTGGTGGGTTACTTAAAGCTGCTTTTTGGAGAACGGTCGCCATTCCACCGTCTACTAACTCTTGTATCGTTAACGATACCTTCCCCCCATAAGGGTCTTCAATCGTAATGATTTGATTAGCAGCGTCACCGATTGGTGCATCGATAAGGAGAGAACTATACACCTGCCTGACTGGTAAAACCTTGAATCCAGCCCCAAGACCAAAATCGCTCTTCTTGATGCTTTTCATAACCACATTCACGCGCGAAAAGAAGGCGCCCATATTCGTGTTTTGAATGTATGTTACCTTCCCATTCGCCAAGTTCGTAATTTGCACTATATCTCCCGTGGGGACCAACCCAGATCCAGCCACATATGTATCGTACACAAAATCTGTTTTACCACCGTAATAATTGAATGACGCAAACCCTCCATACACAAGCTGCTCTACTGTCAGTGTGAAACTATTTCCGTATTCATCCTTGAACTGAACAAGCCGATTTGCGAGTTCTCCGATCGGCGGCGACAGGTCTAGATCCGTTATGATTTGATTTATATTCGGAATGTCGCTCACGCTCACATCGAATGGCTGTTTCTGACCTTGAGGCGGCGCAGTCTCTGACAAAGTGCTGTTCGCTTTCACGAAAAAACGAACAAGATTATTATTTTGAATGTAGACAACCTTCCCATTTGCCTTATTAGTTATCTGAACCACATCCCCGGTTGGAATTCTAGCCCCTGTATCGTCCACGAATTTTCGGTATACAAACGGAGGATCTAGCTGTTTTCCGAGAGACTCGAATTCTGAAATGCCGCCATACACTAACTCCGAAGTCGTCATTGTGAAGGAATTACCAAAAACATCTTTAAACTCGATTAAATTGTTTCCCAAAACCCCTATCGGTTTTGAAAGATCTAAATTAGATAAAACCGTTGCAACATTAGGGATTTCGTCTTCGTCCACATCGAAACTTATCTTTTGTGGCGCGTTCGCTGCCAAATACTTGTTTAGCATCGAATTGAGTTCAGTGGAAGAAACATATGCAAAATTTCGAAAACTGTCCGCTATGGCTAGATCATTTGATTGCATATTGATACGAGGAAAGTAAAGCTGTCGCAGAACTTCAGGCGTCTGATATGCTAAAACGTCGTCCGGTTTTAATTGCGAAATAGAGATGCCATCCGTTATAGTGAACCTGTTTCCTTTCATTTGGAGCTCCTCCAAAATAGCAGTCCGTTCTTTAGGAAGGTCCGTTTGGACTGTATTCACAAAGTCTTGGAAATTTTGTATGTTTATGGATGCCGAATCGCCTGTTGTAGTGTTCGTTATTTTCAGGTTACCTCTCGAAGAGAACGGGATTGCCCATTGTTGTATCCGGCTAGAAACCGCGTTCCACCCGCTCTGGACAATGTATTGAACATTCACTTCAAGCTTGTTCCCGAAATCATCTTCAAACACAAGGAATTTTTTGTAATTCATCTGCCTCAACTTGTCGAATGCGTCCGCCACATCATCAATGGGCTCTCCATCAAAATCCACAGTCTCTTCCGCTTCTCCGAACAAAGCCCTTCCTCTTGAGCGTAGAGCAGGCTCGTCTATGTTTATCATTTGCTCCTGTGTTTCATCCTCCTCTCCTTCGAATATCTGTCCAACACCCTTCTCCTCAGCCGGTAGTGTCTCCGTTTCTTTCGTCTGTAATTTTTCCTGAAGAAGGCTCACTCTCTCTCTCAGGGCTTCTAACAGTACATCGTCGTACAGGCCAGCTACCTCCTCTTCCTGTATCGCCTCGTCAAGCCGTTGCTGAACAGATCGTAACTCGTCCCTCAGCGTGTCAACATCCGTTGTTTTCTCATCCTTACCCAGCTCCTCAATTTCCTTTTCTTTCATCGCTTCGCGCGCCAAATCTGCCTGTACGAATGAACGAAGATCGTCCAGTGATTCAAACTTTCCTTCTCGTTTGTAATATTCGCTCTCAGAATACTGTCTAGACAGAAAATACGAGGATGGATCTTGATCTGCAAGACTCTTCAGTGTGTGTAGAGGAGCATCGCCGAACAACTCATACGGAACCGGGTAGAATTTACCGTCATCTGTCTGTATAGCACCTTCTTTTCCTTTTGCCATTTCCTTGTTCAGACCCAACATCTGAAGCCGTTTCGTACTGAACCCTTTCCAAACATCTGCGTCGTCGTTGTACAATTCAACCGCACGACCGATGTCTGACTTTGACATTTGTATGGTCATCTTCTTAGGTCCGCCGTCCTTGTCCTGGTAAATGTAGACTTTACGCCCTTCAAGGGCCGCCTTGGTCACCTCGTTCACAAGGTTTCGATCATCAAGCTGATACATGTATTGTTTAATCTCTTGTTCGGACAACACTTTCGTCTTCTTCAGCCCGTCCACGCTAGTCCGTATGTCATTCGGGTACTTGATTTCCGGGTCGTTGCTGAAAAATCCGCTTAGGAATCCGATCGCTCCTCCGATCCCGACCCCCGCCGCTGTTCCGATAACGACCGAAGCCCCTGCTGACTCTGGCGCGAATAGAGCACCGATCCTGCTTCCAACCGTCCCTCCAACCTGCGCCCCTCTCGATGCAGCCACCCCCTCCCCTGCCAACAGACCTAGCTCCAACCCTTCTCCCGCCGCGATTGTCGGAGGGGCAAACAGAGAAGAGACCCCTTGTGAAACAGCCATACCTCCCCGAACCAGCCCCATCTGCGCAGCGCTCCCTCCCATGTACCCCAGAGCCCCCACGCCTCCAGAGATGCCTCCTTTCAGTGTTTGTCGTTTCAGGTCGCTCATGTCGTCGTCTAGCATCGTGTCAATCAGTCTATCCGTCTTATCAATCGCCTCAAACGACGCGTAGAGTGGGATCAAAGTCTCGCTGACTGGCGCTGCTCCCGCTGACAACAAGGGAGAGACTCCTTTTGTCAATACGCTCGTTCCCACAGCCGTCGCTCCAATTTTCACCTCGTTATTTCGGAGTGACGACTCGTCTATCAAATGAGACGCCAACGCCGCCGGGACGATCCCCGCCGCTACTCCACCCAGTGATGTCTTCACGATCGATGATGTTTTAACTTTCGCGGACGGCTTTGTAAATTGTCGAATGTCATGTGCCTGTACAATTCGCATAAACGGATTGGCAGATAATTTCACAGGATCGACCTTGATTGTGTTCACATGTGCGTTCCCCCCACTCATAATTTGTTGGAGGGCAATCCCAGGCCCAGAAACGGCTGTGACATTTGTTCTTGCGAGATCCAGTTTCGGCGACTCAGCTGTTCTGTCCATCAGCATATTACGCTCTTTTGGACCAATGACTGGATCTATAGTGTGGTGTTCGAGGCCGTATTTTTCGGACAGGTAAAGTCCCTTTGGACCTCCGTTAGAATACGATACTATGTCAATCGTTGAGTTCGGGTTTGCACTTTTCACATCTGAATATAGTTTGTCCAAGTATCTGTAGTCTTTCTCCCTTCCAAGGAGAGTGTCTTCGATGTGCGGAATGTCTTCCGGATCTCCATCCGCTCTCCCTCTAAACGCAATCGTTATTTTATCACCCCTCTCAAACACCATGTATCGAGGGTTTTTGTACTCTCTCAGAATTTCGAAATCATCAAGATCGTGTTTTGCAGAGATTGTATTCGTATTTTCTTCCGTAAAAAGCGCGTCAACGGCCTCTTCTTCTGTCAAGGAGCCTTCCGTAATACCTTTTTGTATGTGGTGATAACCGTCGTACACTGCCGCAACCATTCTTGCTTTGTTTATCATCTCCGGCGTCAGTTCCGTGTATTTCCCCATCTTACGAGGTGGAGGGATATACGAAGGCCGTGTCTCATTTCTGTTACTCGGTGTTTCGTTGTACGGTAAAAAAACGGGAGGCACATCGCGTCTCGTTCTGCGTTGTACCTCCCTGTCGTTGCGCTCATCGCGCTCGTTGCGCTCATCGCGCTCGTCGCGCTCATCACGCCTTGTGTCGTCGCGCTCATCGCGCCTTGTGTCGTCGCGCTCATCACGCTGTGTGTCGTCGAGCTCTTCTTTCTCTCTATCAATCAACGGTCTAAGGCGCACGCATCGTGGGTCTCGTGATCCAAGCTTACAGCGTTTGTAGAGAGCCGGATCTATAAAATTTCGTCTGGGGTCAATCGGCATTTTCTTTGAGTTTAAATATACCCAACATAATCCTACATGCCGAACCGATTGTAGAAAGGGTTTTGTGGTCGTCGATTCGTATCCATTCGTATCTCTTTCAATGGTTGTCTTCTCTCTACAGCAGGCTGTGGCTGCTCGACGCGGTCGTACTTTGTCTTCTTCCGTTTTATGTAGAAGACCTGTCCTCCTCCTCCGTCCTCGCTAGACGAAGACGACTCCTCCACTACGACGACTGGTTTCTTCTTCTTTTTTTTGGTTTTAACAACGACAGGCGTCTCTTCTTCCTCCTCCTCTTCTTCTTTTTGTGCTGGTGCAGGTGGCGGAGGTGGTTGCAGTTCATTTTTTAGTTTCCGGTTCACCTCCAATAATTGAGCAATTTCTCTATCACGAGTAAGCTTAACATTCTCCTTAATCGCGCTGTTCGTCTCCTTTTTCTTTCTCTGTGCAATCGCCGCAGCTTCTCGTGCTTTCGCCAATTGGAGAAGACGCGCATCGCTTAGTTTCTTCTTTTCCCCCGTTTTTTTCTCCACAACATCTATAGTGCTTTCAGAGTCTGACATTGTTCTGTGTTGTTTTTGAATACTATCTGAGATTTTTCTGTTCGTCTTCTAAGTCCTTGAAACTACAGCGTCTGTAACGATGTGCTCCGTTCTTCCTCCTCTCTCCATTTCGACGACCGCTTCTTCGCTTAATACGCTCCTAGTGCAGTGTATCCCACAGCAACTTACCTCCGTGCAACGAGACCGCAAAAAGTAATTCAAAATGACGATGATTCCCGACCCGCACATTCCGAAAAGGGCGAGCAAAAAAGACGACTCCATCGGGAAATCGCACATTCGCTTTTTTTATTCATTACTTATCAAAAAAGAAGTATGCGTACCAAGCGATTGAAAGTTTTCGACCAAGATCCGTCTGGTCAAGTAAACAATCGATACCCCACGACGAAAGACGCATTCGTCGAGCCGTCCCTTCATCTTGTCGTCGGCACGCGTACGGCGGGGAAATCATATCTCTGTGCCAAACTGTGTAACCAGTACGCGAAGGATAAAACTTTCGATGTCATCTACATGATAACCCCTTCGTTTTCGAGCAATCGTGAATATTTCGGAAAGCATGTAAAAGAGGAAAACACCTTCTATCCGACCAAGGATTCAATTCAGCAGGTCATACAGCGTGTTGAGGCAGATAGAGACGAATTTGAGCAGTACTTGCAAAATGTAAAGCGCTACAAGACATTTACGAAGGAGATGAGCACGCGGCACCCGCTCATGATGTCCAATGAGACGCTGCTCCACGCGTATCAATACGATTTCTTTTCAAAGCCTCCAACATGGAAATACGAGAAAGTTGAACCTCCCAAATCTCTCGTCATCCTCGACGACTGTCTCAATTCGCCTGCTCTCCTTCAAAGCAGTGGCCTCGTCAAGTTGGCTACTCTCAACCGGCACTTGGCTCCCCTTCAAGAGAAGCATTCTGATAGGAGCGCATGTGGTCTTGCTGTTATCATCCTCTCCCAAACATACAGAGCCCAAAACGCCGTCGGCCGCGTGCTGCGTGAAAATCTATCCCTCTTCACATGTTTTGCGAACAAGCAGCAAAAGCAGATGGACGCCATCGAAGAAGAGCTAGCCAACGTCGTCGATGTCAATCTTTATCGACGCGCCTTCGAATACGCAACGCGGGAAAAATACGGTAGCCTCACTCTCGATTTCGTTCCCAAGTGTCCTACCAAAACATTCCGCAAAAACCTTAACGAAGCGATCTTGTTTGACGAGCTTCCCTGTGTGTGTCCATCAAAAAAATGATGCGTATTGTTTAAACACACACACGATGGCAAACAGGAGAGGTACTTTCCTTTCTGACGAGAACATGAGGGCCGAATGCATAGAGTATCACTCGTATCCGCTCGGGTATGCAGCTGAGAACGCCATCGGTCGTTTCCAAAACTCAGAATTGACCGGCATCAAGCCTCCCCGTGAACAACGCCTTCCCCCACGACCACGATCCATTGATTCGTACGCAGTCGCTCTTTCCAAACGAACAACAAACCCTTTCCAGGCTGCCACACTCCTTGCTGAGATCGAGAGAGCAAAAGTAAAGGAGTCTCTTGCCCGTCCCGTGCGCATAGATCCTCCTCTTACGAACCAAGAGCTCTATACGAGTTATGTCAGCGACCCCGGGATCCTCTCCGCGGTCGGGAAAACGCGAGAGGAACTTAGAAAAATATTTAAAAACAGGGGTCAGCGTCGTGAATTTTTCACGCCCGAAATGAACGATAAAATCTCACAGTATTACAAAGACACTCGTAAAGGCGTCGACATCGTTCGCCCCACCATAATAACATCTCAAACGAGAGCGTCTCAGATGCTCGAGCAGGTAAAGGGTATCAAAACACAGTTAGAAAATCTCCGCCTCCGTACAGAACAACAGCAATCAAGAGAGTCGATAACGCAACAGTTACTCGACTATAGCAGATCGTTGGACGATGCGTCTCTTGATATTCTCAAAACCAAATTTAGCACTGTCCAAGCGCAATTGAGTGTCCCTCAGCGTTCAATACCACGCACAAAGAGAGATCTAAAGGACAAGCTCATGGAGTATGAAAAGGGCCGTCTCGAGGGGGTGTATACGCAAATCGACAATCTCGCCGACCTTGCCCAACGCCAGATGATAAGTAGATTCAGAGACCGATATGAGTCCCTGTCTGCCTCAGACAGAACTACGGAGCGCCTTTCACTACTTAAGACGGTATCAGACTACATGGCTGTCCCAGAAGATGATGTATCCACCCAGCTTGGTGGTGACGACATCGACGATTTACTGGACTTCGCAAAAGCTCACGCTCTTCCTCTGCCTGGCCAAAGTCTAATGCAGGCGATTGTAGCTGTACCACAAATCCCGTTTCAGCCTACTGCCGACGATCAGCCTACTGCCGACGATCAGCCCCCTCCACTCGAAGAAGCGTGATTTCTTCCCCACAGCGTTCCGATCACTCATTTTTTTTTTGTGTCCGTATATAAAACCCAAAATGGAAGTTCAGTCATTGCCTAGCATTGAAGACGAGTTCGGCACACCTGCTGAACGGACGAGACACACAAACACATGGGGCATGACTGATGCTCAGCTCTCGCGAAGAAAAGCGCAAGTACTTCAGCTTGAGAAGCTATACCCAACACTCCCTCCCGCCTGGCTCGAAATGGCATGGTCTTTCTGTGAAGTCACACCCGACGAAGAGATACAGAGAATCGTTGACTCAAAATCGTGGGAAGGCAGACCCAAAGATCGCCCCTCTGGCGGTGTCATCAAGGATGCTATTACGATACAAGACGCTCCCCCCTAGAAAAAAATGTGTGGTAGATACAAAACAAGCGTACAATGGCAACTGCGATAGTGAACAGCTATAACCTATATTTCGACTCAGAGCGAGATCGTGCTTCAAACAGCAATGGTGATCGTGTCTTCATCTCCCTGAACGAGACCCCTATCACTTGCGCTACCAATCAGTTTCTCCGTCTCTCGCTGCAGGCCTTTTCGTCGTACCGCACATCCACTGATGTAAACCCGAACAACAATATTTTTAGAATCTCACTGTCTAAGGAGGGAAGCGGTGGCATAGGCCCTACAGTCTTAACTGACTACCCTCTGGCCCTTGAGTGCGGTTCATACCCTGATATCATTACGCTTCAGGAGGAATTTGGTTTCCAAGTCGCCCAAGGGATAAGCGCCTCTACAGGCGTTTCCATGACAGGCCTTTCGATCAAGCACATGAATCGTCAGTTTATCGCCGAATCTACTACTAGTATGGATGGTATCATGCGCCTTCGTATCCAGTTTGCAACTCCTCACCTCATCAACGACGGATCTCTTCATATAAAGTTCTTCATAGAGGACGGTGACATATTCGAGCTCATGGGCGGCAATCGTCTCTATACTCTGGTCGGCTTCGACAAAAGCGTAGATGTCGACACCCAAAACGCAGATTACATCGATATAACCGGCTATTACACGATGCAGCTCTCCACTCAACAGAACACATATTTGAAAACCAACCTGACATCGACTGCACTCCAGACAAAATCTTACTCTGCCGGTTCGACTGACCAACAGGGAGCTGGTAGTGGTACAGAATCGTCTAGAATCCTTGGTAGAATCATAAATAACACGCAGTTTAACACTTTCACCACGGAAACGAACATGGAATACTTTATCAACCTCACTTCAAAAACACTCAATTTTATAGAGCTATTCATCGAAGACTCACACGGTCGCCCAATCCCACCTGGTCAGAATTACGAACTCGATCAGGGCCTCGATTCGCAAACCGGTAAATACAACCCAAAAAACATTCTCGATACGACTCTGTCCTCATCCGCAAATCAGCAAAACACATTAGGCAACCGAAGCTTCGAAGGGTGCTTGAAAGTAGATGTTGTACAAGTCATGTCACCTCCGAACAACACGCTTCAAGCCCCAAGACCCGAACCAGACATTCCGCCTAGATTCACATCCAACCTCCCCATTTCAACCCAGGACCCTACCGATAGACTTCGCCCGTATTAAAAAAAAGCATATTTTTCTCTCCTTTTCTCTGCTCTATTTTTTTTTGCACCCCCCTCGTGCGGTGTTACCAGAAAAAAATATGTTGCATTAGTTAAACAAAACCAGCACGATGAATTTTCATCCCAACCTAACGTACTTTTGCGACAGGCTCAGTGCGTTTGGCACGAACTATTTCAGGCTCGAGGTACAGAACCAGACATCGGCCAAGGCCGGTCAACAGATCATTGTTGATCTCCCTGATAACTCCTTGCTTCATCTCGCATCCCTCAAGATCCTATGCACCGCCAAAACGGACGGTACGAACTCGGGTGGCCGCCTCTGCCCAATCAATAACCTCGCTGAACGCGTCGAGGTATCGTGTGGTGGCACCATTCTTTCACAGGGATCAAATTTCACCAATGTCCTTCTTGACGCAATGGTCAAGATGGGTCAGAGAGAGTGTTCCACTCTTCAGGGGCACCCAGAGATGGTGCGCGAGAAGGCGTACGATACAACTGACGTCAATGCATTGGCTACCACCGCGTCTGAGGACTATTCCGCGTTCCCCTTTCCTAATTTTACGATCGACACTTTCCTCGGCTTCATCGATTCTGCATCACCAAAAATCTTGGACACTTCGCTAATTCCGAGTCTGAGGGTAACAGTCTTCCTTGCCCCGAACAGCGTTCTTTCTTCGACTGGGCACACTGAGCTCAACGCGTCAGCGTCCGCAATGACTGGATCGACAATAACTGGTGGACAAACC
>Ga0181422_1000305_pt1 | contig 16056 bp, 20 predicted proteins | sample 45SPOviralmetaG_FD_130147 | JGI IMG/M metagenome (GOLD analysis project Ga0181422, IMG submission 130147) | Marine viral communities from the oligotrophic San Pedro Time Series (SPOT) site, San Pedro Channel, CA, USA - 45 SPOT_SRF_2013-07-18 | ecosystem: Environmental > Aquatic > Marine > Strait...
AGCGTCAGACATGTCCATGATCGGTGTCGTCATCACGGCGTACTGGTTGTTGTTGTAGGATGAAAATTGACCGTTACCAGCGTGGCAGCTCTGTCCTTGGGACATGTAGGTGTACACATCTTGAGAAAACATCCAGCCGCTCGAAAGGGTCCATTGAGATGATGAATCGCAGTTGAAGTAGGTGTGTCCAACGGTGAAGGATTGAGTCTTAACATCGTTGTTTGGGTTGTCGTCAGAGATGGAAGAACTTGCTGCGATTGAAAGGGTATGATTGCCCGAATAGGTGGGAGTGACATCGACTTCCACGGTATTGCTTCCACTTCCCGCTAACGAGGCCATCTGGACCGTGGTATTTGCAAATTCAAAGTAGGCGTAATCGTTGTGTAACAGGCGGACATTGATGTCAATGACACCGGATGGATTGGTGCCGGTGTTCTCCACCGTGATGGTCAATGTAGCTGACGAATTCACCATCGCGTCGATGACAAACAATTCCGCCGGTCGATTGAAACCGGCAACTGGGTGATTTGATGAAAACATCTTGTACAAAGATTCGTCGACGGCATCCGTGTATTCAACCGTGGCACTCACCACGCGAACGTCAACACCCGTCGGATTGGTTGGGCTCTGCATGGCGTTTGGTGCATCGGTTAGCGTAGCAGGAACAGACGTCACGAAGGCTCCGAAGATAAACATCAACGCCAAGCCAACAGAACAGAACCGCATTTCGCTCAAACAAGGCTATGTCCGTCTATCTATTTAGTGGCAATGTCGGCGACGTTTCCGTCGTTTGATGCATCTTCGTCAATGACCGCCTCTACTTGCGCTTTGGCGAGTTCGAGTTTCGCTTCGTCGCGCTTTTCCTTTGCTCTCGCTGCGAAGTATACGGTCAGTGAAGGAATCAACACCATTGAGAAGCACCCTACAACTGCCGCTAAGGCCCAGAGGAATTCTGTTCCTGCATCAACCGAGAAAACCGCCACGCTGGCAAAGGCCTCGTTGACGGTTTCTGCCGAGATGCTGGGTTGGGTTGTACGGTTTCCGTCCTCAACGATTTCGATGCGAAGAATCGAAGGTGAGTGTGTGTACTCTATTGCTGCTCTGGATTTTTCTTCGGCTTCATCCAAGTTGGCGGCAAAAATCGAGCCGTTGGACCGTCGGGCTGGATCTACCGATGTCAAGGCGTGGAATTCAATGGTCCCACCTTCTTCGCTTGTTCGTTCATGCACGCTTGCATAATCACACAGTTCGGCACATGAGAATTCTTCCTCAAGCGGGTTTTGGAGATCGTAGGTGTTCCCGAGGAGTTCGTGACTGTAGAGTTTTGCGACGTTGGTGACACGGAGAATGGCCCCGGGAGCGAGTTCGGTTGCCGTGACGTTGACCCAGGTCAAATTTGAATCGTCGGCAATGACTTGCCATGCCCAGGTGGTGGTGTTGTCCTCCGCATCATAGGTGCGCTCGATGTTTTGGTCGGCCACCGTTGCGTCGTATTCATTGACGGTCGGTTCCGTTTGGTAAATGTACACAGATGGAGAAACCGTTGCACCATAAACGGCGTATGAAAGCATGAAAATCAGCGTTAAGGAGAGCCCTATGAGGGTCCTGAGAAGATTGGGGTTTTGAGCCAACGCTTTCTTCATTGTACACGACCACCAATCGGGTCTTTTAGAAGGCTTGTATCCCATATGTTTCCGAAGGCTTTTCTGAACGTGCTGAATGAGTGCTTGACCCGCTGTTTTCATATAGGGGCGGACGGTCGCCAAGTTGCTTGGTGTATCACGATGACGACCGTATACGATGTTCCCGCTGACATTTTCAATCCAGCATTGGCCCTCGCAATGGCTGACCAAAAGGCTGTTTCAATGCCAGACTGGGGTCAATATGTCAAAACGGCGGTTGACCGAGAGCGCCCTCCAACCCAAGAAAACTGGTGGCATCTTCGCACGGCAGCCATTCTCCGAAAGGTCGCTCGTAGCGGCCCGGTCGGTGTCACTCAACTCGCTCAGGCTTTTGGTGGCAAGAAGGACAACGGCGTCATGCCAAACACCCCAGGTGTCGCCTCAAGGCACATCATCCGCACCGCACTTCAACAGCTCGAAGAGGCTGGCCTTGTTGAGCAAGTTTACCTCAAATCAGTTCAACTCTACGAAAAGGATGATTACGGAGAATTTGTTTACGTGAAAGATGAATATGGCAACGACCAAAAAGTCCCAATGAAGGACGAAAAAGGCAACCTTGTCAAGCAAGACCTCTACTCAGGTCGAGGCATCACCGCCGCCGGCCAAAAGCTCGTTGACAACGTTGCTCACTCGGTTCGTGGCGAAGCAGAGGAACAATATCCCGGCCTCGAAAAGTATTGAATCGGAGATGTGAGAGAGTGTCTACGATGTCGACGGCCAATCACGACGATGAATTGGCCGCTCTTCGAGCACGTCGGATGAAAGAAATCCAAGATCAACTTCAACAACAAGCCGTCAATCAACTTGAGGCAGAAGAAAAAGCACAAATTGAGGCCTCACAGGATGCCAATACAGACGCTATCCTTCGCCGCCACCTTTCACCTGATGCACGGGCTCGTCTAGCCCGCATCGCTATGGTTGAGCCCAAGCGAGCCAGTGCCATCAAAGCAGACCTTGCCGCTATGCTTGACCAAGGCACCATCAATACTCCACTGAGTGATGCTTCTCTGAAGCAAATCCTCGCCCAACTGTCCAAGAGCCGCAGCAATGCGTCCGTAAGGAGAATCTGAGAAGGTGCTCGACATGTCAAAGAATAAGCCAGCAGCAAAGAAAATACGCCTTTTGAAGGCGGGAAAGCAGAATCGGCGTGTCCCAGTTTGGGTCATGCTAAAGACCGACCGAAACACGGTATCGCACCCTAAGCGACACCAATGGCGACGTAGCAAGTTGCAACGATGAGGTGAGATGAATGGTACGACCAAATGAATCTGAACTCATTGTTCCGTTGCGCAACGCCTGGAACATTACGCGCTACAAGCGGGCTCCACGAGCCATGCAAATCATCCGTGAGCAAGTCATTCGACACTTGAAAGTACGAGAGGATGAAGAATTGTACATTGACCCCGAGGTCAACGAACACATTTGGAAGCGGGGTATTGAGAACCCACCTCGCAAGGTGCGCTTGCTATGCATTCGCCACGATGAACCCGACTTCCCTGTTGAAGTCAAACTGATGAAGGAGTGAAATGCATGGGAAATATCCGTCCAAGTTTTATCAAAATACGCGCCATCCGTCTCTGTGAAGAGCACGGTGAGAAATTCACTGATGATTTTGACCACAACAAGATCATGGTTTCTCAACTGACCGATGTTGACTCGAAGAAGCTTCGCAACTGGATTGCAGGCTACGTGACTCGGTACCGACAACGCCGCACCGATTGATGGTGTTTGCATTGCCGATTTGGGTTGACTGGGATCGTCAACCTGTCAGTGTCCACGGCGATGAACAAGCTACACTTGAGGAACTCATTCTTCATTTGAGGCAACAATACAACCTGAGAAAACGCTCACTTGTGATGCCTGATAGAGAGCACGGTGGTTTTGTTTTCTTTCTCTATCAGTCATGCGACCCCCGATGGATTGCTGAATTTTTACAGCGAAATTGAGGTATCGAAATGGGCGAACGTCGGGATATACCTTTGCCAACCGGCGCCTTTGATGCAACTGTTGTCCTTGTTGGGGTTTCTCATCCCGGGAACCTAGGGGCTATTTGCCGAGTCATGTTGAACTATGGATTTGATGACTTGCGACTTGTTCAACCCAAGTGTGCGTTAGAGGATGGTGAAACAAAGGCCAGGGCCAAACATGCTTCACGATTGCTTGATGAGTTGTCCGTACATGATGATATTCCATCAGCAACTGCAGACTGCTCTGTCGTTGTTGGCACCTCAGGTAAGCGTGAAATTGGTGATAAAACACTGTTCCGCCATTACCTGTACCCTTGGGACATGGTGGACCGTTTCACAGAAACCGGCGGTCGGGTCGCCATTGTGTTTGGTGAAGAAGGGAAGGGACTGTCTTCGGATGAACTCGGTCAATGCGATTATTTCGTAACATTGCCGACGTGGGAGGGCTATCCCATCGCCAACTTGAGCCATGCTGTTAATGCCATCCTCTACGAAATCCAACGAAACCGTGTGAAGGTTAACCAAGGAATTGACCCCGGATTACCCGATATTGTACCATTGAAAGTTTCGTTGGATCCGGCTGTTCGAGAGGCACTGGTGAAGGCCATTGAACAATTTGCAGCCTCCAGTAGCGGTTCAGCAGAACGTCGTTCTTCGGTGGAACAAACACTGAGGCGCACTCTCCTCAAGGGAGCGCCCACGACCGAGGAATCCACGCGGATGATTGGGGCCTTTGTAGAGGCGACCAGTGCGCTTGAATTTGCACAGGGCGACGATGGTTGGAAAGCAGAACATCGGCGAAAACTTCGATGATTAAGGCCGCCAGGTGGCAATCGATTTCGGTGTTTCCCGACAGTGCATGGCGACCAATTTCAATCGGTTGCCATAGGTGGAACTGATGTGCGGTGCCACCGAGTCGAACGCCCATTTGGCGAGATTTTCAGCGGTTGGAATAAAAGGAACGACAACGGTCCTGTGACCATCTCCCATCATTTCGCACGCTTTTCGACCTTCTTCATCGCCCTCATATACAACAAAGGCATGGTCAATCACATCGTGAACATGCTCCATGAGTACGGCACTAATGTCTGAAAAATCCATCAACATTCCTTCATCCGATACTCCTTCGACTGTCACGACATCACCTTGAATTTCGGCTTCAAATCGATAGCGGTGGCCATGTAAATGCCTGCATTTAGATTTGTGATTAGGCACACGATGGCCCGTATCGGTTTCTACATATCTTCGGATGGTGGTTGTCATGATTCATCACTTGTCTCTTCTTCAAATTCAAGGGAGGCGGAATTGATGCAATAGCGTTCCCCGCCGTAAGCCGCTGGTCCATCGTTAAACACGTGGCCAAGATGAGCATCGCATTGATTGCAACGAACCTCAATTCGATGCATTCCATGGGAGTAGTCTTCGATTCGTAGGATGTTTGCTTCTTTGTGTTCAGTATGAAAGGAGGGCCATCCGCAGCCCGAATCGAACTTCATCGTTGACGTAAACAACAACGTAGAACAGCAAATGCACCGATACTGACCCGCTCTTTTTTCGTCCCAATATTCGCCGGTAAAGGCACGTTCCGTCCCGGCTTCCCGTGTGACGTAGTATTGGATGTCAGTCAATCGCTCCCTGTAGAGTTTATCCCGATGCATTTGTTCTATTTCCAGAGCGTTGGCGAGGACATCTTCCCATGTGGAGGTGTATTCAATCGGATCCTTCCGGCCAATGGCATGGAAGGCTAAAATTCGTTCAACATCAGAGCCGGTTGATCCATCTGAACGACCATGCTTATCCGGTTGGTAAGATGTGATGGTGCGTCGAAATACCTCATCAAAATCAAGATCAAGGTGTTTGGATGATTGTTCGGCGTCTCGTAGAATACCGGTTTTGTCTTCGTTGAGGTAAGGAAGCGCAAACGATACTCGGTCGCTGTCCCAGTTTCCAATGGCGAAGGCATGCTCAAGAGCACGGTAAAATTCTGGCCTGCAATCAGGATAGATGGCGTGGTCGCCGCTATGGACGCCGAGAACGATATCAACATCGGTATTGCGGGCATTGGCAATGGAAAGGGCAGTACCGTAGAGAAGTGATGCAAACATGGCGTTTCGGTTGGGCACAACGGTAGCTTTCATGTTTTCCTCTTCGTAATGGCCTTTCGGTACGTCGTCGCCACCTTTGAGGAGATGGCTTTCAAACAAGGCCGTTGCTGATGTGAGGTCTGCGACATGGTGAGTGATACTGAGCTGATGTTGTTCTAGATAATTCACGAGCAAACGTGCCCGTTCCAACTCAACCACATGTTTTTGTCCGTAGTTGAAGGAAATTGCCGTGACGGTGTATCCTTCACGAAGGAGATGGAGCAAGAGGGCGGAAGAATCCATGCCACCACTTAATGCCATTACTGCTACTTTCATTTCGCCATCACCTACAAGATTCCCATCCATTTGTGCGTCTGGAGGGACAGTCGCCAATGAGGGTGAAGTTTCACCACTTCTTCAGTCAGTGCAAACGTCCGACCATTGTTCTCAACCGTATCGTTTTCATCGTAGCAGGGTTGTAAAAACAAATGATCAAACCCTTCTGTCAATCCTTCATACATCGACAACGATTGCCCGACATATACACATTTTAATTCGTCGCCTGTTCGTTGTTTGATGGAGACTTGTGGATACATCTGATCCTTTGGTGAAATGCAAATCCAATCCAACAATCCATCGGGAATGGCTATTGTGCCATTGGATTCAACGGACAAGTGGTATCCTCTTCGCTTTAGCACCCGGGCGAGGGGCCACAGGTCGTTTAACATCGGTTCCCCGCCCGTAAAAATGATGTTCTTACAGGAATATTGCAGCACCTCGGCGAGGATGTCAGATACGTTCATTTGTTCATATTCGTCAAAATTTGTATCGCACCATTCGCAACGCAAGTTGCAGACTCCAAATCGAATGAAGACATGCGGTATTCCGCTTCTGTATCCTTCACCTTGGACGGAATGAAAAATTTCCACGATGTTATAGTTCTGAGCCAAATCATCTGCATTATCCACCGTGTCTTCACCAGCACGATGGCACTCCAACGATTCCATTTCTTCCCCTCAGAGTTTGGGTTGCTGAATCAACTGCATGAGTTCAGTTCGAGCTTCTGGTCGGTCAAAGAACACACCGCGCATAGCTGAAGTGGTCATGACCGCTTGTTGTTTGGCCACGCCTCTGCATTGCATGCAACCGTGGGAGGCTTCAATGATGACGGCTGAACCCAGAGGTCGAAGTTCGCTTTCAAGATCGTCCGAAATCCCTTGAGTAATCCGTTCTTGGTTTTGCAATCGGCGTGCATGGAGTTCGAGAATTCTCGCGAGTTTACTGATTCCAACGATTCGTTTTACGGGTATGTATGCGATGTGGGCTCTTCCGCGAAACGGCTGAAGGTGGTGTTCGCAAGTGGATGTAAATTCAATGTCTCGCAAGAGGACAATTCCATCATATCCTTCGGCGTTAAACGTAGAATTGAGAAGTTCTGAGGCGTCCATATGGTAGCCAGCAAAGATTTCCGACCAAGATTCAACCACCCTCTTCGGTGTGTCGAGCAAACCTTCTCTGTTAACAGCGTCATCTCCCTCAATATAGGCGAGCAGCGTTCGAACTGCTTCATGTGCTTCGTCAATTGTCGTCATTGTGGTCCACCCCTGCCGTGCCTCAAATCAATGGAATCCAATTGGTCAAGCATTTTACGGCACGCTGTCCGAATCGCATCGGCTAAACTGACGAACTTTTTGTTATCTCCGACATGCAATTTGATGTCGTCAATCAGTTCTTGCGGCATATCCAATGATACCTTGGGCACAAGTTGGCCTCGGATGAACTCCGTATAAGTATTCGTATACGAATACTGTGGGAATAGAGGAGGAGGAAGTAGCCTAAATCCGAGACCAACTGGGCCAATGTTCAAAGGATACCTCGGAGGATTCGTTACCATGCAGACCAGTGTTCCTCTTGACCCGGTTACATTACTTCGAGAAATTCGTACGAATGTGGGTGCGATTGACACCCCGGGTTTGAGTGATGAGGAGATTGGCTCTTTCCTCGATTCGGATCCCTTGTTGGCGGTAGCCATCCAAGAGGCCCATTTACGGTATCAAGAGATGGTGCAAGAATATCCCGACCTCTATCTCGGTTCCGACGAAAAAGCCCTCATCACCGAACTTCAAGACGGATTCATCAATTTTTACAACCCTGCTACTGTAAATCCATACGTGGCTTTGGCAGCACGGGGTCCATGGATCATCACGTCCCATGGTGCCGTGGTTCATGACAACGGAGGCTACGGGATGCTTGGTGCCGGTCATGGGCCAGATCGAGTCATCCAGTCGATGTCGGATAATTGGGTGATGGCCAACGTCATGACCGCTTCATTTTCCCAAAAGCGATTGGATGAACGATTACGCCGAGAACTCGGACACACCCGTGGTTGGTGTCCTTTCGAAAAATTCATCTGCATGAACAGCGGCTCTGAATCGGTCACAGTAAGCCTGCGGATTGCGGATGTGAACGCTAAAATCATGACGCAGAAGGGCGGCAAGCATGAAGGTAAAACAATCAAAATGATGGCGATTGAACGGGGTTTCCATGGACGAACTGACCGGCCTGCTCAAATCTCCCATTCATGCATGGGTAAATACGACCAACATCTGGCCAGTTTCCAAAACCGAGATAATCTCATCCTTGTTCCCGCCAACGATATCGCTGCGCTAGAGCATGCCTTCATTGAAGCCTCAAAGGACAACGTGTTCATTGAACTGTTGGCCATTGAACCCGTTCAAGGAGAAGGCAACCCAGGACAATGCGTATCTCGTGAGTTCTACGATGCAGCCCGACGATTAACCCTTGAACATGATAGCATGCTCCTCGTTGATTCTATTCAGGCAGGCATACGAGGTCAAGGCACACTTTCCGTGGTCGACTACGAAGGTTTCGAAGACTCAGATGCCCCCGACTTGGAAACGTGGTCCAAAGCCATGAATGCAGGTCAGTACCCGCTGTCTGTTCTAGGGATGAACAAACGCGCATCCGACCTCTACGTCACTGGAATCTACGGGAACACCATGACGACCAATCCACGTGCTCTTGAAACAGCCGTTGCCGTTCTTGATGGAATCACGCCAGAACTACGCGCTAACATCCGTGAGCGCGGCGTGGAATTCGTGGAAAAGTTTAGCGCCCTTCAACAAGAGTTCCCTCATGTGATCACCAAAGTTCAGGGCACAGGTCTTCTCTGCAGTGCCGAACTCGAACCAATCCAGTTCCCAGTCGTGGGCATGGAAGCCGTTGAACCATGGTGCCGGCGTCGTGGTCTCGGTGTGATACATGGCGGACATAACGCCTTGCGTTTCACCCCTCACTTCAACATCACTTCGAAGGAAATCGATTTGATTGTAGACATTGTCCGAGAGGCACTTGTGGCCTTCGGTGCTTAGGAAAGACTCGTCACGATGTCTTCTCGCTTGAATTGACGAGCTGCATAGTAGGCAGCAGCAAGCGCATAGAGGGTAGATGACACCAGCCACACCACCACGTGCGTGTAGACGATACGATTCATCAGCAATTCACGGAGTGCGAGCAGTACATTCACCACGGGGATGGCAAACCAGAATGTCTCCACACCATCGAGATTGATGACTTGGGTGAACAACGCTGGAAAGAGAATAATCAACATGGCTGGCCCAAGAATCGAACCTGCTTCTTTCACACTGTGTGAACGCATGGCGAGAGCCAACTCAAACGCTACCACCATGATGGCGAAGAGAAGAACAGCTAAGCAAAGGAAGGCAAGTGCCGTGAGGGAAACACTCGGTGCAGAGATGAGGTCTGATGAAGCCAAATAACCGATGGCAAACAAGAGTCCAGCCACTTGAAGGAGAACTCCTACTCCCGTAATCGTTGCCACTGCTAACCATTTCCCCATTAACAATTCCATTCGGGAACACGGCAATCCAAGCAACGCTTCCAATGTACCCCGCTCCCGTTCACCAGCGGTCATGTCGATGGAGGGTTGGATCGCCGACGAGAAGGTCCAAACAGCCAAAACCAACGGTATAAACAGCGATAAGGCCATTCCTGCCTGTTCACCTTGGGTGGCAACATCGCTCTTTGCGATATCTCCATTCCACCGCAACGGGTCAAGAGTTTGATTGACATCAAGTCCAGCAGCATCAATTCGGCGCACGGTTTCATTCTGTTCCCAGGTGCCAAGAGCATCAAAGGTTCGACTCCGCGCTTCGAGGCTTTGTTCGGATGTGGATAAATACAGAACGGCGTATTCAAGGATTGTATCGTTCATTTGGAGCCGAATAATGGCATCGACTGAACCATTCCGAAGACGTTCTTGGTCGCCGTCAGGTGTTGATAAAAATTCTAACTGTGGGAGTGGTTCGTAGATGAGATTCAAAGTAGCATTCTCAAGTAGGAGCCCTAATTCTTCAGGAATAGAGTCTGATTGGACGACGACATCAACCTGAATGGCTTCAAGTTCCGCAGCTTCAGACGCTAGTAGGAGTGGAAACAATATGAACAGCAGTGGGAACATCAACAAAGGTATGACGAGAATCGCAAGAATGGTCCGCCAATCACGAACGAATTCAACCAACTCCTTTTTTGCAATGGTTCGAACGCGGAGGAACGGTTTACTCACTTTCATCACCTCCTGGGGTTTTGGGCGTAAACATACCACGCCACCATGATGACCACTTCGACAGTGGTTTGCGATCTTCCTGACGTGTCCGAGCCACATCTTTGGTTAAGACCACGTAGGCCTCTTCTAAGTGGGTCGTACCCGTTGCTTCCAACAACGCTTCTGGTGTGCCATCGGCACGAACTTGACCATTGTGGATGATCACGATACGATTGCACACCCGCTGTGCTTCCGATAGTTGATGGGTGGAATAAATGACGGTCCCCCCCTCTTCACCTAACTGCCGAACAAGCTCACGGACAATACGTGCACTTGTGACATCCAATCCAGCCGTTGGTTCATCCAAAAGTAGGACTGACGGAGCATGAACCAGTGCTCGAAGCAAGGCCGTTTTTTGTCTCATTCCTCTTGAAAATCCCTTCGTGTGGCGAGACAACGACTCAACCATACCCAAATGCCGTGCGAAGTACATGGTTCGATTCCATGCCTCATCATCGCTGACGCCGTGCATTCGTGCGTGATATCGAATGTTTTCCCAAGCTGTTAATCTTGAATACAATCCTGTGTTTTCTGGGACGACGCCTAAATTGCTTCTTGCGTTCTCAACATCGGCCCCATCCGACAAAACAACCCGCCCACTGGTTGGGCGGTACACTCCCGACAACAAACGCAGCAGGGTGGTTTTCCCCGCTCCGTTCGAGCCCACTAATCCGATGATTTCTCCTTCGTGGATGTCGAGATCTATCGTTTCTAAAGCAATTACATCTCCGAAACGCTTGGTTGCGCCCCGGACGGAGAGCAATGTGGGTCGCATGATGCCTTCAACTCGCACGACCGGATTCCACTGCCCAATTCAAACCAGGGTGTTTGGTTTCAATACGATTAGCACGATGGAGAGTAGAGCGAAGATGCTCTTGAATTTCGGTTTGGGATACGCCCATGTCAATCATGTTTGCTACCAAATCTATGGCACCTTGTATGGCCCCTGCGTCCAAGTAGGCTTCGTTTGAGATGGTTCGCTGCATTCGTAATTGCTCCAATCGACCGGCTAAGTAGTGAACTTCACCTTTGAGCCTTGGTGCATCGATGTGAGGCAGGGCAAGCAATTGGTCAATGCAGGTTCTCATCGGTTACAAATTGAACGAGGACGATTATAGGTGTTCGCATCAATTCAGATTGGTCGATTGAGACAATTCAACCAAAACACCACCGGTTGAGGTTGGGTGGACAAAGGCAATCATCTTGCCTCCGGCTCCCAATCGGGGTGTTTCATCGATAAGCCGTACACCGTTCTTAGTCAGGTGGGAGAGTAGGCCTTTCAAATCGCCAACCGAAAAACAAACCTGTTGAACACCAGGTCCTCTTTTCTCAAGAAATTTACCAATTGGGGTGTCATTACCTGTAGGTTCAAGGAGTTCAATCTTGGCAGTTGGGTTTCCTTCTGTGGTTGTTGATGTGGAAAAAAACCGAGTGGTAACACCTTGATCGGATACCGTTTCGTCATGTTCCCCTTGTACAAGGCCAATGAGCCTCCAAAAAGATGTGTGGTCGTCAAGTTGATGAGTGGCAATACCAATGTGGTCAATGTGAATCGGTCCGAATTTCATCTTTCCACCTCAAAATCCGCTCGGTGCGGTGTAGGTCCCAAATTCATTCTTGAGCACACCCATTATTTCCCCAAGGGTTGCACGTGCCCTAACCGCTTCAATCACGAATGGAAACAGATTCGCTCCTTCTTTGGCTGCGACCTCAATCTCTGATAATGTGCGGGTGACCAACGATGCATCGCGTACTTTCTTGAGGTCATTCAACCGTTCTGTCTGTCGCTCTCCAAGGGTGGCATCAGTTTTCATGACAGGGATGCCCTCTAACTCATCCATAACGCCGTAATTGACACCGACAATGTTGCGTTTTTGTTGTTCAACTTCATTCAAGTGTTGGTAGGCCGAGAGATGAATTTCTTGTTGTTGCCAACCCTCTTCTATCGCTGATAGAGCACCACCTTTGGCTTCAATGGTCTCGATTAACTTCAGGGCTTCGTCGTAGATTGTTTTGGTGAGGCGTTCCACGTGCCACGAGCCTGCGATGGGATCGACGGTATCGGCCACACCCGATTCTTCCGCAATGATTTGTTGGGTGCGCAAGGCTACCGTTGCCGATGCTTCGGTTGGCAAGCCAAGCGCTTCATCATAGGAATTCGTGTGGAGGCTTTGGGTTCCACCTATGACGGCTGCCAATGCTTGGATGGTGACTCGGGCTACATTGTTGAGCGGTTGTTGTGCGGTCAAGCTGACCCCGGCGACCTGGGTGTGGAATCGCAACATGGTCGATTTCGGATTTTGCGGATTGTATCTGTTCGCCATCAAATCGTGCCAGAGCGTCCTCGCTGCTCGGAACTTACCAATTTCTTCGAAAAAATCATTGTGGCAGTTGAAGAAAAAGGAAAGGCGAGGAGCAAAGGTGTCAATCTCCATTCCTTTGGACAAGGCGGCCTCAACGTAAGCCAAGGCATTAGCGAGGGTGAAAGCAATTTCCTGAACGGCCGTTGAGCCTGCCTCACGGATGTGGTAGCCGGATATTGAAATCGTGTTCCACTTGGGCACATGCTTTGCACAATGTTCGAAAATGTCGGTGATGAGGCGCATGCTTTGCTGTGGCGGAAATACATAGGTGCCGCGAGCGATGTATTCTTTCAAGATGTCATTTTGAATGGTGCCTTTGATGTCGGCCATTGTTGCTCCTTGCTCTTCGGCAGCCACGATGTACATCGCCAACAAAACCATGGCTGGAGCGTTGATGGTCATTGAGGTACTCACTTGGTCCAATGGGATTCCGTCAAACAAAAGTTTCATGTCTTCAACAGAAGAAATGGATACGCCAACCTTTCCTACTTCGCCATAAGCGAGTTCATCATCAGCGTCCAAGCCGAGTTGTGTGGGGAGGTCAAAGGCTACTGAAAGGCCCATTTGGCCCCGTTCCAGTAAGAGTTTGAAGCGCTCATTGGTTGCTTCTGCACTGGAAAAACCAGCATACTGCCGCATGGTCCACAATCGCGACCGGTACATGGTTGAGTGAATACCTCGCGTGTAAGGTGGTTCGCCGGCGGGAGGCAACGGTTCTGATGCATCCTCGGACGTCGCAGAGAGCGGCAGCGGTAGTCCGCTTAGCGTGTGCCAATTGGACTTGCGTTCCTTGGCCATGGTCTGCTCAAGGCACGGCACTTCATCAAGACTCGCCTTGTTCAGTGGTCTACGCCGCCAGGGCCATGTGCATGGCCGTGAGCGATTTCTTCTTCTGTTGCGGGGCGCACCTCGACAACTTCGACTGAAAAGGAAAGGGTTTTTCCGGCCATGGCGTGGTTGAAATCAGCCGTGATGGTGTCTCCATTGATCGCCGTCACCATGAAGGGAGCAGGTCCCTGAAAGGTCTGAGCGACCAATGTCATCCCAACTTCGAGTTCTACTCCGGTCTCTTCAATCTGAGCGAATTGGTCCCTTGGGAATTCAGTGATTAAATCTTCAAGTGGGTGTCCGTACGCTCTTTCAGGCTCAAGGGTGAATTCCCTTCGCTCGCCTTGAACCGCTCCCATCATTTCTTCTTCAAACCCTGGAATCATCTGGCCATGACCCACCAAGTAGGTGAGGGGGTCTCGTCCTTCGCTGCTGTCAAAGACTTCACCTGTATCTGGTAATGTTCCAGTATAGTGGACACGGGCTACAGCGTTTTGGTCGATGGTAGTTTCAGTCATATTCTCATCTCTTTGTGGTCATTCGCCTGATAAGGTCTCGGAGCTTATTGCCGACATCCTCGGGCAAAATCAGTTCCTCTTCCTTTGATTCTATGTAGTCAAGGCATTCATCAACGCCTTGGCGTTCACCTTTTGCCCATACTTGGCCTAGCACGTTGGAACGATGTTCTTCTGGTACATTCGGATTGTCAAGAATGTCTTTCGCAGCATATTTGTATTCCAAATATTTCTGCCGGTTGAGCTTTTTCTCTTGCTTTTGTCGGCCGCCACCTTTCTTATCGAATCGGCGCCTTCGACGACGATCTTTCTTTGGTGCAATATTTGTTTCTATCTTGGCGAATACATTTTTTGCGGATTTTGTACTTTGACCTGTTCCGCCGTTGGAATTTGTTTCATTCGAGGCAGGTGCGAGTTCACTCGTGCCCTGCTCGGCCTCTACGGTTTGAGGTGCGCTTGGGGAGGTTTCGGGGGCGGATTCAATACGCGATGCGTTCTTTTTGGTCGCTTCTGATTTCCGGCGCAGTTCTGCTATTCGTTCTTCGTGGGACAAAACAGTCGGTTGGTCGTCCTGTTTCTTTCGAGGCATGTCAACTGGAACGGGGGCAGGTGCGACCTCGGGGGCAACCACGTCTCCTTTTTGCTCAAGTTTCTCAATGGCTTCCCGTTGCTTTCGCTCAAGGTCAGCCTTGATATCGGGTTTTTGTGGTTGAGGGGCATCAGGCTCAGCGGGGGTGGCTGGTCTACGCGCATGTTGGCGCTCACGCTCATCTCGACGTCGGCGGTGCTGTTGGGACGCATCCTTTGCAAAAGGATTGAACTCGTCCTTCTTTCTTCCACCACGTCGGCCGTTGATTGATAATGCCCCCAAAGAAAGGCGTACGACCACCCGTTAAAACCGTATGCCCCAAGTCAAGACCAAACAATTGGGGTTTGGTCAGTCCTTAGATACTGATCGATGGCGCTGTGTTCAAGAGAGGTCGTTCTCTTTTTGAGTTCCAACCATCCAAGAAGTGCAATCATGGTTCCGTTGTCAATGCAGTACATTCGAGGAGGGGCGTGAGAAGTACCCTCTCTGTCGGCAGACATTTCTGTGCACATGGTCCGAATTCGCTGATTGCACGCTACGCCTCCGCCCAAAAGCAACTCAGACTTGCCCGTGTGAGCCATGGCCCGTTCTGCAACCTCAACACATGATGCAAAGGCGTGTTCCTGCAACGACCAACAAACCGCATCCAGCGGCGCTCCATTGTCGATGAGGCGTTGTGCGGCGGTCAACAATCCCGAAAAAGCAAGATCCATGCCTCGGACAGCGTACGGTAACTGTAGGCCTACCATGTCTGGTTCCGGTTCACGTTCAAGGTACTGCGCTGCAAGTTGCTCAATTTTCGGTCCACCGGGAAATGGTATCCCTTGATTACGTGCAAATTTGTCAAGCATGTTTCCAATTCCGATGTCAAGTGTTTCACCGAGCACACGATATCGGCCGTTCAGCCGAGCGATAACTTGGGTGTTGCCCCCTGATACATAAAGCAAAACGGGGTCATCGCACCCGCACTGTTGACGTCCAATTTCAATGTGAGCGACACAGTGGTTGACTCCAATCAGAGGAACCTTCATTCGCGTGGCCAATCCCCGTGCCACTGCGGCACCAACACGTAAGCAAGGGCCGAGGCCAGGGCCTTGTGAATAGGCCACAGCATCGATGTCGTCGGGTGTTAAATTGTGATTGGACAGTACCTCAGCGAACAATGATGCTGCTACATCTTTGTGGTGATCGGCCGCTTCTCTTGGATGAATACCACCTTGGTCTGGTCGGAGCGTATCACTAGCTGCAGGATAGGGGATACCGTTAGCATCGACCAAGCCAAACGAGAGCGTATGGGCCGTCGTTTCAATACCCAATGTCCATCCAGACATGGAACTCCGTGGAACCGATTGTTCTTCAACCCTCTTCCCCTCATACGAACCA
>Ga0181422_1000307_pt1 | contig 16045 bp, 20 predicted proteins | sample 45SPOviralmetaG_FD_130147 | JGI IMG/M metagenome (GOLD analysis project Ga0181422, IMG submission 130147) | Marine viral communities from the oligotrophic San Pedro Time Series (SPOT) site, San Pedro Channel, CA, USA - 45 SPOT_SRF_2013-07-18 | ecosystem: Environmental > Aquatic > Marine > Strait...
ATTTATTTACAGTATTCATATCTGAAGGTGGTACATTTACAGCACTTCTTAATGGTACATTAGCTGAAGGTATTTTAATGTTACTACTATCAGAAGGTATTAAATTATATATTTTTTCAATATCTTCTATTTTTTTATCTGGATCAAATGCAGCCATTGCAAGTTGCATTTCTAAATCTTCAGGAGGAAAGTCTGTTCCTAGCAGTAAACTATTAGCTAAGATTTGGGATCTAACTTCTTCTGGGTACTTAGATAAAACAGTTTCACTTATAGCTTTAACATTATCTCTATTTATTTCCGTTGGTTTTAATTTACTAAGGTGATTTAAAGCTACATCTAAATCTCCGCTTGCATCCATTATAATTGCAGCTTCTTTAGAAATACCAAAGTTACCGGCTAGTTGTATCTTAGACATTTTTTCTGCACGGTTTTTTCTAAGCTGCTCTAGTTTTTCTGCACCACTTTCCATAAGATATTTTCTGCTATTAAGAGACATCTGTTTAGCAAATGCATCTCTAGCATCTCTATCTTCCATCTCTCTTTCAGCATATCCTGCTGCAACTTGTTTCCAATTAAACATCAGAACTTCCTCTGCTCATTAAACCTTTTGGTTTTTGATCTATAACTTCTTCTTCTGTCGTACCTTTAGACTCAACAGCTTCTGACATTTCTTTTACTAACTCATAACCAGAATCTTTTTCTTCATCAGGTGTGTTAGCTACTGCTTGCCTTAGTAAAAGTCTAACCTTACTTTCATCTTTTTGTTTTTGACCTTCTTCATCAGTAAAGTATTCTTTATATTCTACTCCTGCATCTTCAGCAACAGAAATAAAATACTCATGTAAGACAGGTGCGACAATCATACTTACATCAATGCTATGCAACCCACCCATAACAGCAGTAGTTAATACTGTCTCAACTAAAATATTAACAGGCATACCTGATTCAAGTAAAAGTAAAAGGTTATCTAAAGAGTCTGGCTTACTTAACCTATCTAAGTGGTAGGCAATTACCTCATCTATATCAACCATCTCTGAAGGTCTTTCCCAAGGAAAATTCTTAGGTTCTTTAGTTAAAGATTGACCGGGAATAGCTGCCTCAAACATTTTTATTTTTCCTTTTTATTACAACATTATGAGAATTATCTGGTACTATAACTGGTTCCTGATTTCCATAGCTAGAATAAAAAGTATGACTTCCTATTTCTAAAGGGTTTTTGCCTTTGAAATCTGTGCCTCTTTTTTTAGCTGTAGCTTTATTTAAAAAGAAAGTACTTCCCTGTGAGGCATCTTCACCTTTATCTAAATAATTAAGGAGTTCAAAATACTGTTGATCTAGTCTAGCAGTAGGTGCTTTTATTGCATATAAGTCACCCTTTACTTTACCTACAGGTTCAAATTGACCTGATTGAGTTAGCACTTCCTCTAGTGTATTAGGAAATCTATCTGATGCAATTCTATTTAGGATTACTCCACGTACAGCATTACGACCTTTTACACCTTGGTTTCCAGCTTCAGCCCACACAACTCTTTCTAAAAGTTCTGCCTGTCTTGGTGTTAAAATTAAAGATCCAGAAACATCTTCTCGCTTTGAAACAGGATAGTCTTTTTCTGGAAAAGGTTCTTTTTTATTTTGAGTTTCTATTGAGTCTTCTCTTGGTGTATTAGTATTTTTACGGTCAGATATTTGAGATATAGCTTCTTCTCTTGCGGAGTCTAAACTTTCCAACCAATTGTTTACTATTTTATCTGGTGTTTCAGTACGTTGATTTAATATGTTAGACATATTTTCTTTAGTTGCAGCACGAGTTTCCGCAGGGCTAAAGAACCCTTTTCTACGTTGCGTTGCCTTACTGCTTTGTTTTCCAGCAAGTCTACGAGATGCCCTCATATTTTCTATAACTTCAGGGTTATAAAGTTGTTTCATTTATTTCTCCATTAAAGGTAAGTAATTACATTACGTACTGTTTTACCCAATCTCTAATCCATCCACCTATACTTTTATCTGCTTCTAAATCTGCTTGTAGTTTAGCTGCATCTATCGTCGCATCTCCAGCCATTTTTTGAAGCACAATATTATTAATTCTATCTTCTGCACTTTCTGAAGCGGTAAAAGCATAGTCCATAATATCACGTTCACGTTGCCATACCGCATCTATATTAGAGGCAGTCATAGCATTGATAGTTGCTGCAAAGGTTGCATTGCTTTCATTCTGTGCAGCAGTATTTATTGTTGCTAAGTTCTGTCTCCACTGAGCATTAGCCTGTGCTACAACCAAACTGTTAGTTGCATTGAACTGATCTCGTTGTTGTTGAATACCAGCATTAAACTCACGAATAGAGTTGATCTCGTCAATGTTAAACTGGTTAAGTGCATTGGTTTGTGCAGCATTAAACTGACCAGTTTGATTAGCTAACGAAGAGAAGAACTGTCTGGTCTGGTTTTCATTAGCAGCATTAAACTGTGCAGCAGCATTATCAGCAGCTTGATCTGTAAACAACGACTGAATATTTTGTTGTGATTTAAATATAGCAGTTTGTTGTTCGTTAGTCAAGTTCGCCATGTTCATGCTAAGGAAGTTTTGTGCTTGTTGCACAGCAGCCTGTTGTCTGTTGTTCAGGTTCTGCATATCCATACCAGCAATCTGTGCTGCATTCTGCAATGTAGTTGCCTGTGAAGTATTAAGGTTGGCTAGTCCAATAGTTTTCATCAACTCTGAGTTATGTAATTGCTCTTGTTGATTTGCACTAAACGTTATGTTAGCTGCCTCAGAGAATCTTGCTGCATTTTGCATAGCTGTTTGTTGCTGTATATCTATCTGCTTACCCTGTAGGGATGCAGCTAGTTGAGCATTAGCTAAGTAAGACTGTTGCTTGTTCGACAAGTTAGATAGGTCTACTTGAAGGTTGTTAGCATTATTTACCAGTGCTGTTTGCTGTCTGTTGTTCAAGTTCATGTTAGCAACTTCAGCATATCTAGCAGCAGTAATTAAGTTTACCTGCTGTTGATTACCTAAGTTCTGTCCTTGGAAGGCAGCTTTTAATTGTGCATTAGATAAGAATGTTTGCTGCATATTAGACAAGTCTTGAGTCTGTAATGAGAAAGCATTCGTACTATTTTGTAATGCAACTTGTTGCTCATTAGAAAGGTTCTGTAGAGCAAGACCCTGTTGTGCAGCAGCATTAGATAGTGATACCTGTTGGCGTCTGTTAAGGTTGCTCATATTCATTTGATTAAATGTCTGAGCATCTTGTGCAGCAATAGGTAGTGCAGACTCCATAGCAGCTTGCAGGATAGCTGAACCTGCCATTGAGCTACCAGCTAGACCTCGTGAAGCCATAGTAGCATTAGCAGCCCTTAAAGCCCCTGCTGCCCATGCTGGTGTACCATCATCAAACTGTTTCATCAACCCTTCTAGTTGACCTTGCACAGTTCCCAATGGACCTACTTCACCTTGAATAGCTTGAGCTAGTGTACCATTATCTACATTAAATGAGTTTAGTTTAGCTGCATAAGCTACAGCTTCTTCTCGCAAGAACCCACCGGATTGTGCAACTTGAGCTTGAGCCATATTAGACTCTTGGATCTGTGCTGCTTGTGGTAGTTCATTTATAGATACTGTAGCTTGTTGAGCTATAGCTGGATTAATACCAGAAGACTCTGCAATCTTAGCTGCTGGTGCAACTTCATCCTGACCTTTAGCTTCTACTAATTGATCTGGTGTTACATTTAATTCACCAGAAGTTACTTGAGCTACAAAGTTAGGATCAAACTGTGGTGCAGTTGGAGTAGCTCCAGCAGAGAGTTGACCTTCTTGAGCTTGTACTTGTTGCTCTTGAGGTATAGCTCCTTGAGCAGCTTGAAGACTGTCTGTTTGCTGCATTACGTAAGGACTCATAGTAGCAGCACTGTACGTTGATGCAGGTGTATATGCAGGTAGATTAGCAGTCTCTACTGTCGGTACAGTAGCAGCAGTAGCTGTAGGTGCTGCAGCCCCAACCTGACCTGCAAGAGTACTAATATCTTGTGTAGGTAGGGGTTGCATGTAGTCTACACCTGCTTGGATAGGCTGCATAGTCTGTTGTACAGCTTGTCCAAATGCAGGTACTACATCTTTATCATATGAAAAAGTACCATCAGAAGCTGCAGGTACTGAATACTCTGGGCCACGAGTAGAGTTAGGTATCGCATATTGATTGGCGTCTTCTGGACCACGAGTAAGGTTAGGAATAGGGCCACTAGTCTGCGCTAGGGGCGGGCGATTTGCATCTTGTTGTTGTTTAACACCTTGTAAAAGACTACCGTAACTTTGACCTTGTTGAAAAAGTTGAGTAGGCAATTGGTTTTTAAATCGAGATCTTTTTTGTCTTAGGTAGTCTTGTTGTTGCGGTGTTAAATTAATAAAAGAACCATCTTTATTTTTTGCAGAAATGTTTTCTTGTCCACCCCCACGAGGTGTAATAAAACTAACATCTAAATTGTCTAATTCTAAGTTAGACAAACCACTACCATCTACTTCGTTAAACTGAGGAGCTTTGTAGGCTTGTGGCATTTGTTGGTACATCTTTTGAGCATCTAAAATATCTTGTTGAGGTACCATACCACCTTGATTCATGCCCATCATAGCTTGCTGGTACTTACCCATACGAGCAGCAGCACCGGGGCTGGCCTTCATAAAGTCATTAAGTGCAGGTCTAGACTTTGGTCCTTTGTAACCAAGAAACTTTGTAGCTAGTTGGTATTCAGCATTTAAAGTACTGTCACTATCACCACCTTCAGCGTATCCTACGACACCACCTTGGTTCATTCCCATTTTTCTATATCCCTCTGGTACATAACTTATTGGTTTACCATCTACTTCTGTTACAGGGATAATACTACCTTGATCATTAGAATAGTTTACAACTGCAGTACCACCAGATGTAGGCATAGCCATTTGTTTAGCCATCATTGGAGATGTAACCAGTGCTTGACTACTTGTACCTGTACCTTCTACTGTAGGTGCAACCTCGCCCTCAACATAACCGGGAGGGTTATATACTTCAGCAGTCTTAGCTTCGTAAGGAGTTGCTGGTAACTGAGGTTGCACAGGCTCACCAGTAACAGGTGGCATAGTAGTTTCTGTTGGAGCAGGATCTATTACTGCTGCATCTTTAAGGGCTTTTTGTCTTTCTTGTTCAGCTTTAGCTGCAGCGGCTGCTTCCTGTTGAGCTTGTATTTTAGCTGCTGCTGCTTGTGCCATAGCTTCATCTTCTAAACGAACTCTTTCAGCTTCTGCTGCTTTTGCAGCCTCTGCTTCTGCTATACGTTGAGCATTAGCTAGAGCATCTGCTACAGCTTTAGCTATAGCTGCCTCTTGTTCTGCTTTTGCCTTAGCAGCAGCTTTTGCTTTACGGGCTTCTTCTGCTTTACGAGCAGCTTCTGCTTTAGCTGCTGCTGCTGCTTTACGAGCAGCTTCTGCTTTAGCCGCTGCTTGACGTGCAGCTTCTGCTTGACGTGCGGCTTCTGCTTTACGTGCAGCTTCTGCTCTAGCACGGGAAGCTTCATACTGTTCTTTAGCAGCCTTAAGCTTAGCAGCTAGTTCATCATCCTTTTTTTGTTGTGCAGTTTTGCGACTCGAACCCCTATCTTTACTGGAAGTTGATGAAATACCAGTAGGACCGCCAGCAGCGTCTTGTCTTGCACGATCTTGAGCTTGTTCTGATGCAGTAGGTGCTCTATATTGACCGGGCTTGTTAGGTATTTCTCGCATACTGTAAGAATATGATCTTGCCATTCTTAAATCCTTTATCCATTCACTACTTCGTTAAGACCCCAGATCATTCCTGCTACACCACCTACGAAGATTACTACTCCGACTACCAATGATATACCCCAGAACAATCTGTCTCTTTGCTTTGCTTGTAATTCTAACGCTTCTTTGTGTCTTTGTCTAGCTGCTGCTTGCTCTTTTACAACTAAATCCCACATGCCGGGAGGTCCATATAACTGACAAGCTGACCTTAACTCATCCATGCATTCTTTGTGTTTCATCTTAGCTTGTGCAATTGCAAAGCCTTCTTCTTCAGATGAACTCAGTCTACCTAGTGGGCCTTTATGTGCACCCTTTTCAGCTAACTGTATTTCACTATCTAACTTTGCTAACTTACCAAAGTGAGGCAGTAAGTCTGCTACATCACTACCAGCTTTAACTGCAGAACTAACTGCACCAGCTATCTTAGTAACTGCACCTGCTAAAGCTAATACTTCTATCATCGTGGCAAATCCTATTAATCATTATTCGCCATCTTTTCTACTGATGATCTTATTGCTTTTATGTTTTCGTCAATACGGGCAAGTGATACTGCTTGATTGTGTACAGATGTTTCTAACCTGCCCATACGTTCTTCTAGTGCTATAATCTCTTCTGAGTTATCTTCAATGTCGGACATCATCATAGAGACTGTCCATACGATAGCTGCACCCTGAACAATTAATCCAAAGATCAGTGTAATTGGTACAGACTTGTTTAAGTGCCAGCTATCGTCAGACATTTTAAGATTCCCCTCTTGCATCACACCAAGTATCTGCCATAGCTTCTACTTGAGTATTGTTTAGAGGATTATTATCTTCATCTGTAAAAAGATATTTTCCTTTACTAGGACCATATCTATTATGCATAGTCAGTAATTTAGTTTTTAATTCAGCACGAGTTAATGTTACTACTGTGTCTGGAACATAATAATCACGGTTTGCTAAATCTGGACTGTAACCAACATAAGTATTATAGTCTCCGTCAAAAAAATATCCCCCATCTTCTATCCAAGACGGAGTGCGTTTAAGATCCATTTCACGGACTAGCATATATTCAATAATCATTTTTTATTCTCCAAACGTAACATGTATTCTGTGTTAGCAAAGTCAGCTTTACCAAATATACGTTCTGCTGTTACATCCACATTAACACAGTACTTATCTGCCATTTGATCTAAGAACTCTTCTAGATCATTAGAGTGAGGTATGTCTTGTTTTTGTATACGTTCAGCAGTATGCGTAACATAACCACTTACTTCTGTTAGACTTACTTGTGGATGTACACCGTATTGTTGTAAATATTCTATTGTAGCTGTCTGTGCTCTACCACCATCAAGTAAGTTGCGATACATAAGCTCAAAACCACGACGAACATGATGACGTTTTTCTTCAGCTTCAAATGTTTCCTCATCCCACTCATCAATGTTGTTTGTTTCTTTTATATTTTCATAGGCATCTATTAATGTTGCAATGTCTTTAAACGCACCATTAATTTTAGACTCTAGTCTTTCCAGATTAAATCTTTTTTGTCTTAACTCTGCTTGTGCAACCATATCAATGTCACCCTCAAGCTGATCTATTTCTTTTAAACATTTAGCATGGCTTACTTGGGCCTCTGCTAGTGCAGACTTACGTTTGTCAATCTCTGCAGTAACTTGACGTAGCATACGCATAGGAGACTGACCGTTTAACATAGTTAAAGTCATAAGAGATATTGTATGTTGACTGTTTTGCCTATCAAAGGCACGAGTCTTTTCGTCTATTTCTGGTAAGAACTGATTTACTTTTGCTACAGCAGCAGTATTTATTTTGTCTGCTGATACTGCTGGTAAACTAAATGTCCATTCTTCTGTGGTTGTTAATTCTTTTTTCATTGTTAGTTTCCTACTATGTTCCTGCTGCTCCACCTGCGGCTCTGTAAACCCCCCGTGTTAAATCTCCAAAGTCGACAGCGTTACCAGAAGATGCAGCTATTGTTAAGTATTGAATTACATTTGAAGGACCACTTGCTGAAGCATCCCCACCTGCAACTATTCCTCTGCTTGCATCTCCTCCTCCTCCACCTAAAGCACCGTTATGAGTGTTCAGATCACCTATGTCAGTACCATTTCCATTAGTCGCAATAGTAATTCTTTCTATTCTAGATTCACTACCTTGATTTAGCCCTGCACAAAAAACACCATACGTTGTATCTGAAATATTACTAGTAGCGTCTGTAAAGTAGTAAGACAAAGCTCCATAGTCTGTAGCATTACCCGCTGTAGCAACAATAATTTTTTCTGTTCTGTATAGGTCATCGCCAGCTGCCGTATGAAAAACTCCTATTGTACCGTCACAAACACCACCACCACCGTCTGAATTATTTTGTGTTAAGTCACCAAAGTCTGTAGCATTACCTGTAGTAGATATAGTAATGTAGTCCATTATATTTGAGGAACCACTGGAAAAACCTCCAGCAAATACACCACGAGTTCCATTAGATAAAGAACTTATGTTCCTTCTAGCAACAGTCATGTTTCCAAAGTCAGCAGCATTACCAGTAGTACCTATTGTTATATAATCAATAACATCTTGATTACTTCCCGTGTAGCCTCCTCCAAAAACACCCCTACTTCCATTTGAAGTACCACCACCCAAATATCTACCGACAGTCAAATCACCGAAGTCTGTAGCATTACCAGTTGTTTGTATTGTTACATAGTCCATAACATTTACAGTACTTGCTCCACCTGCGTGTACATATCTAGCACCGTACCATTTAGGAGTATTATCTCCACCAACAGCTACACCATTAATAGTGATAGCTCCTGTTGAATTGCTAATATCGTTAGTCTGATGATTGATGGTGAGAGACATTAATGTTTTTCCTTTTAATTATACTGCAGTAGAGCCATCCATGTCATCTTGGTCCATGACCCAAGCGTAACACTTGTCCATAAACGTAGAGCCAGATTTAGCTTCTACATCTGTTAGGTTTGCGGTGTAGCGTTTAAAGTCTACCTCACGAGTATCATCCGTGGGTGAGCTTGTAGCATATGCTGACAGGTCAATCATGACGCTGAACTTAGGATCAGTTCCACGCTGCCGTGACACAGCCGCTGTCACGATTCGGTAGTATGCGTTGTTAAATGCAATGCCGTATTGAGAGGCACCTTCTGCGATATTATGTTGAATAGCCATTTGGTATCTCCTTTTTAAGCGTAAGTTACTTCAGTGGTTCTAATATTAGCCACCCAGCGTATGTTATGGCTCGCTTCACCAGTGCAGGTGATAGCCAATGCGTTGTTCGTATTATCGGCTGAGAGAGCCATGCCCCAGCTTGATAAGTTCTGGATTACTGTAGTTGCACTGTTAGCAAGTGTGGTTGTGCCACCATCATTCACCAGCAATCCCTCAATCTTCCATGAGGCATAGGCTTGTGCGCCGTTTTGCATCGCAGTGATTGTACCGTCGAAAGTAATACAGGTATCACTTGCTGCTACGATTTGGTTGGTGCTTCCAGCGGTGCTGTTGGTTGTAGTTAGAACTGTGGCAGTCGCATCCGTGGTATCTGCATATAAAATATACATACCACCTTGCGCTGACCCCGCAGAAAACCAACCCTTAGAACCAAAGATAAATGCGTTTTGCACAGCCGCTTTAGCATATGGGCCAAACGTCATTGCGTAGGTTTGTGTTGCAGTAGATGTAGAACCGCCAATACAAGCTGCTAAAGTGCCACTAACTGTATGATTGGTGCCTATAGCAAACGCTGTTGCACCACCAGTAACGTTGTTTGTATTACCTAAAGCAAATGCATCGCTATTAGCTACGATATTGCTATCACCTATAGCGAAACTGTCAGCGCTACTAGCTTTAGACAAACGCCCAATAGCAATACTATTAGCACCATTAGCGCCGTAGCTTGAGGTGTTGTTAGCTATAGCTGCTGCGAGGCTGTTTGAGCCAGATGCGTATGCTTTACCTAATGCCTGTGCCTGATTTCCCGCAGTAACACCGCCTGACGTAGCAAACGAACCATTACCCCCTGCGGTTGAGCCATTACCGCCAGCATCAGAACCTATCGCTACAGCATAGTAGGATGCATTTGCTGTTGCACCAGAACCAAAGGCAAAGTTATAAGTGCCTGTGCTTGCTTCTGAATTATAACCAATAGCTACATTGTGCGTATTACTAGCGTCTGCTCCAAATCCAATTGCAACACTGCCATTTCCACTAGCTTTTGCAAGCTGACCCATCGCAACACTGTTATTAGCAGTTGCACCGTAAGAAGTTGATCTATTAGCAATCCCAGCAGCAAAACTTGCAAGCCCCGCAGAGTTAGCATCTCCTATAGCTACTGACCTACTACCAGAAGCAAGAGCATCATATCCGATTGCTGTTGCAAATTGTCCAGTAGCATCTGCTCCATAACCCATTGAATGTGAATACGTGCTAGTTGCTGTTGCACTATCCCCAATAGCTATAGCATTCGTTCCAGTAGCTGAAGGCTGTGCAGTAGGGCTACTTTAATTGGCAGCGTAAAGATCAGCACCACCACCTCCAGCATCTGCGAAGCTAACTACACCTGAGCCGTTTGTAGTAAGCACCTGATTGGCACTTCCGTCGGATGTTGGTAGGGTATAAGTTTCTGAAATGCGAACTGTGTCAGCCGTGCCACCTAAGTTGATTTGGTTTGCGGCGGTAGACTGTACGCTGTCACCGATACTAACAGAATTTGCATGAGATGCTGTGCTGCCATCACCCATAGCAATAGCATGTGCCTCACTAGCAGTATTGCTCTGACCACCTAAAACTGAAGCATAGGAGCCGCTTGCGGTATTGCTTACACCACCGACAACAAGACTTCTAAAGCCAGATGAGGTTGAACTCGTTGCACCCAAAACCGCTGCACTTATTCCTGATGCAGTATTATTATAACCTATACTTGTTGCGTATGCAGCATTAGCCTTAGCTTGATATCCTACCGCAATAGTATTAGCATCAGTAGCACCGTAGCTGGATGTCCTGTTTTGTATAGTTGCTGCAAAACTTGTATTTCCAGAAGCATAGGAAGAGCCAATTGCTTGCGCACCATTTCCTGTTGCGGTAACACCCCCAGATGTAGCAAATGAACCGGGTGCACCCGCTACAGCCCCAATTCCACCTGCGGTTTGACCAATTGCTACAGCGTAGTATGGTGCGTTTGCTATTGCACCAGAACCAAAGGCAAAGTTATAAGTGCCTGTGCTTGCTTCTGAATTATAACCAATAGCTACATTGTGCGTATTACTAGCGTCTGCTCCAAATCCAATTGCAACACTGCTAGTTCCACTAGATGTTGTACTATCTCCAATTGCTATAGCATTTGTACCAGTGGCTGAAGGCTGTGCAGTGGGGCTACTTTCATTAGCAGCATATAGATCAGCACCACCACCAGCATCTGCAAACGTAACAGCGCCAGAGCCATCTGTGGTAAGTACCTGATTGGCACTTCCGTCAGCCGTTGGCAGGGTGTATGTTCCGCTAATCTTTACTTGGTTAGTAGTGCCGCCTAACGCAATAAGGTAATCTGTGGAAGCCGAAGCCTGATAACCTATCGCCATCGACCCCGTATTGTTTGCTGTAGAATCTCGCCCAATCGCAACACTGTAAGCACCGAGAGCGCCGTAAGTTGATGTGTTTCTATCTATAGCTGCTGCAAAACTGCTTTGCCCTGCAGCATAGGACTTTGTTAGTGCAGTTTGGTTAAAAGTACCTCCACTGGGATCATATGCAACGGAGTTATTACCAAGTGCTGTTTGACCTGCAAAACCACCGCTAAGTCCGGATGCCGAAGAGTTCATCCCCAAAGCTACCGAAGAAGCACTTGTCGCAGAAGCATTTGAGCTAAGAGCTATAGCGTTAGTTTCTGTAGCGGAGGCATTATCCCCTATAGCTATTGCGTCATTGTTAGAGACTGTGGGTGCAACTGATGTTGATCCAACTTGTTCCGCATAGAAAAAAGGAATGTCTTCGGCGGCGGCGGTAATAAACACGCGAGCGCTACCTGACAAGTTAATAGCAGAACCTGAGTTAGAACTTTCACTGGGCGTACGAGATAGTGTAGTGCCAGAGGCTGTATAAGTCCCTGTACCAATCTCAAAGTTGGTCCCATCCTCTATGGTGTACCTAACTGAATTACCGTTAGTTACTCCTGCGTCCGCAAAACTTTGGTACCCTGAAACAGGGCTGCCCAGAGTTATCGTGCCTGTCCCGGTAGTTGCCGTCGCGACATAGGCTCTATTCTTTAAAACAGGCATATACGATTACCTCTATAATTTACGCGATACGAATAATAGCACTCGTAGCGTCCGCCGTTGGGAACTGAATTTCAAAATCACCACTAGAAGAAGATTTATCAGCGCCAAAGTCTAACACCGCTACAGAGGGGTTTGATCCGCCCGACTGGTATATCAACGCTCCACGAGCTGTAATTGTGGAGGAGGTCCATGTAGTGTTAGAAAAACTTAAAAACACGGTAGTACCTGACCCACCATTTGTTGGGTTAGTTGAAATAGTCAACGTATTCCCACCCGCGCTATACCCTGTACCTGATACCTCGTTAGAAGTAGTATAGGCAGCGGTAGCCGCGTCCAAAGAAGCAGATGAAGTATACAACGCGATTTTAAACGTTTGCGCTGTATTGCTGCTGAAGTCCATTTCACCGTCAAGCAGGGCTTGCTTGAAACTGGTACACATCGCCTGTGTTATAGCCATATCTAGTCTCCTTTAACTTACTGGCACTCGGAACTGTCCCGAGCGATAGGCGTCTTCACGTAATTTACCATCCCCAAGCGTTTTTAATAAAGCTATGGATTGCAAGTACATCTTTTCATAGTTCTCAATTACATCCGGTTCGCCTTTTAAAAACCGAATAGCTTCGATCAATGCGCCATTTAACAACGCAGAATCAAACTCGTCTCCGAGCCATGTATTGTTGGCCGTAACAATAGACTCAGGGTAATACCCATAATGAAGCTCTGCAGTATAATTACCACTTGGTGTTGGGCCTAAGATAAAGGAATCATTATCAAAGTAGGCGTAATGCTTTGGAAGCCCCACTGATGTGGGTGTGGGGTACGCTTCTCTGATGAAGTTTACATCTTTGTTTATTAAGTAGTGATACGCGCCATCAGTATCTACCACCGCGAGCGAATACGTGTACAAAAAGTCTGTAGGAACGCTAAGATACTTGTTATTAGTAGTCAAAGACCCAGTAACGTTTCTACGTAGCGCGGGTATTTGCACTGTATTATATATCTTCTGTTCAGCCTGCTCAGTAAACATAGCGAGCTGGGCATCTGTGAACGAGTTCTCACAAATGTCTTCTATGTTGGTTTTCAGCTCGGTATAGTTCATAACTTATGCCATTGGCCCCCGTGCGTATAAACCTTTGGTCGCCGCACCCGTGCCACGTACCTTAACCTTACCGCCTTTTTTATAGCCCGTCTGCATCGGCTGACCTGTTTTCTTTGCTTCTTTGGCAGCGGCTTTTTTACCTGCTGCGTCATATCCAAACATTTTGTTTCCAACTTTAGGCATAATGCACCTCCTACGTTATACTTACAACAACAGTACCTACAAATCCAGCGCCAACTAACGTGTTAGGTACAAGCTCAAACGGATCGTCACCGCCACCTACAGGGTTCCATCCCCACTGTATAGCTCTACTACTGGTATCACCTGACGCGGCTAGGCTTTGATCCGGGCGTGGATTGCGTATAGCTTGCGGATCATCAACAGGAAATTCACCCAACTTTAACTGTGGATGGTCGGGACTCCAGCACTCAGGGCACGCCTTTATATTGGTGTCACGCCCCTTAACAAACAAGTTCTTTAGCTCCCGCAGCTTGTACTGGAACCCGCATACATCACAGAGCGCTAACGCTTTTTTACCTGATGCAAACCTATTCGCCATTACGCAATCCTACCTATTCTAGGCACAAAACGCGCAGCGGTCTTTTCCCTGTCTTCTCCTGCGGCCATCTCAAACTGTTCGTCATACACAGCCTTCAGCATAGGGATACGATCTACTAACTCAGGAACCTTCATAGAAATGTGGTATGCTAACCCCGCAACGAGGCACGGGAAGAAGCGGAAGTTCATATCTGCTGTTTGAACTCCAGACCCAGCGTCTTCAATGCGCCGCATACGCCAGTAATACAACACGTAGTTATCGTTATCGGGTACGGGCCAAACATTTACTTTTGGTGCATCGCGCAAACGCTCCACATAAAGCTGTATAGGACGACCTTGTGTTAACTTGTTAGGTATAGACGCGTACGTACTTACACTGATTCTGCTTATGGTAAGATCAGATTGTGTCGTAGTATTACCACTGTTAGTACGTATTTGATGTTCAAGCAAATCAATAGTATCCGCTGGCAACGTGTACTGTGTAGTACCTTTTACTAGGTTTATAGTGCCAGAATCAATGGTCCACATGTTAATGCCGCGGTTCTGCCACTCAATAGTCATCAGGTTCATAGAACGCCGCGCAGTGCGTAAGTCATATCCTGAACGCATCTCACGTCCCGCACGCTCCCACGCTTCTTCCGCTATATCGGTGAAGTCCATGTCAAACGCTGTGGTGCCTGATGTAGTCATTTCTTACGCCTCTTTAGCGGAGCTACACGCTTGGGTTTGCCCGCTGGTTGTCCTAAACGCTTCTTCTGCGCTATACGCTTACTCTTCTCAGCCTTCGTTATTTCCCCGCTAGTTTTTGGAGTTTTGCTAGAAACTCGTTTAGATGGTCTACAGTACGGTGTACCACGGCTTTCACCTTCTTTACGACCACACGGCTTGCCTGTCTTAACATCTTTCCAGTCTTCCTTGAACCAACGCTTTAGTGCAGCGCCCTTTGCGGTTTTGCGAACAGCCATTACTTGCCCGCCTTTTTCTTTCTACATTTTGCGATGGCCCCACTCGCATACGCGCTTGGGAACACCTTATAGCTTGCCTTCACCTTACGGTAACACGCGTCCTTCACAGTGCCGCCCTTCTTGTAACCTTTGCTACATTTAGAACACCCACAACCATCGGATTTGTAATACCTACGCATAGCTACCTCATTTTACAGGCTTTGCCGCCACGGGCTAAACCATAACCACGAATTTTACCGCCAGCTTTTAGCTTCTTTTTTGGCGGCATGCGCATACCTCCCGGACGTTGCGTAAGATCAAGCGTGGCTCCGCCACCGCCGCCACGCCCGTACACGCCTTTACGAACTTGGGATTCCTGTTTAACCTTATCCACATCAGGATTTAGCTTCCGTTGAAACTCTAGCTCCTTCTTAAAGGCGCGGTCTTTCATACGCTTTATTTCGTCATCAAAGTCCATGAGCTACCTTATCTTACAAACTTTACCACCACGAGCCATGCCGTAACCGCGAACTTTACCACCAGACTTCATCTTCTCAGGCTTAGTGGTTAACCCAGTACCGTCAGCACGAGGTTGCAGGAGAGATTTTGTAGTCATCGCCTTGCCATCTCGCGTAGGTCTTAAAGTCGATTTTGGTTTAGTCATAGGACGCTTCTTAGGCTTCATGCTACGGGGGTCTGTAGGACGCTTCTTGGGCCTCATGCTGCGAGGATCTTTAGCTTCCATAGCCTCCATCATATTCGTGGTACCCTCTTCGCTAATCCGATCCATAGTGGCATTACCACGGTCAACAGAACGTTCATCATAGCTAACCATATTGCCAGCTTGGTACTTCTTAACCTTACCGCCTTTTTTCATAGCACCTTTGCCGTCAGCAGCGTAGAACGGAACCTGCTTACCGCCCTTTTCAACCATTTTAAGTTTTCCGCCAGACTTATACTTCCGCATGTTATTCATAGTTCTATTCCCTCGTAACTGGGTACCCATCTGGGTACGGCTAATAGCCATCTAACAATTCCACTTCCGCAAGCTCTTATTGATGCGGCTATCAGGATCGTTAGCCGTCTTTGAACTTGTGTTGCGCTTCTTCATGCCCTTCATGCGTGCGCAGAAAGACTTCCGCCGATTGGCGGCTTTAGAACCCTTTTTCAACTTGCTAGGCTTTGTGGTAACAGCGGTCTTCAACTTGCTGCCGGGGTTAGCTTTTCGATAGCTAGCAACGCCTTTGGCGTTCAGCCCACCGGACTCGCTTTTACCCTCTTTACGGGTCCAAGCAGGGGATTTTACACCCCCACCTTTTTTGTAATAATCCCGCATACCACGCTCCTAACTGTAGAAGAAGGTCATGGTC
>Ga0181422_1000308_pt1 | contig 16040 bp, 17 predicted proteins | sample 45SPOviralmetaG_FD_130147 | JGI IMG/M metagenome (GOLD analysis project Ga0181422, IMG submission 130147) | Marine viral communities from the oligotrophic San Pedro Time Series (SPOT) site, San Pedro Channel, CA, USA - 45 SPOT_SRF_2013-07-18 | ecosystem: Environmental > Aquatic > Marine > Strait...
ATTATGCGAGATGTAAATTATGGTTGGTTAATTCGTTACATTCACAGTAACGGAGCTTCAATGTTTTTTCTCGCTGTTTACATTCATATATTTAGATCTTTGTTTTACGGATCTTATAAATCTCCGAGAGAAGTAATATGGATTATTGGGTTGATGATTTATCTTTTAATGATGGCCGCAGCTTTTATGGGATATGTATTGCCTTGGGGTCAAATGAGCTTCTGGGGTGCAACAGTTATAACAAACTTATTTAGTGCCATTCCATTAGTTGGTGACAGTATTACAACTTGGTTATGGGGAGCATACTCAGTTGACAATCCAACTCTCAATAGGTTTTTTAGCTTACATTACTTAATTCCGTTTTTAATTTTAGGATTAGTTGTTTTACATATTTGGGCTCTGCATGTTCCCGGCAACAACAATCCAGTTGGAATTGATATTAAAAAACCATCTAAAGATACGGTTCCTTTTCATCCTTACATTACAATTAAGGACACGTTTGCATTATTAATGTTTATGATAATCTTTGCAGGTTTCGTTTTCTTTTCTCCAAATGTCTTGGGTCACTCAGACAATTATATTCCAGCAAACCCATTAGTAACTCCAGCACATATCGTACCAGAGTGGTATTTATTGCCCTTCTATGCAATTCTTAGATCAGTACCTGACAAATTAGGTGGGGTCATTTTAATGTTTGGAGCAATCTTTATATTATTTGTTCTACCTTGGCTGGATACGTCAAAAGTTAGGTCAGCAGTGTTTAGACCAATATATCGACAGTTTTATTGGATTTTTGTATTAGACGTTTTAATGCTCGGTTATATGGGAGCAATGCCAGCTGAAGGAATTTATTTAGTACTAGCCAGAGTAGGGACTATTTATTATTTTTTACATTTTATTGTCGTTTTACCAGTCGTAGGTTTGCTTGAAAAAACAGATCCAATTCCTATGAGTATTTCAGAACCGGTATTAACTGGTGGTGCAGATCCTTCGCTTGCTAGGAAAGACAATGAAAAAATTTAAACTTAAAATTTTAATTATCTCGATTTATCTATTATTGACATTAATAACTCCTTCGTTCGGAGCTGGAGCTGGTGGAGACCTTTTAAAAGTAGATTGGAGCTTCAAAGGTTTAACGGGAAAATTTGATAGAGCTTCTTTACAAAGAGGCTTCCAAGTTTATAAAGAAGTTTGTTCATCTTGCCATTCTATGCAGTATTTAAGCTATCGAAATTTAGGAGAGACTGGTGGTCCAGAATTTTCTGAACAAGAGGTAAAAGCAATAGCAGCTAGTATTGAAATAGAAGATGGACCAGATAGCCAAGGTGAAATGTTTACTAGACCTGGAAGACCAGCTGACAAATTTAAAAATCCCTATCCAAATGTGAACGCATCAATTGCAGCCAATGGCGGCGCTTACCCACCCGATATGTCAGTACTTGTAAAAGCAAGACCTGGAGGATCAAATTATATTTATTCAGTTTTAATGGGGTATGAAGAACCACCAGCAGGAATGACTCTAGATGATGGTGTTTATTACAATAAGTATATGATTGGAAATAAAATTAAAATGTCATCTCCTTTAAGTGAAGATATAGTGGAATATACAGATGGTACAAAAGCTAGTGTAGATCAGATGGCCAAAGATGTTACAACTTTTTTAACTTGGGCCGCTGAACCGGAATTAGAGGAGAGACACCGAACTGGTGTTAAGGTGATAATTTATTTAATTCTTCTCACAACCTTAGTTTATTTAAGTATGAAGAGGATATGGTCAAGGATTGACACGGAAGTATAAAACATCACCGTCTTTAACAATATAATCTTTTCCTTCAATTCTTAATTTTCCGTTTTCTTTACATTTTTCAGCTGAGCCATATTTGATAAAATCTTCACAAGTTACGGTTTCAGCTCTAATAAAATTTTTTTCAAAATCTGTATGTATAGCACTGGCTGCTTTGGGTGCTAGTGTATTTTTTTTTACTGTCCATGCTCTACTTTCTTCAGGTCCTGATGTGAAAAATGTATCTAAATTTAAAAGGTCATATCCCTCTTTTATTAATTGATTAAGACCAGTTTTGTCTAAACCTACTTCTTTCATAAAAGCTTCTCTTTCATTGCTGTCTAAGCCCATAATTTGATCTTCAATGTCAGCACAAATTGTAACTATTTTTTCATTAGGGTGTTTATTTCTTACACTTTCTGTAAAAAAATTACCCTTGGCCAGACTATCTTCATCAACATTACAAACAATTATTTTAGGTTTTGTACTTAATAATCCCAGGTTAGATAAAAATTTATTTTCTTCATCATCTTCAATAGTAATTTCATTTCCTTCATTTAATTGTTGAAGTTTTTTTTCAAGAACTGCAATTTCTTTGTCCCCAAGCAATTTTTTCTTTCCTTTATCAAGCTTTTTTTGCATTACGTCTATATCTGAAAGTATTATTTCAGTTTTTATTGTCTCAAGATCTTCTGTTGGGTTAATATTTGCATTAACATGTGTAATCTTATCTGACTCAAAACATCTTACTAAGTGTATAATTGCATCAACTTCTCTTATATGTGATAGAAATTTATTACCTAAACCTTCTCCTTTCGAAGCCCCTTTGACTAAACCTGCTATATCCACAAAAGTAATATTTGTATAAATCTTCTTTTTAGAATTGGATAAATTTGTTAATTGGTCTAATCTTTTATCAACTACATCGACTATACCAATATTTGGATCAATAGTGCAAAAAGGAAAGTTTGCTGCTTCTGCATTTTTCGAAGCAGTTAAAGCATTGAATAAAGTGGACTTTCCAACATTAGGAAGCCCTACGATTCCACATTTAAATCCCATTAAGGTCTTGATTAACTTTACTTGAAAATAGATCTATTTTTTTTCCAATTAGAGTAGGTAACTGTTTAACAATATTTTCCGTAATTTCATTTATTTTTTCTTCCTCATCTTCTTTAAAATCCTCTAAAACATGATTATTGACTTTTTTTTTCTGTTTTGGGTGACCTATTCCAATACGTACTCTTGAATAGTCTTTACCAATAAATTTATCAATAGACTCTATTCCATTATGGCCAGCACTACTTCCTCCAAATTTTGCTTTAATTTTTCCAAAGTCAATATCCAGATCATCGTGGAAAACAAAAACATCCTTTGCATCAATTTTGAAATAATCTATCAGCTCTTTAATAGCCGTTCCTGAATTATTCATAAAAGTTAAAGGCTTAATAGCGTAAATTTTTTTTTCGTCTATATTACCTGTAGTTAGCAGCCCTTTAAACTTTGGCTTTTGTTTAGAAAGTTTGAAATGTGCGTTAATCGCATCGATGATTTTAAATCCAATGTTATGTCTAGTGTTAGTATAGTTGGATCCAGGATTTCCTAATCCGACAAGTAAAAGCATATTAATTATTTTTTTTCAGCAGGTTTTTTTTCAGCAGATTTTTTCTCTTCGGGTTTCTTTTCAGTACCTTCTTTTGATTTATCATCTTTTTTAGCTGGATCTCCATCTTTTGCTGCTGCTGCATCTGCACCTTCGGCTGGTGTTTCACCTTCGGCACCTTCAGCAACTTCTGCGGCTGGTTTTTCCGGCTCTTTCATTACTGTAGGAGCAGCCACAGTTGCAATAACGAAATCACGATCAATCGTTGGAACCACATTTTCTGAAAGTTTAACCGAAGAAATTTTTATACTTGTTCCAATATCAGTGCCAGATAAATCTACTGTAATGTCATCTGGAATATTTTCACCCGGACACTTTAATTCTACTTTTCTTCTTACAATGTTTAATACACCACCTCTCTTTAGACCAGGTGAGTCTGGATGATTTATAAATTTTACAGGTATTTCTAAAATAATTTTTTTTCCAGATATAATTCTCATAAAGTCTATGTGAATTGGCTCCTCAGAAACTACGTGAAAATCTATATCTCTAGGAATAACTTTTTCTTTTTTACCATCAATATCTAACTCCAAAACTTTTGATAAAAATGTATCAGAGTTAACAATGCTCTTAATTGCTTTTTTTTCTATAGAGATGTTTTGGTTTGGATTTTTACCACCATATAATATAGCGGGCACAAGCCCATCAGCTCTTAACTTCTTGTTAGAACCCGAAGAAGTGTTATCTCTTATTATTGCCTTTAAATTACTCATAATTTTATTGAAGTGCGTATATAACCTATGTTCTTAATCAAAACAAGTATTAATTGAATAAATCAGACACTGAGTTTGAATTAGCTATTCTTTTTATAGCTTCTGACATTAGAGAGGTAATAGAAAGTACTTCAATTTTATTGTTATTTTTAATCTTATTAGAGTTATCAATTGAGTCAGTAATTATTAGTTTTTTAATTTTTGAATTTTTTATTTTTTTTGCCGCTTCTCCACTTAAAACTGCATGAGTAATAAATACGTAAACTTCTTTTGCTCCTTTTTTCTTTAAGGCATCAACAGCATTAATAATAGTTCCTCCACTATCTATGATGTCATCAACGATAATGCAGGTTTTATTTTTTACATCACCAATGATATTCATTACCTGAGATTTTCCGGGCGCAGGTCTTCTCTTATCAATAATTGCAAGATCTGCTTTTACTCTTGTTGCAAGCGCTCTTGTTCTTGCAACGCCCCCCATGTCAGGAGATACACAGATTAGTCTTTTAGAACTTATTTTTTTTTTAATAAATTTTGAAAACAACGGTGTAGTAAATAAGTTATCAACCGGCATATCAAAAAATCCTTGGATTTGACCAGCATGTAAATCAACAGTTACTATTCTATTTGCACCAGCATTAGTTAAAAGGTTAGCGACTACTTTTGCTGAAATAGAGGTTCTAGGAGCAACTTTTCTATCTTGTCTTGCGTAACCAAAATATGGAATTACAGCTGTAATAGTTTTAGCTGAAGATCTTCTTAAAGCATCAATTACCAAAAGAAGTTCCATCAAATTATCATTAGCAGGATTCGATGTTGATTGAATAACGAATACACTATTTCCTCTTATATTCTCATTAATTTCAATATAGATTTCTCCATCAGCAAATCTTCTGATGTTAGTGTTAATAAGTTTAAGTTTTAAATTTTTAGCAATATTCTTACTAAGTTTAAGATTACTAGTTCCAGATAAAATTTTCATGAAATGTAATTATTTATACAATTATTTCTATTTATTTACAAATTAATAAATCTAAATTAAACGAATAACAGAAATACATCGACCATAATCATTTTGCTTCAATTTACATGATCTTCTGTAGCTGAAAAAATTATTTTTTTCTTTAAAAGTGTCGTGATTGACATGGTCAATCTTTACCCCAAGTTCTGTGAGCTGATCTGCAACAAAATTTCTCAAATTAAATAGTTTTTTATTTTTATTTTTATTAATGAAATATTTACTATTTTTTTTTGATAAAAATAAAAATTTTTTGTAAAAAATTAAATCTACTTCATAGCTTCTTTGACCAATACATGGACCAATGCTTGCAAAAATTTTATTACTAGAGTTAGTTTTTTTTATCTTCTTAATTGTATTTCTTATTATACCAGAAATAGCTCCTTTCCACCCCGCATGAATACAACCCACCACTTCATTTTCAATATCATAAATAATAATAGGCACACAATCAGCTGTCACCACGCCAAGTGCAAGACCTTTAACTTTTGTTATCATGGCATCAGCATTAATTTTCTTTTTATAATTACTTTTTTTAACCTCAATTACTTTATTGCTATGAGTTTGATTCATTAGAATAAGATTGTTTTTTTTAACTAAAATCTTTTTAGAGACATAATTAAGATTTTTTAAAATAATTTTTTTATTATCTTTTGAACCTCTTCCGCAATTCAAGCTTTTATAAACACCTTTCGAGAAACCACCTTTTTTTGAAAAAAAACAGTGTCTTATTTTTCTTAAATTACTAAATTTTTTTGAGTAAAACATCAGTTGAAGCCAAAAAATTTATTTGATTTGAACTTATAAGCCAAGGCTACTTTAAATAACTCGCCCATTAATTTAGGGCTTAATAATCTTTTTAATCTTAAGTACATATTTGATTGATCCCTAAATTTAATTTTTTTACTGATTGCTTCAGCTCTCTCGATTATTCCCATATTCTTTAAAAATTTCTCTTGAGGTAATATTTTTTTGACTTTTAAATTACTTTTTAAAAAGAACTCAATTAAAAGTTTAAAATTTACATGTGAAGTAATATCTGCCTTACCTAGATTGTTAAATAAATAATTTTTTTTATGCTTCATGACAGATTGTAAAGTGTTTTGATTTTCAGGTTTTAAATACCCATAGTCTACTAGCAATAAACATCCTTTTAACTGTAAAATTTTTTTAATTATTTTTTTAAGTTCTGAAAGACCGTATTTTGGAAATTCTATAAATTTTAAATTTTTCAATGATTTATAGGACTCAATATTTGTAATATCACTTTTTAAGGCCTTCTTATAAATTTCTTTAATTCTCTCATTTTTATCAATTGAAAAGTGTTTCTCAGATAAATATCCCTTTTCTCTTTTAAATTGTTTAATTGGCAGCGCATCAAAAAATTCATTTCCAAAAAATATTACCGGACCATTATCGATATTTTTAAAATTTTTTATCCATTTAATTTGACAATTTTTAATATTTTTTTTTTGCATATTTTTCATTAAATTACTTACTTCATATAAATAAAATTTTTTAGCATAATTAAAATCAGGAAATTTTTTAAATACTGCTAGCAAAACTTTAGCTAAACTTCCATCTCCCGGACCAAGTTCTACTATATTAATATTTTTTGGTTTTCCAAAAAATTCCCACGTAGAAATTATCCAAATCGCAATTATCTCAGAGAACAAATTTGATATTTTTGGAGCAGTTACAAAGTCACCACTTATGCCAAAAGGTTGCTTAGTAGAGTAATAGCCAATTTTTTTATCGTAAAGAACATTTTGAAGAAATTTATCTACCGGTAAGATTTTTTTTTTTTTAAAAAATTTAAAATTAGATTTCATTTTTTTTAACAAAGGTAAAAAGTATTATACCAGCTAATATCATCGCAAAACTTAAAATAGTTCCCATACTAATTAAATTAAATAAGTAGCCAACTTGTACATCTGGTTCTCTAAAAAATTCAGAAATAATTCTAAAAAAACCATAAGTAATTAAAAATAGATATGAGCAAGAACCAGTTTTATAATTTTTTTTAGAGATAAAGGTATTCAGAATTAAAAATAAAATTATTCCTTCCAGAAACGCCTCATATAACTGCGAAGGGTGCCTTGGCAACATATCAATAGCTGGAAATATGACACCATATGAAAGATTTGTAGTTTTTCCAACTAACTCACCATTTATAAAATTCGCAATACGACCAAAAAAAATACCAATAGGAGCGACACATGCAACAACGTCCAATAGAGCAAGCGTTGATAATTTTTTTTTAAAAGAAAATAAATATGTTCCAACAATTATTCCAATTAAAGCGCCATGAAAAGACATTCCTCCCTCCCAAATTTTTACTATATTCAATGGGTTGGATATATAATATTTAAAGTTATAAAAAATGACATAGCCTAATCTTCCCCCAACTATTATAGAAATAATCAAGTAAGTGATTAAATCATCAAATTCATTTGCATTAATCTGTTTACTAGAATTTTCGAATTTTTTAATGATAATTCTTTTTCCTAACCACCAGCCAATAAGAATTCCAGCCACATAAGCTAAAGAATACCATCTAATAGCAATTAACCCAAAATCAAACAAAATAGGGTTTAAATTATGGGTAAACATATTTTCTTTATATCATATTTGAATTTAATATGCCTATCAAATAAGATAAGGGATGAGTAATTCAGAAAAAATTTTAAAAACTATATCAAGTTTAATTGAAAATGGGATTTTGACCTCTAAAGATATAAAACAAGAAATATCAAGTGATTTAAAATTTAAAAGGGATAAAATAATTAATAAACTTGACCTTGTTTCTAGAGAGGAGTTTGATGTCTTAAAAAAGATAATTCAAAAACAAGATGAGATAATAAAAAAAATTTTGAAAAATAAAAAAACTAAAAAGGTAAAGAGACCTTAACAAGCAGCCCGTTGAATTTACTTTTACTTAATTGAATACTTCCTCCATGAGAATTTATTATATCTTCTACGATAGCTAGACCTAAGCCAACACCTGATTGATTTAGACTTCTACTTTTATCTAATCGATAGAAAGGCTTAAAAACATTTTTATATTGATCTTCTGGTATCCCAGGACCATCGTCTTCAATTGTAATTAAAGCTCGGTTATTTCCTTTTTGAATATCAACAAAAACTTTATCTCCATATGTTAGACCATTCTGTATAATATTCTCAAACGATCTCTTCAAGGCAGATGGTCTACCTTTCAACTCGATTTCATCTTTATTAGTAATAGTCAATTTATCATTATTTAACTGATTTTTAATTGAATTAAATAAAAGCAATAAATCTATTTTAGAAGTGCTTTCTTGTGTTTGTGTTTTAGCGAACTGTAAATAATCATTTAGCATTTTTTCCATTTCATCTATGTCTTTAGACATTTTTTTAGAAAGATCTTTTTGACTTAACATTGCAAGCTGAAGTTTTAATCGGGTTAAAGGTGTTCTTAAATCATGACTGATTCCTGATAACATTTCCGCTCTCTGATTAAGGTGACGATTTATTCTTTTTGCCATTCTATCGAATTCAACGGCTGCTTTTCTAATTTCTAAAGAACCAGATGCTCTAAAATCATTTACATAATCCCCCTTTCCAAATCTTTCAGCAGCCTTAGCCAATTTAACTAATGGTTTAGTTTGATTTTTCAAAAATATTAATGCAATGATTATTAAAAGAATTGAGGGAAGAGTCGTCCATAGAACAAATAATCTCACCGACGAAGTCGAAACCATTTTTTTTGGTACTAAAAATGCTATTACTTCATTGTTTGATTTAATCTTAATTTCAACTGCATTTTTAAATTTGAATGTGTTAAACCAATAATTGTTATTACCAAAAGTAGATTTTAATTCTCTCCTTAAAGATCTGTCCATGGGGCTAAATTTTCTCTCACCACTCGACAAGGGAAGGAGTTCTTGACTTATTCCTATTTCAAAATTGAAATTATTCTTGTAGCTGTCTGTAAAAAAATCTAAATTTTTTTTATCATTTGAATAAACTTCATGAATTGTTTTTAACTGGGCTACTAGTGATTTAACAATACTTTTGTTTGCTTTAATCCAAATACTGTCATAGAAAACAATAGTAATAATAAGTTGAAGAATTATTGTCGGCGCAGCAACAATAATTAATGCCCTATAAAAGAGTCTTTTGGGCAATATATATTTTAAAAATTTATTCAATCCAGAGAACATAGCCCGAGCCTCTTATTGTTTGCAGATATTTTGGATTTTTAGGATTATTTTCTAATTTTTGTCTAAGTCTAGTTATCATTACATCAATGGAACGTTCTTGACTTATTCCTGCAATTTTACCTATTTCTTCTCTTGAGTACGTTGTTCCTGGATTAGTTATCATTTCTATCAAAACTTTTTTTTCTGAATTATTAATTTTTTTTAATTTTCCTTTTAAAATAATTGTCATTTTATTTAAGTTTACTTCTGCATTCCCAACACAATGCTTAGAATTCAAGTTTATTTTAATTTTTTTATCGATTATATTTTTTACTCTTAATAAAAGTTCTTTAGGCTCGAAGGGTTTTCCAATATAATCATCAGCTCCAAGCTCCAAACCTTTAATTCTATTTTCAACTTCACCCTTAGCTGTAAGTAATATAATTGGAACTTTCATTTTTTTTTTAATCTCTTTTGTAAGATCATAACCATTTTGACCAGGCATCATTACGTCTAAAATTATCATATCAAACTTTATGTATTTTAATTTTTCTTTTGCTTGCTCAGCATCTTCTGCTGTCGAGACAATATAACTATTTTCAGTTAAGTAATCTTTTAAAAGACTTCTTATTCTGTTGTCATCATCTACAATTAAAATATGATTCTTATCATTTTCCATTAATAATTTTTTTTAAAACATCTTTAAACTTTATTACTGAATCCGAACTAGAATTTTTTAATGCATTAAATATTCTTTTTTTCTGAGTATTATAGACTATTTCAAAAAAGATCCTCCCTTCTTTTTCTAAAAATAAGTTTTTCTTTCTAGTATCATTTTCATCTTGAATTTGTTTAATCATTTTGGACTTTATGAGATCTCGTAAAACTCTATTAAGACTTTGTTTTGTAACTTTTAGCTTATATATAAGCTCCCCCAGATTAATACCAGGATTTCTCTCAATGAGATTTAAAGCCCTTAAATGTGCCGGCCCAAAAAACTTCTTCGACAAAACGTCTTTTGGATCTGAAAAAGTCTCTCTGTAAGCATAATAAAGAAGTTGAATAAACTCTTTAATTTGTTCGTCTTTAAGATAAAGTAAATCTTTCATAATGGTAAGTTATATTGACTTATCCTTATAAGGAATATACTTTTTTATAAATTAAAAATCTATATATTTACTTCAAATGGAAAGCATACCTTACGATAAACGATCAGGCAAAATTTGGTTTAATGGCAAAACTGTAGATTGGGCTGACGCAAATATACATATACTTAATCACGGACTACACTATGCAAGTTGTGTTTTTGAAGGGGAGAGAGTCTATGAAGGAGAAATTTTTAAATTAGAGGAGCATACTGAAAGATTATTTTATTCAGCTAAAAGAATGGGTATTACCGTGCCCTACACCCAGGCAGAGATAAATGATGCTTGTCGCAGTATTACAAATATTCAAAAAGTTCAAAATGGATATGTTAGACCTTTAATTTGGAGAGGCAGTGAAATGATGGCGATATCAGCACAAAAAAATAAAATTAATGTTGCAATAGCTACTTGGGAATGGGGTTCCTACTTCGATCCAAAGCTAAAATTAAGTGGAATTAAATTAAACATATCAAAGTGGAGAAGGCCAGCACCTAATACCATTCCGTGGGATACTAAAGCTGCAGGTTTATATATGATCTGTACTTTGTCAAAACATGAAGCGGAAGCACAAGGATTTACAGACTCTTTAATGTTAGATTTTGAGGGAAATATAGCTGAAGCCACAGGCGCTAATATTTTTTTTAAAAATCAATTTGGAGAACTACACACTCCAATTCCAGACTCATTTTTAGATGGAATAACTAGAAGAGAAGTAATTAGAATTGCAAATTCTAAAGGAATTAAAGTTGTAGAAAGAAAAATTAAACCAGAGGAAATGAATGATTTTGTTGGTTGTTTTTTAACAGGTACAGCTGCAGAAATAACCCCGGTTTCACAAATATCTGATTATAACTTTAAAGTATGCAATATTATAACTGAATTGAATGAATCTTATCAAAACTTAGTTAGAAAAAAACCTGCAGCCTAATCTTTGCTATCCTCATTTATAGCGTGATCAATACCTTTTCTTAAATAATCATAACCTGTGTAAAGAGTTAAAAAAGCTGATAGCCATAAAAGAATTATACCAATTGTTTGAGCATTATAGTCTTGAAAATTAATCACTTTGTTTCCACTTTCTCCAGTTAGAAGGATTGCTATAGAAATCATTTGAATGAATGTTTTAAGTTTAGATAAGCTTGTAACTTGCATTGTAATACTTCCTTTGGCAAGGAATTCTCTCAAGCCTGAAATTAAAATTTCTCTAGTAAGAATTATTATTGCTGCAATCACTTCATAATTTTTAATTGTACCATTCATCACAAGTAGAATTAACGCAGCTGCAACAAGAATTTTATCTGCAATTGGATCTAGAAGTTCTCCTAATTTTGACTCTTCCTTAAATAACCTTGCCAACAAACCATCCAAGTAGTCGGTAAAGCTAGCAAAAACAAATAAAAAAAATGGTATCAAATCACCAAAAAAACCAGGAATAAAAAAGGTTAAAACAAATATGGGAACAATAATAATACGTCCGATAGTTAAAATATTTGGAATTTGAAGTTTCATAATTTACTCGTGAAAATAATTATATATTTTATTTGCAATATTGTCTTCTATTCCCTCTACAGCCTTTAAATCTTCAAGACTGGCCGACTCTACGGAGCGAGCTGAACCAAAATGATTTAATAAAGCTCTTTTTCTTTGTTTTCCAACCCCTTGAATCTGATCTAATAGAGATCTACTCAAATTTTTCTTTCTTTTAGCTCTATGAGTGCTTATTGCAAATCTGTGCGCTTCATCTCTTAATCTTTGAATGAAAAATAAAAGTGGATCATTTCTATTTAATATATATTCCTTGCCTTTATGATAAATTTTTTCCTCACCAGCATTTCTTCTTTTGCCTTTTGCTACCGCTAATATTGGTAAGTCATGTAAACCAAGGTCATTAAGGACTTCTCTACTCACTGTATATTGACCTTTTCCTCCGTCTACTAAAATCAAATCTGGAAGTGATAACGATCCTGACTTTTCCTTTATAGCTTTTGAAAATCTTCTAAAAAGAACTTCTTTCATCATTCCGTAATCATCGTTTGTTATTTTTTTATCTTTTATATTAAATTTTCTATATCTTTTTTTTATAAAACCTTCGCTTCCAAAACATATTAAAGCTCCTATAGAGTCAGTTCCATGAATATGACTGTTATCGTAGACTTCGATAAGATCAATATTATTGTTTAACTTAAATTTAATAGATAATTTATCGATTAAATTATTATTAGTATCAGATTGAATTAGTTTTTGAGTTAAAGATTGTTTAGCATTTTTTTCAGCAAGTTTAGATAAACTAATTTCATTTTTTGACTTGGCCAGTTTAATTATTACTTCTTTCCCTTCTTTGTCAGAAAATGTTTTTTCCAATAGTTTTTTATCGCTTGTTTCGAAGTTTGTTATTATTAAGCAAGGTATAGTTTTATTTTCATAAAATTGAGAAATAAATGAGGAAAGAATATCATCAACAGAGTCATCAGTATCATGTTTCGGATAAAAGGCTTGATTACCCCAATTTTGTTTAGATCTAAAAAAGAATACCTGTACACAAGTTTTTCCGCTTTCTTTATGAATACTTATAACATCGGCTTCATTTAAATTTGTTTGATTAATCTTCTGCGAAGTTTGAATTTGAGTTAAAGCTTTTATTCGATCTCGTGCTATTGCAGCTTTCTCATAGTCCAACTCCTTACTCGCTTTTTCCATTTCTTTAGAAAGAGTCTTTTGTACTCTTCTTGATTTTCCTGAAATAAACTCTACAGCATCATCAACTGTAGCTGTGTAGTCTTGTTTCGTGATATGACCAACACATGGTGCGGAACATCTTTTAATTTGATAAAGAATACAGGGTCTTTCTCTATTTTTAAATACTGTGTCATCGCAAACTCTCAAAAGAAAAATTTTTTGCAAAATTTTGATTGTCCAGTTAGCTGAACCAATAGAGGAAAATGGCCCAAAGTAATGTCCTGTTTTCGATTTCTTACCTCTAAGTTTTGTTAATTGAGGCCATTTATCTTTATTACCAATGTAAATATATGGAAAAGATTTATCATCACGTAATAATATATTGAATCTTGGTTTATGTTTTTTGATTAAATTTGCTTCTAAAAGTAAAGCTTCACTCTCATTATTTGTAGTAGTTGTTTCAAGCGAATGTGTCAAAGATAACATTCTTTCTGTTCTAATCGGTAAATTAGTATCAGAGGTGTAACTTTTAAGTCTATTAGGTATATTTTTTGCCTTACCAATATATAAAATTTCACCAGAGGAACTAATCATTTTATAAACCCCAGCGTTTCTTGAAATTAAAGGAATTTTGTTCTTAATTACTTTTTTTCCATGTTCTAAACTATTAATCATATTTTATTTTTTGAGAATTCGACACCAACTGACTCTGAATTTTTAATAATATCTAATTTTTCAATTTTAATTTTTGTTTTTTTAACCAAACTATTTTGAAAAATTATTTTAAATATATTTTCTGCCAAATCTTCTATAAGTTCATGGTGTTGTTTTTTTACTAATAATGTAATTTTATTAATTAAATCCTCATAATTCAGAATTGATGATAAATCTTTATTGTTTGGCTTAATGTTAGGGTTAGTGATTACTTCAATATTTAATCTTACTCTTTGCTTTTTTTTCTTTTCAAAATCGTGAATTCCAATAAATATATTTAGAATTAAATTTTTGATAATTACTTTTCTTTTATATTTAAACTTTTCTTTTAATTTTAATTTAATTATTCTCATTCTTTTACATTTATTATATCAGGAGTATTCCATGCTAATCTTTGTCCACTGTCTATATTAATTACTTCACCAGTGATATTATCATTTTTCATTAAAAATTTCACACCATCACAAATACTTTCTAATTCTACTTTTTTTTTTAAAAGTACTGATTTCCACTGCTTTTTAAAATGATTCTCAGATTGTCTTAAGTTTTTTAATGTTGGGCCAGGTGAAATTCCATTTACTCTAATATTTGGAGCCAATTTCATGGCTGAAGTTCTAGTAAGTGTGACTAAGCTTGATTTACTAAGTGTATAAGAAAAGAAGTACGGGGTTAATTTTTCAACTCTTTGATCAATAATATTAATCACATTTCCCTCTGATTTTTTTAATAATTTTCCAAAATTCTGAATTAAAATTGCTGGTGCTTTTAAATTTACATTTAAATGTTTGTTAAAACTTTTTTCCGTAAAATTTTGTAAATTATCATTCTCAAATAATGAAGCGTTATTAATTAGGCAATTAAGTCCTTTCATTTTTTTATATGAAAATTTTAGAAGTGATTGGGTTTGTTTAAAATTATTAAGATCTGCTTTTATTAAATAAACTTTACTTCCTAAATTCTCTAATTCCTTTTTTAATTTGAAAGCGTTCACTTTTGACTTATTGTAGTGAATAGTTATAGATGTTTCATAGTCTGCTAAACTTTTAGCTATAGCTGCACCAATCCTAGTAGCTCCACCTGTTATGATTATTTTGTTATTAGTCATTTCTTTCTTTTTTTATTTACTTTAGTTCCAGGCATTCCTAATGTTGACCTTCCTTTAGGGTATATTTTGCTTTTCAAATTATATTGGCTTATCTTTGGATTTAAAGTTATTTCTAATTCGCTTGCCTCTAATTTTCTAATTTCATCTCTAATTCTAGCAGCTTCTTCAAATTCCAAGTCTTCTGCAGACTCTTTCATCTTTTTGTTTAAACTTTTTAAGTGTTTTTTTAGGTTTCCACCTACATTTGACTCTTTAATATTTACATAATCTTTTTCATAAACTGACTCTAAAATATCTCCAATCTCTTTTTTAATTGACTCCGCAGTTATGTTATTCTTCTTGTTATATTCAGTCTGCTTAGCTCTTCTACGATCTGTCTCTTTTATAGCTTTATCAATACTTTTTGTTACTTTGTCAGCGTATAAAATTACTTTTCCATCCACATTTCTAGCTGCTCTTCCAATGGTTTGAATTAAGGAAGTTTCTGATCTTAAAAAACCTTCTTTGTCTGCATCTAAAATACCAACTAAACCACATTCTGGAATATCTAAGCCTTCTCTTAATAAATTTATTCCTACTAAAATATCAAAAACTCCAAGTCTTAAATCTCTTATAATTTCTATTCTTTCTAGAGTGTCGATATCTGAGTGCATATATCTAACCTTGAGACCATTTTCATGTAGATACTCTGTCAAATCTTCTGCCATTTTTTTTGTTAGTGTTGTTGCTAGCACTCTATACCCTTTTTCAATAACTCGCGCAGCTTCATGCATAAGATCATCTACTTGTGTTTTTGCAGGCCTTATTTCTACTGGAGGATCTATTAGACCTGTAGGTCTTATGATTTGATCTATATGTTTATTGTCAGTTTGTTTTAATTCCCATGGACCTGGAGTAGCTGAAACAAACACTGTTTGTGTTCTCATCATATCCCATTCCTCAAACTTGAGCGGCCTGTTATCCATACAAGAGGGAAGCCTAAAACCATATTCAGCTAATGTACTTTTCCGTGTACGGTCACCTTTGTACATACCGTTTA
>Ga0181422_1000310_pt1 | contig 15977 bp, 6 predicted proteins | sample 45SPOviralmetaG_FD_130147 | JGI IMG/M metagenome (GOLD analysis project Ga0181422, IMG submission 130147) | Marine viral communities from the oligotrophic San Pedro Time Series (SPOT) site, San Pedro Channel, CA, USA - 45 SPOT_SRF_2013-07-18 | ecosystem: Environmental > Aquatic > Marine > Strait...
AAGCTAAATCGCCAGGACCGCCGCGACGTAAGCGTGCAAAGAAGAGGAGGACAACCACCACGAGGGAGGCGAGGACGAGCAGAAGCGCATTCAAGTTGGTATCGTTATCATCCACTTCCACGCCCTCGAGAACGTCCGGAGTTCCATCGCCGTCGTCGTCCATGTCTTCGGTCAACCAACTGGTGTATCCTTCGGGGCAGTCCAGGACATCGGGTTGGGTGTCGCCGTCCGTATCCACTTGAGCGCACGGGTCGAGGGGGAAGGCGTCTTTTTCATCGCTGAATCCATCGTTATCGTCATCCTGGTCGTAGATGTTGGGACCACATGACTTGCCCGTTTCCGGGTCGAACCATGATTCAGACGAACAGGTGGACGACCAGTCCTCATCGGTATCAAGCAAGGTGTATTCGAAATCCATTGATGCCGAAGCGCTCATCCCAAGGGTGTCGGTCGCTGTGACTTCAACAATGTAGAACCCTGCGCTCAAATCGGTGATGTTGTACATGGATTCGTCGCCTCCTTGGAGCACGGCGTTACCGGCGAGGTCGTAGACCTTCCACGACAAGACGACATCCTCATTGGAATCAAGGTCGTCGGCGTAATTCGCGCTCGCTCGTAGTGAGTCGCCTTCCATCACCCGTTGTCCAGGGAAGGGTTCGGTGAGTGAAACAACAGGTGCTAGATTCACTTGAAGCACAACGACCAGAGTGGAAGGAGCAGAGGTTGGAGCATCAACCGTAAGGGAAGCGAGAGGAGATCCGATAGCCTCGGCTTGAACGGTCCAACTGGCCATGACCGAATCGCCTTCTGTGGAGACGGTGCGCAACAGCAATTCCACATCAAGCGTGGTCCCTGTTGCCTCGAGCGAAGCAAGCGAAGCATCGCTGTAGGTGACCGTGAATGATGCGGATACTGGGAGGCCGGCACGCTGGGCGTCAAGCGTGATGGTACGGTAAAGGCTGAACGAACCTCCGTCCCCTGCAGAAACCGTGCCAACCTGCCCGTCAACGGCTTCAACAGCAGAGCCGATGATGTCCATCGCCCCCACCAACTGGCAGCCTTCGAGACGGGCGGGATGGTGTTCTGTGGCTAAGGCACTGCTAGCAATAATGTTCGAATCCCGCACGATAAGGGGGGCGCTGATTTCGCCTTCATCTGAATGCAACGAAATGCCGACACTGAAGCCGCTGACGTTCATCCGTTCAACGATCATGTGGTCTGAAGAGCGTCCGTGGTGAGCCGTAAGAGCCGTGCCTGATCCAGGACCGATCAAGGTCAAATCGCTAAGGGTGCCTGCTGATAGATCCAGATCGATAGCTGGTGCGCCTTGGAGGGTGATGTGTTGAAGATCCATCCCTTCGTTGTCCTGACCAATGATTCCGCCTGTGCCAGAAACCATGCCGTTAAGATTGGACAGCGTGAAGCCGGGTTGCATGGATTCCATAGAGACGATGGCTCCAGAACCGTCGAAGTTCATCGCATCGATGTCGTTCACGCGCCCCGATGTGTCCGTAAGTTCCAGTCCGTTGTCCACGCCGCCTTCAAACACCAACCCGTTCGCATCAAGATTCACTTGCTGGGCCCAAATAGCCGTGCCGTCGCAAGAGGCAAAGGTGACGTTGGAAAGGGTGAGCAGGCCGGGGGATGGATAGAGGTTGACACATCCACTTCCGCTGTCTTGGAACCGGCTGTTTCGAATGTCGACATCTGTGGCGCTCCCGGTCTCTACAATCATCAACGGATCGCTGGCTGACCGCGCTGCAAAGACACCATCGGCACGGACCTCGCCAGCCCCCGACACGGTCAACGCAGGGGATGCTTCGACCAGTTGTGTACCGGACAAATCAATGACCGCTGCTGTGGATGGTCCCAAGGCGAGACCTCCCCAACGCGCCCCATAACCTGTTGACGACAGCGTTGCGGCCTCAGCATCAAACACACCATTCACCGTGATGGTGGTCCCTTCGGATACTCGCAAGGAGACACCGTCTTGAACGGTCATGGTTGAAGCGGTTTGCAACACCAAATCAGCCTCCAATGTGTAAGGGCTCCATTGGCGCTCAAGAACCAACCAGCCAGACACCTCGCCCGTTGGGAGGGTGGACGCCATGAACGTGTGCGTCAACGACTGATTGGTGTCCCATGTGACAAAGTCTGTGAAAGTGTTTCTTTGCAGGGTCACGGTCTTGATGCCGCCCCATGTCTCTCCAGTATCGGTGACAGATCGAGCCGTCGTGGTGGTGGTCAATTGACCCTCAGCGTCCGTCATACCAACAGAGCCTTCAACGGAAATGGTTGCTCCGTCAACGGGAACTCCCTTGTCCAGAACCGTAATGGCAAGAATAGACGAACTGGTGAAACTTGCTCCGGTTTGGGCTACGATGTTCCCGGAAACATAGCCGTTGGTTAGAACAATATCGCAACCTGGCTGAACCGTCAGGTTGCCAAGAAGGATGAGGTGTTCGACAGAACGCTGACTCATGCACCCCCACTGAACATCGCTTTGCAGGGTGAGGCTATCGTCTTGGGTTCCCGTCAGCATGCTTTGCCCGCTGGCTTGGACAAGAGGGGCTGATAACACTCCATCTTCGCCTGCAAGCCAACCTGTTCCTAAGAGGGTGACATCTGAGCCGTCTGGAACGACGAGGGTGGTTCCTCGCAACGTTAACTTCGCGTTGTTGCTAATGGTCAAGTCTCCGGTCAGGGTGTGAGGTTGTGCATCAGGCCGGGGACCGAGCACAATCTCCTGCCCGGAATTCACAGTCCAGTCGCCTTGAGGGATCACGGGAAGTTGAATGGACTGCCCTGTTTGCCCTCCATAGAGAACCGTACGCACCCCAGCACCTTCCAATGTGGCATCGACGACGGATCCCGAAGCGACAAGCGGGAGCGTAAGAGCTCCGTTGCTGTTGCTGATCAAGGAAAGTCCGTGGACGGAGACATCCGCCTGGACGGGGGCTCCCTCGAGATTGGTGAGGGTGATATCGGTCTCGAGCAGTTCGTAGGATACCGACGTTGAAATGGTCGGGTTGCCGGTCGATCCGTAGTAAAGCGTGCCATCCCCCAATGCATCGGAGGAGGTCGGCGCTGTGTTCATGGGCGTGAACGAGCGGACCACGGCGTGACTGTCGCTTGAGATCATCAGTGGTGTATCGTGAAGTTGAGCCGTCCATGCAGCCAAGTGAAGGGTTGAGTGCCCTTCCATCAAAACGCCTTCATCCTGGGCAACAGTGGTGAGCGTATCGCCCTGATACGTGCTGTCGACGAGGTGAAGGCCTGCATTGCTTCCAATATTGGCCTCTAGGCTTCCAAGGATCGCATTGGAATCCTCCAACATGACGCTCGTGGAAAGGTTACGTGCAGTGAGTTGTGTCGAGGCAATGTCTGCAAACCAACCATTGACTCCTAGAGACGTGCTATCAGAGGAAAGGAAGGGTTTGTGCACGTCTACCGTACCCCAGTCGTGTGTACCTCCTAGCACATCAATGGCCGTACTTTCAGGCATGGACACGTGAACGTCAACCTCATCCATGAAACTCGTTGGGGTTTGGAGAACCATTCCATCGTGGTCGGATTCAATGCTGATGTTGGTGAATTGAGCATGACCAGACCCCGTCGCTTGGACGGCGAGCGTGGATGCATGTACCTCGACGTCGTCCATGAGGTAAGTGCCAGACCCGGACCATGAAATTCCATAAGAAACACCTGTCAACTGAGTTGAAGTTAGAGTGCAAGTACCTTGGCAACTCACATCCATGGCTGGACGTATTTCGTTTTCGCTTCCCGCAAAGGCAAGATCGTGGAGATGGAAGCCTGTAGCCCCCTGGCCAACAGCAAGGCGTTCACCAGTAAATTGAGCGTCAACCAATGTGAAATCATCAGCGTCGCTCAAGTCAAGCGCCAGAGCCAACCCTGTTCCCAAGACGCTGTTGATGTTGCTTTGAGCTCCGTTCAACGTGGCAATACCAACGCTGGTATTGAACACTCCAATTCCCGAGGCCTCAAGGGTTCCAGCCTGTGACTGGATTCCAACACCCGCTTGACGAACGGTCAAATCGGACACGTTGGCTTCAGCGTGATTGGCCAATCCAACGGCCACTTCTTCAACCACGCCATTGCTGATGTGCAAAGAACCTGTTTCAACATACATGGCTTCGTAATCAATGCGATGGGCTTCAAACCCTTGAACGACCGCTTCTCCACCGAGGATGGAAAGGCCTCGATAAGCATCGTTGACAACGAGGTCGTTGGCGAGCAGGTCGCCTTTCACCAGAACGCCAGCGGAGGCGTTGGCCACGGTCACGTTGGCCAAGGTGGCTGAACCACCGCTTTCAACGACAACACCGGGCCAGAGGCCTTGCCCGTGTGAGCCTTGCGTGATTGGAATCACCGATGAAAAGAAGGTCGCCTCTTCGGCTTCCAACGTCCCTTCAACAATGAGGGCGTATTCCTTCGCATCAATCGATGCACCCGGAGCGACGGTTAAGGTGGCGCCAGAAGCAACCGTGACGTTTCCTGTTAAGGTCATGCTGCCAGACCACGTGGTGTTCACGGAGACGGTGCTGTCCGCCGATGAGGCCAGTGGTGTCAGGAGAACAAGGATGAGCATCGCAGCCATACCGAAGGCTTGCCGTTGGCGCATGGCATGGCGTTGAAGTGGCGCCATATCAACCCCAAGGCTTCCGGTCAAACAAGGCGTTCACACATTGAAGCGAAGTGGTGGGCCCGCCCGGATTTGAACCGGGGTCTGACGGCCCCCAGCCGCCAAGTATAGGCCAAGCTAACCCACGGGCCCGAGGAGAACCTCAGTTGCGTGCTGCACTGAATGGCGCAACTTCCTCGATCAAATCGAGGTGTCCGACATACATTCGGCGGCAGCAATAGCGCTTCAAGCCCACTTCATCGAGGGCTTCTGCATCGGATTTGCCATCCGCCAAGCATTGCTTGAATTCTTCCCACTTGTGGGCGACAACGCCGCCACAGCTGAAACATCGTACTGGAATAATCATCATATCACCTCATCGGTAGGACTTTTGCTTCTTGCGGCGAGCACCACGGCCCAATTGGTGTTTGGGCTCCTTTCGGCGTGGGTCGTTCACGAGAAGGCTGCGGTCAAAGCGCAAGTATTCGTCTCGAAGTTCTTCGTCAACACCTTCGGCACCGCCGTTGTAGTGGACCAAGCCACGTGCAATAGCGGTTCGAATGGCATCGGTTTGACCCATGATGCCACCGCCGTTGGTGGTGATGGTGATGTCGACTTTGCTCAATCGGTTCATGGCATCGGCGATCACCAAGGGTTCCATCGACTTTCGGCGAGCCAGGGAAGGCTGCATGATTTCAATGGGTTCGGAGTTGACACGAACACGGCCTTTGCCTGCTTTTACAGAGGCACGGGCCACGGCGGTCTTTCGCTTGCCAGAGGATTCTACTGATTTCTTCTTACGTGCTGCCATCACTGGTCACCTCCCGTCCATCGGTGAGCGGGTGCGCCTAGATCTGCACTGATGTCACCCAAGCGGATGAAGCGGTCGGGCAGGTCTCGGCGGAATTTGCTGTCGTCACCTCGCTCGTGGCCTTCTGGCAAGTCTCCTGCCAAATGGCTGGGGATGCCGATTTCCACTCGGAGGTTGCGGAGGGCACGACGGCCGCTGCTCTTCTTTTGGTAAGGCAGCATGCCACGCACGGCTCGCTTGAGGATCATGTCAGGCATACGGGGGTAGAACGGACCCTTTCGGGCGTGGTTCAATTCGTATTTCTTGTGGTACGTGTTCAACACGGCACGTGGTCGACCCGACACAATGGCTTTCTCGGCGTTGATGATGATGACCTTGTCATCACGGTCTTCGCGGGCAGCCTTCAGGAGAAGGTCTGCGGAGGCTGAAGCCAGGCGACCCATGATGAGGCCGTCTGCATCAAACACGTAGGTGGTTGTATCAGCCAAGGATAACAACCCCCTTTCCGGTTGGGTTTTCGTTCATCAGCTCGCCGTAGGTCATGATTCGACCTCCAGCGGCTTCAATTTTCTCACGGGCACCGTTGCTGATGCTGTAGGCGGCGATGGTATGACCGTTGGTCAACTCACCCGAGCCGAGGAGTTTGCCAGGCACGAGGATGGTGGCACCCTCGGGGGCATGGCGGTTCACACGACTGAGGTTAGGTTGGGCCCAATTTTTGCGACTCCTTGAAAGTCGCATAGCCACATCTCGCCAAACAGCTGCTCCGGTATCGCGAGACTGGGCTTTGAGTTGGTTGATCATCTCAACCAACTTGGCGTTTGTCTTACGTTCTGGGTTACTCATTTGACTCCCTCGATGCTTAGAAGCAAGCAGCCGACCGTCCGTCCCGTTATGAAGGCACCGACGCGGAAAGGTACCTCGTCGCGCCGCTGCACAACGATTTTCCGGCCATCGTCGCTGAACAGACCCTCAATCGAGGAGAATGTCGCCTTTGGCGTCGAGAAGCTCAACCGTCAAGCCGGCTGCACGTGCCTGAACAACAATTTCTTCGTGCAATGTGTCGGAGAAGTCATCGAGAGCGCCAAGAGCCGTGATGCCTGCAACATCGGTCAATTGGTCGATGAGGTGGTTCAAAATGCAACTCACGCCGTAGGCTTGGCCTGCTCGGAATGCATGGTCTGGGCCGCCCACTTCTGGGTCTTCGGCTTTCATTCGGAGCATGACGGTTTGTGAGTACGCAACGAGTGCACCGTAAATGGATTCAATGATTTGGGCGGCCTCAAGATCGCCCAACAGCATTTGCGATTGCGCGAGTGCTGCACGCACAGCATGCTCGTACATTCCGTGGGCTCCAATGGTGTCGGTCGTTTCGATTTGCATGGCTTGGTCAATGAGAGACTTCCAGTCGTCCATGGACATACACAGGACATCCACCCTTTGAAGGTTAAGGCTCTGGCTTTCGCTCAGTGCTTCAACCCTTGCGGGATACGTTGGCTTCAAATCTTGAAGTCGGTGCCTTCGCCTTCGACGATGCCTGCTTGTCGCACGCTGCCGTCGGAAGCGACGAATTCACCAGCCTTGGTCAAATTGTCGTAGAGGCCAGATACGTCCACGCGCTTCACCACAGACTCCTCACCAAGTGACATGGTCAGAGAGTTGGTGATGGCACCAAGTGTTTGCATGGCGCGATCACGGTGGGTTGCATCGATCGTGTGTTCGGAGTATCGGGCTTCTTCGAAGATGGACAAGAAGTCGTCAAGTTGGTCCACAGGAACCATGTTGAAGGCCGTCCTTACAGCTGCCTCAAACTCACGAGCGGTTTCGTAGACTTTCTTCATGAAACCGTACTTCTTGAAGTGCTTGACAAGGCTCTTGTAGCAGTCGAAGATGGCCGCAATGTACTCGTTGCTTGCCTCGAGTTGCATCATGGCATCGGTGAGGATACCTCGCAACGCTTGCACCTGACGGCGCTCTTGGACGCGCTGGTAGTAGATCGCTCCCGCAATGAGCAAGGCCATCAGGACGATGGCGAACCCGAGGAGATTTCCTGGCGAGAGCAGCCCATTGCTGCCTCCGAGGGCTTCCGCCTCCTTCCAAGTGATCTCGTGGGTGATGTTGTCCTGCGAGGGTGCGAAGTACGTCGAACCAGAGTAGTAGGCGGTGATGCGCCAAACACCAGTACATGGTGTACCGTCGCAGTCCTTGCCGACGAACAGCCAGTCGAACGACGCCACACCTTGTTCATTGGTGCGGGTCTTGTTGTTCAGGTCTGAGACAATCCATGACCCGGTGAGGTCATCGTAGTATTCGTATGCGAAGATGACTTCTTCATTCTCAACAGCCAAATCCAAACGGTCTCGCAAGAGCGCAATTTCACCGTAGACCAACTCACCTTCTGAGATGCCGTTGCTTCCTGAATTGCTCCATGTTTCCTTGACCTGCAAGTCAACACGAGAGCGGACGAGAACTTCCATGTCCATGGCAGAGCCGTTCAAAGCATTCGAGTTGTCCTTGTCGCATCCACCGGGGATGTTTCGGTCAGGTTCAAAGGCCACACGCAGGGTTCGGAACCCTTCGAGTTTACCTCCAGTGGTCTCAACGCCCCGCAAGGTTGGGTTTTGCGTTGGATCGCCACTGAACCATTCTACCGTTCCGTCAATGTCGCTGGTACGAACAGTAGCGAGCGGTCGAACGTTCTCATCGGGGTCAAGGTAGATGTTCAGGCACTTTCCGCCTACCGATTGTCCATTGGACTGGGCGAGGAAAGCGTCGATGTGGAATGATTCCTTCAGGTACAGCACTGGATACCGAGACCCGTTCGGCGCAACCCACTGATCAACGCTGGACTTGAACGGACCAACTTCAGTGATTTGCAGCGTCGAGTTCGAGAAGACGTCAAACTCAGTTTGTACGGTCTTGTTCTCGTAGCGGTAAGCGTCGTTGTTGTCGTAAGCCGAATAGGAGACCGTGACCTTGGCTTTCCCTGCCATCACGTCCGAGAGTGGACAGGTGATGGAGAAGCGTCCATCGATGTTGGTCATACCGGACTGACATGCAACTGGGCCGGTCTGTCCGTTCACCATCTCGTAATTGACACGGATGTTTCGATCGGTCAGGTTGACTCCGAGTTCATCGGCAAGATGTCCGGTGACAACCATCGGCTTTGGAACGACTTCGCCAGTGAGCGGATCGAGTTGGCTGGTGTAAACGATTTGATCGTCCACTGCCATAACGGTGCGTCCAATGAGGTTGAATCCATTGGCGTTGTTGGTCATGGTCAAGCGGAAGTGATCGTTTCCAGGAATCTGAGTGCACGGGTCCCATGCGCCTTGGATACCGAGGTAGCTCACGTCCAGAGGCTTGCAACCTTCATTTGGCAGCGTCTCTCGGAATCGCAAAATGACGTTCACTGGTCCAAATCCATCTGGCAAGAAAGATTCTGGATCTTGACGCAAAAGGTCCGGCCTCAACGGGGAGATGTTGGATTTGAGACAACCAATGGTTTCCTCTGTTTCCAATCCATCACCGTCGAGGTCTCGATCCGGCGTGCCATCCCCATTTCCGTCATAGAAACACAAGTGGGAACCGTCTGTCTCCACTTCTGGCAAAGAAATCACACCGGCGTTTGGAGACAAAGTGGCGATGACTTGTCGGTGGAGGGTCCCTTGGAAGTCGGTTCCTTCGAAAACGACGTCAACCAATCCGCCGTAGGGCGTTTCGCTTCCGGAAAGGGCTGTTCCACCCGCATCTCGAACGCTGGTTTTGTTGTCGTCCGACACCTGAGCGGTGAAATCCCATTTATCACCTGACCGCCGCAGATTATCTTCAGTTGAGATGACCTGCATGTACGTTCGTGAGACAACCCACACCGATTGAGACACTGAGGTGCCCTTGAGCAATGGTGTACCTGCATACTCGAATTGGAGCGTGAAGTTGCCCAAGTCATCGGTTGCTGAAACGTTGAATGGAATTTCAAAGAATCCATTGCTATCGGTGTAATTCACGCCTGTTCGTCCGTCAAAAGACCAGGTGTAGTTTACGGCTGCATCCCGTACTGGTTGCAGTGAATTGTCCACCAACTTGGCCTGAATGGTCGTGTTCGTGTTTCGATACAAACGAGGAAGTGATGTGGTCAAGAAGTCGGTCGTACCAACCACAGTGACGTTGATGTAGGCGCCTGTTGGAGCCAACGTCGACGAGTTGCCTGTGAAGTAGTAAGCGGAGTTGGTGAAGTCAACACGCAGACCGTAGGTGCCGGAACCGTACTGACTGTACCACGACCAGTTGTAATCGTAGGTGGCGTCGCCGTCCTTCATGATTGGTCGTTGCGTGTAGGCTGTTTCACCTGCACCAAGGAACTGTCCGTTCTTGTCAACGTCCACTTGAAGTGCAATAGGGTCTTGGTCCCACGGGTCGTTGGTTCGGTTGGTGACTGTTCCAATCACTTGGAGCGATTCTCCAGTGTTCATTTCGGGGACGATTTCACAGCGAATCGGGCTGTTGGGGTCGTTGCGATCCACTGGACCACAAGGTGGCAAATTGCCATCGCCGCCGTTCACCAGAGAGATGAACCAGTGCGTGCCGTTGCCTGAAAGGAACGGACGGAGAGCAGCTGCCTGTCCTGTCAATCCTTCTGGCGTGCCGTCCCAAGACTTTGGATAAGGTTTGAACGCAGCGACATCGTTGTAGTTCACATTCGCAGCCGTGAGGGCCGGTTGATGGAACAGCGTTGACCAATCTCCGAAGGTACCATCGCCGTTGTTCACGGTTGAGTCGTAGTAGTAAATTGGACTCAATCCATCAAGGATGAGCGTTCCTTCGATGTTCATGCGATGCATGATACGGACGGAGAACGGTTCTGCCTCATCGCCATGCAGGTATGGGAATGGCCATTCAGTCGCCAATTCAGGAGAGACACGGGCGATAATTTCAATGTCGCCTGCGGGTAAACTCGTGTTGGTGTAATCATAGCGAACAACATCTCCGTTGCTGTCCAAAACCACATCGTGCTGCTTTGTCAAGTCGTTCCAAGTGATCTGCTCGTAGGCTCCTGGAATTTGCCCAACGCCATTGTCAGCCGTTGAATTCCATTGAACTTGCTTCCATGTGCCGCTGATGCCCAAATCTTGGACAAAGGTGAGCGAGGCCCATCCCGATGCGTCGGTTCGGTAGCCATTGTTGCCTAGGCCAGTGAAATTGGTTGGTTCTGTAAGGTTTCCAAACAAGCCGCCAAAGATGGAGAACGTGATGGGGGAATTTCTGATTCGGTTGTCAAACAAGCCGCGGTCCCAATCCGCATCGTAGTGGGCCTTGAAATCAAGCCAGAACGGTTGTTCAACGCTGCGGAAGTAGGTCCACGCGGAATAGTCCACCGTCATGTTGGCTTCAGCGCCAACAAAGTAAGACTGTGATCGGTTTCCATCAAAGACAAACATTTCAGTGACCTCGGCGTAGACTCTGTAAGTCGTGTTATCGCCAACGGTCAAATCTTCTGGGAAGAGGAACTGCCCAACGCTGAAGTTTCCAGCAGCATTGGTCAACACGTCGATCGTTTCAATGGCCGTCGTGTTGTTCGCGGTCCATTCAATGTGAACTTGGACAGGAAGTTGCGGTGCCGGTTCAAACACCTCTGTGATGGGGTTCACCCAATCAACATGGCCAGAAAAGATGGCTGGGCTTTGAGCGTCCAACCAAAGATTGTCGGGCAAGTTGAGCGAGATGTAGGTCGGAACCTTGTCGTCTGCGTCGAGTATTCCGTCGTTATCACTGTCCCAATCCGAAGTCAATTCATCCTCGACGTGGTCGAAGTCGGTATCGGTACGAGTATCGTTGTCGTCGTCGTCGTCAATAGCGTCTGGACCGGTGGATGAGTCGAGGGGGTTGGCCATGGCCTCGCCATCGCCGAAGTCATCGTGGTCCCACGGGTTGGTGGAATTGCGGTCAAATCGTGTTGGCCATAGCAACACTTCATCCTCGTCGTGCATGCCGTCCTCATCATCGTCCTCATCGATGTCGTCTCGAGTGCCGTCGTTGTCGTGGTCGAAAGGAGCAGTGATGCTGACGAGCAGCTCGACAGCGTTGGTCAACCCGTCGCCGTCCCAGTCGTCGTCCGCCCAGTTCACAATACCGTCGTTGTCGTTGTCCCAGGTGGACTGTTCTTCGCCCCAGAAACATCCGGGGAGGAGTTCTTGGTCGACGTCAAGACGCCCATCGTTGTCATCGTCGGGATCTTCGCCATCAGGCACACCATCGTTGTCGTTGTCGACGTCGTAGATGCTCGGGCTGCGCAGACCTTGCGACATGATTCCACGGTCCCATACCGATTGGTAGAATCCGTCGTCGTCCGCATCAGCATCGTTTCCATCGTCGTCGTTGTCAACACAGTTGGATCCTTGGAAGAAGTTCCCGTTGTTTTGACCGGTGTCGTCGTCCAAGTCGAAGTTGCTGTCGATTTCGAAGAAATCCCAGATCCCGTCGTTGTCGTCGTCGACGTCAAACCAGTCAAAGATGGAGTCGTAATCATCGTCCAAGTCGATGGTGGAATTGGTGAAGTCGCCGTCCACGTCTCCGTCAACGTCGTTCTTGAGAAGGTCGGCTCCAAGTTCGTCAGGGAAATCTGCTTCGGGTCCGTTGTCGCTGTTCCACTGCCAAATGCCTGAAGAGAGGCCAATCCAAGTGATGTAGGCGTCCCGGTTGTCGGTCATCTGGGCGTAAGAGATAGCGGAATCAATGACGCCATCGCCGCCGAAGTCGTAGTGCCAGCATCCGATGCCTTCAACAGGCGTACAACTCCAGTTGCCTGACGGTCCACCGGCGGTGGCACCTTGGTCAAAGGAAGCGTCAGGGCGGGTTGAATACGGCGAACCAAACTGAGCGTTCACGCCGTTCAATGGCATCTTGTACGCCACTGCATAGGAGTAGCCGCAAACGAACCCTTGGCCCAAGTTTCCGGCGGTCCAACCACAGGTCGACAGGTTGTAGCTGCCGCCCATCTTGACGTCGTTCACGTCGAGAATACCATCGTTGCCTTCGTCTTGGTCCCACCAGTCGGGCATACCGTCGGCGTCCTGGTCAATATCGAGTCCGTTGATGAGCGAATCACCGTCAGAATCGATGTCCCATTCGTTGGCACCATTGTATGGCGACCAGCGAGCAAAGAAGAACCAATAGAACTCAGGAACAACTCCAGGAGTCACCGGGTTGGTGGTCGCATCGTAGCCGTTGTAGTTGAGGACAACGTCAGCGAAGGGGTAGTGCTGGAACACCAAGTTCCAGTGGTCGGTCGAGTTGGTACCGTAGAGTTGACCGTCTGCTGAACCGTCGAGTGATCCACCGTCGTTCACGGGATAGTAAGGTGTGCCAAAGGCATCGGTTGCATCGTAATCAACCAAGCCGCAGTTTCCGTCATCGGGGTCGTAAAGATCGGACACACCGTCGTTGTCATCGTCCCAATCAATGCTGTTCTCCAATCCATCGCCGTCGACGTCTGAGTCCACATCGTTGGGCCCGTCGTCTCGATACAATCCACCATTGATTTGGTGAAGGTCGTTGTCGTTGTCAAAATCACAATCCCAGTCGATGTCAAGTATGTCGATGATGCCGTCGTTGTCATCATCCACGTCGTCCCAATTGCTGATTCCGTCGCCGTCCCAGTCGTTGAATTGAGAGAAGGAGGCCCGGCGGGTTTGACAGCGGGGGTCGGGATTGGTTGGGTTCGGGTTGGCTTGTGTCGGGCAGTTCCATGTTGCGACGTCAGCAGCAGAATCGAGCGGGAACGAGTCGTTCTCGTTCTCGATGTTATCGTTGTCAAGATCGTACGGAAGGTCAGCGCCTCCAACGGCAAAGTTTCCGAGATTGTCGGGCGATTCTGTGCCTCCCATGTCGGTATCAAGCCAGTCGTAGATTCCGTTGTAATTTTGATCAAACGGCCGTCGCAGGTCATCGTCAAGGTCACTGTCATAATCAATTTCGCAATCGACAGTCCCGTCGGCGTCGCCGTCAGCGCCTGGAATCTCAAAGTTCACGATCGAGACACCGGTCACAGAAACTTCTGCAGCGGAATTTCCGCCGTTAATGGTCAACACATCCCCTACCACGTAACCCGCACCTGGGCGGTTGATGGCGACGCTTGACACGACACCAGCAGTGGTGGTGATGTCGAGCGTCAGGCCTGTTCCAGCACTTGTTGACGAAGACGTGGCAACATTGGTCGCGTCTGCATAGCTTGCACCACCATCATCGAGGTTGAAGGTGGTGACACCACCGTTCTGAAGGCCCGTGTAATCAGCGGTCTGGTCGTTGTTGGTATCGATTTGAATGCACGTGTCTAGAAGTCCGTCGTTGTCGTCATCGGGGTCGACCATGTCGAGGATACCGTCGTTATCGTCATCCGTATCTGCGCTATCTGGCGTACCGTCGTTGTCGTTGTCGGGGTCAAGGAAGTTGGGGGAACCGTCTCCATCGAGGTCACCGTCAACGATTTGAGTGAAGGAGGGGGTGCCTTGTGCTCCGAAAGCGCCGAAACCAGAGGCTGTAGCACCAGGGCCATTCACTCGGTTGCGCTCCCAATCAACATAGTCAACGCCACCGGAGTATTCTCGGTATTCGTTGAAGGTCCAGAGGCGGTGAGCGTCGTACAGGTCAGCGGTGCTATCCATCGTCGACGTGATGGTTGCGTCGTAAGGATGAGCGTCCTCAACATCGAGGACCCCGTCGTTGTCATCGTCCGTGTCAAAATAATCCGGTGTGCCATCGTTGTCAAGGTCGCACGGCCAAGTGAATTGGTCAATGCGGCCGTCGTTGTCATCGTCCTCATCGTACCGGCCAGCACCAGCACCGTCGCTGTCTTCGTCGGTGACGCCGTCGTTGTCGTGGTCCATTGGATTCTGGTCGGAGAGGTAGAAGTTGCCAACGGCTCCAATGTCGGGGTGAGGGTGGTCGATGGTTGGATCGAGGTAGCGGTCGGTCGAGACGTTGCGGGGATCGAGGCCCTGTGCTTCGAGGGCATCGTAATCGATGGGCCCCTCGAGAATACCGTCGTTGTCGTCGTCCCAGTCGTCCACGTCGAGGATGCCATCGTTGTCGTGGTCGTAAGGGTCCGTGCCGTAGCAGCCGTCAAAGCGCTCGAGGAGGTCGTAAATACCGTCGTTGTCGTCGTCAAGATCAGCGAGATCGTCGATGCCGTCGTTGTCGTGGTCACCCGCTCGGGTTTCTTCGAGGAATGTAGAATAGACGGGGATCACCGATTCCAAGACCGATAGGTCGACGATGATACCGGAAGATACACCCGGGTCGGTCCACATCATGTTGGAGAGGGCCTCATGTGCCAAACCCAATCCGACATCTTGGGAGCCGTGCCATCCACCTTGACCTCCCTGGTCCGTGGATTGCACCGGCGTCATACCAATGTTGCCTCCTTCAACCAACCGTGTTTCACGGGTGGCCTCTGGTTGATCAACCACGGTTTGGACGATGGCCAATAGGCTGCTTGCCAACATCAAGAAAACAATGATGAAAGCCATGGAGAGTTGTTGTCGTTCTTCTATGCGTTGTGTTCGTTCTTTTGACAGCATACGGGCACCTCGTAATCGCTCTTCCACCGAGATACCCTATTTGAAGGGCGTGCCTCGATTGAGCGTTTCCGTATCACGGGGCATTGTGCGTATCATGCACCACGCAATCTCATGACTGTTTCATGAAATGAAGAAATGGAAAAAAGAGGCGCCCCGGGGCCTTGGCCCCGAAGCACCTGTTGTACCCGTCGTTGACGGTTCTTTGACAGACAGTTCAGCTCAACTTCAGAACTCGTAGATGTCAAGGATGCCGTCGTTATCGTCGTCGGCGTCCTCGTTATCATCGAGGCCATCGTTGTCAGCATCGAATTGACCTGTGAGGTCGTTACCGTCGTTGACTTCAAACCAGTCCAAAAGACCGTCGTTGTCGTCGTCCGTGTCGGTAAGATCCCAAATGCCATCGTTGTCATGGTCGTAGCGGTAGCTTCCTGCCACGCCGTCGGCTTCGTCAACATCCAAGATGTCGTCGTTGTCGTCGTCCGTGTCTTCAGCATCGTCCATACCATCGTTGTCGTGGTCTCGGGACAAATCTTCGCCCATGTCGCCAATGTCATTGCGGTTGTCAATTCCATCGTTGTCGATGTCGAGGTCAACAGCGTCGGAAATTCCGTCGTTGTCGTGGTCGTAGATGTTGGTGTTCGGGTCAGCATCGTTCACTTCCTCTCGATCATCGATGCCGTCGCCGTCATCATCGTCATCTTCAGCATCATCGATGCCGTCGTTGTCGTGATCCATTGGGTTGTCATCGATTGAATCGGGGATACCGTCATTGTCGTCGTCGTTGTCCACGTCGTTAGGGATTCCGTCGCCGTCGTTGTCGTTCTCACCGTTCTGATCTTGGTTGTCAAGCTGCTGGCCCTGCTGCTGTTCGGACTGCTGGCCTTGTTGACCTTGCTGTCCGTTTTGCGTTTGACCTTGCTGCTGCTGGTTTTGTCCGTTCTGGTTTTGT
>Ga0181422_1000312_pt1 | contig 15928 bp, 12 predicted proteins | sample 45SPOviralmetaG_FD_130147 | JGI IMG/M metagenome (GOLD analysis project Ga0181422, IMG submission 130147) | Marine viral communities from the oligotrophic San Pedro Time Series (SPOT) site, San Pedro Channel, CA, USA - 45 SPOT_SRF_2013-07-18 | ecosystem: Environmental > Aquatic > Marine > Strait...
AGTTGTTTAGTGGGTTATTTTCCATGTTGCCGATGTGAATAAGTCACCGGCGGAAAAAAACTAAACTTAGTTACCCCCTAGAAATGTCGCAAAAAATAAGATAATGCATATTGTGCGAAACAGTTCTGCTTCTTTCCCGCCGGTTATTGTTATGAAATGTATTGTAAAAGAACTTGTTCAGCCCATTTAAAAGTGAACTAATCCACAATTGGTAAATAATCGTTAATAATGCAAACATTTTCTTTACTACATGGCAAATAAGTTACACTTTCTCACTTTTTTTAATGTTTTCACGTATTTTTTGTTTCTTCTTCTCGACACCTTTCATTCGTAAAACTCGATAATAATTTGAATCGCCTCGGACTTTTTTCTTACCTGTTCCTGCCTGGCCACCAATTTGACCGAGTAGCTTGGCGGCCTCTTTAACAAGGTCTTTTCGGTCGATAATGATGTAATTAATGCGTTCACCGGTAAGAGCTATTGTATACCCTCTATACTCGTTTGACGATAGTTTATGCATGAAGTCCGTATTCATATTGGCGTTTAATTTCCACTCGCGTTTGATCGCATCAGGCACTCGTTGTTTTAAGTGATCAATACTTTCACCAAAACACTTACGGGTCATGCCACGATAGTACAATGTACACGCCATGTCGTTAATCCATCTTTTCTTACCTTTTTTCATAAATATATCATGCAACTGCTTGCGTTAATTTTGGCACAGATATTCACAAGATCAACCCTAAAACGGCAGAAATTGGCAGAAATTAATACCTAATTAACGCAAGGGCTTGTTTGCGGATATAGAGGGATATCAGTGCCTAATTAGCGAAATCGCTCGGCAGATTTAGCACCTGCTGTAGCCGCAGGTAGCATGAACCGATTACCAGGCATAGCTGGTGCTTGGCGGGTAATGCGATTGGCGGGTTGGCGCTTTGGCGCTTTGGAGTCTGAGGGCATATAGTTTATATTCCTCTCCCCCGCATCGAAGGTTCCCCGATTGCCGGTCGCCGATTTGATTTGTTCGGGGGAGAAGGCGACATAGATGTCACTAATATCACCTGTCATACCTATTGAATCATCAATGTTTCTAACTACTAAACCATCATGCCCTTTTTCTTTAGCAGACTTAATCGCCCTGGTCATTTCAACTGCATCAACGATTTGCTGATTAGGTTTTAATTTATACTCCAATGGATTTTGAAAAGATAAATATGCTTCAGTAACATCACCTAAAGGTTCATCGCTTATAATATCACCATAAGCTCTTTCGTAGGTGTATTGATCTGCAACTCCAATATCGTCACTAAAAAATATACCGCCCTCTACCTCTACCGCTTTTCGTAAATCGAATGTCTGTATATTAGGCTCTATACTCCCATGATAAACCACCAACGGCTCGCCGTTCTCATCGACTACCTTGGACTTGCCGAACCACTTCTTAAAGTATGGCGAATCCGTACCCTTCTCCTGCCATAGCTTTGCGGCCTCGGCTTGCTTCCCCTTCCCCGCACCCGCTTCGGAGGCCGGCATGAAGAGTTTGTCTCCAAAACCTCTGAGTTTTACCGATCTTTTCTTTAAAAACTCTTTATTAAATACAACCTTTCCATAGGAATTTATTTCCCCGCCCAAACGCCTATATAAAGACTCCAATCTTTCTTGGCTTAATTTTGGGGCATTAGGATCGGTATTACCGAATGCTTCTGCAAACCCAGTTACCGCCATTTCGTTTTCTTTGGCTGTATTTAATATTGATTTCAATGCAGGTATTCCTGCTCCCTTTTCCAATGCTCGAATACCTGCTAATTCTAAGTTGCCACTAAAATCGGTTCCAAGTTCAACAACTACTTTTCCATCCATAATTAGTTGACCCGCTTGTAACATCGGATGGCCTGTAAACTTATGACCTTTTGTCTCAAGTGATTTAATAAGATTATCATCCTTCGACATCGGCATGAAGAGTTTGTTGGAAGGTTCATCTCTGATAAACTCGTCCATATTTTTCCCTCGGCCTACAATGTATCTTCCTGAAGATTCATAGTAACTTGCCCCCTTCCAGGGTGCTTTACTCTTTTCGACACTAATACTATCGGGCCTGTACATATCTGCCTCAGACTTACTTTTATGTGGGCCTGAGATTATACCTTCATCCACAGTTGCTATATACCATTTATTAGGTTTTAGTTTACTATCGCCTGGCATGAAGAGCTTGTCGGTAATCTGCACATCGGCTTCGGGTTTTGGGGTATAAAGTTTCTGTCCTTGTGGAGACATCAAGTTTATTACTCTTTGCTCGTTTACGGGCGATGCTCTCCCTGATCGTTGTGCATTGAATACTCGATCTAATCGGAATGTTTTAGTGGCTGGACCGAATGGATTGTTCTTATTATTTATCCCTGCCATCTGATATCCGATTGCATTGAGAACAGGATTCATAGCGACTTGAGACTTGGTGATCCCTCCATGCAATGCATTTAGAAAGTTCAATTTCTTATTTGCGATGACTGGATCGGAATCTAGTCCTGTCCTGCCGTCAATGCCGTTGGCGGTGTTCTGCCTATACAGAGCAAATGCGTCCCAAACGGCATTGTCGTTTCCAAATAGTTCATCGTACATTCCGACAAGTTCTTTGGGTAATTTCTTGGGTTGTTTCTCGCCTTTGAGAAATTTTAAATTCTTTTGTATCTGATCGACATCATGCAGGCGGACCATGATGTTTCCTTGTGCGGTAAGCTCGAAGCCGAATGGCATGGTTGTACGGATGGCAAATGGTACAGCCTTTGCTTTTCTTCCCTGTGTGGCGGCATAATAACCGATAAGCATTCCTGCCCTTTCTCCGTCTCCTTCTCTTAATGCTCGGGAGATTTCACGAAGGGCGGCTAATTGTCTAGGATGAATTGGTCCTTTGGCGAGTTGATCAATAACTGCTTCGCTGAGTGCTGGTAAGTCTTTAACAAATGGCCGACCTTTATCGTTGGTTTCGACTTCTATGCCATTTCTTTTTAATACATCTGCGGCATGATCACCGGCGGCCTGTGAAACTTTTTCAGCCTCACCTTTAGTCATACGAATTGGATTACCCAGTGCATCTTTTTCGATCTCTCCTGTTTGTGGATTACTTTTAAATATTCCACCAGTGTTTAGTTTATCGACCACATTGGGGTTTTTCTGATCTTCCACTGAGTACAGAGTTTCAAACTCATCATCGATTGGTTTCTTGCCTTCTTCTTTGCGGGTTTTGCCGGTAAAGGGATCAGTGTATTCTGAACCTTCAATCTGTGCCTTCTTTAATCCTCGGACATCCTTGTAATATTTTTCTATTAAATTCTGTAACTCGGGGATTTTTCGGAGCTTACCTTTAAAGAGGTCTGTCGATGTGATAAACTTTCCATCTGCATTGAGTGGGAGATTCATCTTCAATAGGAAGTCTCGAAGAAAGGATACGCCTGTGATACCTTTTAAAGTTTCCTGCATCAGCTTTCCGACTGGTCCTTGGTTGAGTGCTTTCTCCCGTTTGCCGGTCAAAAGAAAATCGGCTCCCTGGTCGGCAAATATTTCTCTGCCGATTTTTTGTGGATTAGCTTCATATTCAGCAACAGCATCGGGGTCTAGTGATGTATCCTTTCGGAGACGATCCATATATATGTCTCTAAGTTGCATAAACTCATCGGTGTAAACGATGTTTCCATCTTTATCGTAGGATGCAAATTCACCTGGTGTCTTAGTCGTTTGATCGCCAAACAGTATCCGATTAACCATTGGAGTAAGTCCGTGGACTTCTATGAAGTGCGTAATCTCATGTGCCATAGTACCCTTTAAAAATCCTGTACCATTAGGATTATAGGATACCTCCATCGTTACAGGATTAAATCCTCCCTCCCCCTCGCTTGTCTGTTTAAATACAACATCGGGATGGGATAAACTGTAGCCTGCAACATTTGCTCTTATATTAGCCGGCAAGGCATCAAATTCTGCTCTTTCGTTTTTAGTTAAATGCTCACGATAGTATTGAATGTCACCTATTTGCTTGGCGTAAAGGTCGCCCTTGGTCTTATAGTTCTGATACATTCCTGCACCTGTTCCGAGTGCAGTGAAAGGTGCTGACATGACTGCACCTGCCACAGCACCACTTGCCTGCCCTCCTGATGCCACAAAGCCTATACTCGAAGGTATCGCCGCACCGACTGCCATGCCTGTGGCAAATCTGCCCATAGACTCAACAGGAGATCCTATTCTACCGAAAGGTCCGGCTTTGTCTAAAAAGTTTGCAACCTTTTGAGTCGCACCTGATATGGTTGGGGCTTGCCCGATTTTCTCTCCACCTGGTCCTACCCTAAAAGGTTGTGCCGATGGATTTACCTCTTTCACTGATGCCCTACCTCCTTGAGCAATAGCATCCCCTACTCTACTTACTAATCCTTCAGGACCAGGTTTCATAAGGATATTAAATTTATCCATCGTTGCTCCAGCGAGTCCTTGATCGGGAGTTGGGAGCATAGAAAGTCTACGGAAGAATGGTGTATGATCGCCCGTTCTTGCGAGAGTAAGTTCTGATCCGACTACTCGGGCATCTCTTGCGATGTTATCGAACAGGGATAATGCTTTGGGTCCAAGTAAAGTGGAAAGTGCGGCTATACCTGCTCCTCCACCTAATGCATCCGAGTCAATAGCAAACCCTGCGGCAGAACCTAGACCCAGGGCAGTGCCAAGCATATTTCTGTAATTTCTGTATCTTTGGCGAGCCGCCTGTTCGGTTATTTCCTCACCAGCATTTTGTGCGGCCGTTATAATATAACGAGTTGCCACATTTTCAGGCATGAAGGATATAAGTCGCGCCACTTTTATGACAGTCGGTATAGTAGCACCTGCAACTGCTCCGACAGGTCCAGCCACTAAGCCTCCAACAGTAGCACCGGCAATCTCAGGATTGAGTTTGGCCGCAGTGTTCGCAACTCTACGGAGTTTGCTCATCTGATCGGATGCCTTTGTCGCCTCCTGAACTAATGACATACCCATCTTTCCGGCATCGGTTGACTGGTCAAATGTTTCCATTGCGACCTTGCCGAGAGTTTCGGGTGAGGCTTTACCCATAAGTCGAAGGTGTAGCGAGTTGCTACCATACTTCTGTAAAATCTTTTGCTGTTCTGCTAATTCGCCTGCAACTCTTTCAGCCTGTTGTGCTACCCTGCCCTTAACTAAAGCATCATCCGGCAACTTTTTAAGTATGTTTTGATACTTTGAAAGTTCCATTGTTTTCTGCTGAACATCTGTAAGAGTTTTGAGCATTCTGCCTTTAAGCCCAATTCTCATTGGAGAGGTTACGGCCTTGGCTACAGGAGCACCTGCAAGATTTAAAGGATCTCCGACAATCTCAAATGCTAATCCAACGCCTTCGCTGGGTTCCTGGTAGCCTGTACGAATATCCTGCTCAAGTTGTGAACTGAATGACATTTTTTCAGGCTCGATTCCGACTGTGCTTTTTATTGCATCGACAGGATTATCCATTACCCATGCCGCTAATTCAGCGGCAGTTTCATACTCTGAATTTACTTTATCAAACCCGATAGCCGAGTTTACATAATCTAGGATTTCTTCGTCATCCTCCTCATCCAGTGTAATTTTATTTGCAAGGTATGCACCCCCTTCGAGCAAAAACTCAGGAGTCTTAAATGCCCTTGCCATTCCCATACCTGCCGATGCCTTAATATTATCGGTGGCATAATCCATAGCGGCGGCTTTTACCCGCCCTCGGGCATCTTTGTTTTTGGTGTAAAACGGCATCCCTGTATACTTCAATGCCTCGCTAATTGGATCAAAACCTAGATCGCTCAAACTTTCCTGATTATCAAGTAGTCCGAAAAGATATTTTCCTGCCACTCGGAACTGCTCTAAGTTTTCAGTTTTATCGTAAGCTACAGGCTCATCGTCTAACTGTAATACTTTGGAATAGGGAGATGTCAGTGGATCGATTCTTGTGCCGAGCTTACTGACCATATCTCCAAGACTTGAAAGCATACCAGGTTGCTCTTCATTTTGAATTGTCTCAGGATCATCTTCTACATCAAGAATAGGTGTGCTTGGTGTATCGAAGAATCCATTTTTATATGCGGCGATTTTAGCGTTGTCTGATAATTGCGATGCACCATATGGCCGAACCACTGTTTTAGCGGCTTCCCAAAAATGCTGTTCCGATGGTTCCACGCCATCATCCAATTCCAATATCCCTTGCAATTGTGGTAGCTCGGGGTGACTAATCTCGTACTTAGCCATTATCTTATGGGAGTAAATCTTCCACCACTTGGTAATTGTGTCGGTTGAAAGGGCGGTGGAGAGGAACCTTGGTTTTGAGGGGGTTGTCCTTTTGATTGCGCGTTTTGAGGTAATTTAATGTCAGGGAATATTACCTCCTCAAAAAGTAAGTCAGCTTGATCGGGTGTTAGATTTCGGTTTTGCTTATTAATTGTTCTGTCAAACTTTTGCCTAGTTTGGCGTATTAAGGGATCAATAGATTTACCTCTAGCATCTACTATTTTTTTAGCTTGGGTAATAAAATCTTGCCTTTGATTCTCGTCAAGCCTTTGCCCTTTTGACCAATTATTAAATAAATTACGAATTCGATCAGGCACTCCTGCGGCATTTTGTGCGTTAGCAAACTCTCCTTCTCTAACTGTACTACCAGGATCAAGAACTTTCATGTATTGAAAGATCAAACTTAGGTCACCCGCGGCTGACGGGTTTTCTGCCGCTGAACTTATCGTATTATAAGATATAACGACATTTTTATAATCTTGTACTTGTTTATTTTTATCGAAATTAGCACTGAGATCGTTTAACGGCTTGTCAAATAATTGCCTTGTTGTCTCTTCCTTATTTTTAAGGTCAATTGCATCTTTTGGGTCTATTCTATTTGACTCTGCTAAATCTGCCTCTGCCTCTTGTAGCTTAATAAACCTATTATAGGCCAAATTGGGATCAAGTTGATTGTCTTGAGCAAACCTCGCGAAATCAGAAGATCCAAGTTCGCCAGCAATTACTTTTGGTTGCTGATCCCTTTGAGCCTCTAAAAATTGATTCCTCCGAGTCGGATCGCCTCCCAATGCAAATAATCCTGGTTGTGCCTGTTCAAAGTTTGCCTGTACTGCTGGGTCTACTGTTTCCGATAGCAACTTTTGTTTAAAATCTGTAGCTATCTGTTCTTTCTTTTGTTCATCTTCCATTTTAGCCGCCACCTGTGCTCTATTCGCACCACCTTCTGCCCTTTGAGCGGCGACCCGTAACTTGGCAATGTCCATCTGCTGGTCACGGGCAAGCTTCTGATTAAACATCTCTAATGCTTGGGGAGATTTAGTCATCGCATTTGCATCCTCCTCATTAGCACCATTTCGCATGAGATATTCCTTTAGAGCATTCTTCTGCTCCTTCTTCTCCTTCCCTTCAAAGTATGCGGTGGCCGCCTGTCCGAGTGCATTACCGAATGCCTCATTCGCTCGAGCCTGTGCCGCCCCTGCTGTCTGAAAGGCTGAGAAGTCCATCCGTCCCAAGCCTGCCTGTACTGTATCGCCAATTGCCATAGTTTTATCCTCCCATAGCACCACCAGCGATGCTTCCAATCATGTTCATAAATCCACTCGCCATTCCGCTTGCCGCCTGTTCGCGAGCCGCATAGGTGTTCGCCAGGTAATTCGCACGATTAGCCGCATCCTGCATTCCGATATTCACACCCGCATCAGGATTGATCCGAGTTATCTGTTCTTGTGGCATCCCAAATAAAGCCGCTCTTTCGCCATAGCCTTGCTGGGTGTAATTACTTCCACCTCGAAGCATAGCCATTGGATCGACAGAGGTAGCCCGATTTAAACCACTCGCATAACTGCCTAAGCCTTGTGCCTGTTGACGATTATCGCGAATTATGTCCCGTAAATAATCTTCCCTGCTCATCGCCTCGGCCGCGATTGCCGCATTGTCCATATCCCTGCCTCGAGCCACCAATCCCTCCCGAGCCGATTGAGTCGCCCTGCGTCTCATTTCAGGAGATAAGTCCTGAATTTGTGACTCTCTAAATGCCTGGTCGGCTAACTGATTTGCCTGTTCCACGCGAGCCTGCATGAGTGGATCGGACGCCCTTACCGCCTGATTTAAATCAGCACCAAATCGATTGAGCATCGATATATCAGAACCTGCCTGACGCTCGGCCATTTGTGCTCCAAAGTCCTGTGCTCGTCTCGCATTTGATTCCGCGAGATCCGCCATAGGATCAGCGGCTCGCTGGGCAAGGCTTATCTGTAAGTCCTGATACTGCGGATCGTACTGTTGACGAGTCTGTAAGAGCTTACCCTGTAAAGCGGGGTCTGCCATAGCATCTACATAATCGCGAGCAGATTTACCGACATCAAGTTTTGGCATGGGAGGTGGTTTCTTTCCTCCACCAAAGAGCTTATTTAAAAAGAACGATGGAACGCCCGAACTATTTACAGGTTCTCCCGCCCCACCCGCATCCTTGAGCATTTCTGCCTCTTCAGAATTTATGTAAGCGAGCGATTCTCCCTGTGGTGCCGCTGAGTTAAGAAGAGAGGCAGCTTGTTTAAGAGGATCATCGGGTGCAAAGGATGGAATCCCTTCAGGAGTCATAGTGGGAACTGATGCTCCCGAGTTTCTGAGAATCTCCTCTTCCATCGGATTTATGTATGCCAACTTCTCGCCCTGTGGAGGTTTTGGATTCATGATTTTACTGCGAGATTCCTGAAGGTAAACCATGTCATCAAGTAACTGGCGATCCTGTGCCGATAGCTTGCCTGACATCTCAGAGATTCTTTTCATATTAGGGTCAGGCATTGGTTCTGCCTTTGGCTCCCGGTTAAATAGTTTGTCGAAGATATCCATAATAAATCAGGTTTTAATAATATAATTTAAAATGATTGTTGGTTGGACATTGTTGTGTGCAGAAGATGCGTTTTGAGCCGCAACATCATTTGTCTCATTAGTTGACTCTAATACTCCATTCCCTTCATCTCCATACGCCCAACTACCTACTGTAGTACCTGTATTATCACTATCATCAACAGTATGTTTGTGAGCAGGCATTCCCGATTCGGCAGAAGTTAAGAGGTGTTCTTCTTCACCTAATGTTCCACCCAACTGATCAGCCTGTGCATCGGTTAATACATTAGCAGATGTCCCTCCCATGTCATCTTGCCCGGCAATGACTCGGCCTCGAAGATCGGGAATATTAAATGTGGTTGAACCATCCCCTACGCCGTAATCTGTGCCAATTGCTGTAAATAAATTTGAGTATGTTGAGCGACTAACTGCCGCACCATTGCAAAACAAATAATCATTTGGATTGCCGGGCAAAGCTGAACCTGCATAAGGCAGAACAGTACCTGATGGCATAAGCACACTTACTGCCGCACTGTCCAACTTGGCCGCAGTCACTGCTCCATCCTGTATCTTGGCAGTAATGACTGAGTCAGTCGCCAGTTCGTTAGAACTAATGCCTGCCGATTTGACCTTTAAGTATCCACCTGATCCATCGACCTGAATGGTGGAATCATCTGCGGTCTGATTCGTACCTGTTCGAAAGGTTGCCAGGTTGGCGATGTCCTGCAACTTGGTTGCTGTCACCTGGTCGCCTGATGAGAATGATTGTCCTGTTTGTAATACTGCCATGATTTATTTCTCCTATGAAACTGATGTGGTGGATCGGTCTGTAATTCTAGCGTCCACCTTGGCGGACCGAAGGTAGGGTCTGCCATTGGTTGGTTGAAAGTCTGCCTGTACACCGAATCCCCTTTTATTAACTCTAAGCCTTACCGATGCCTCTTCTGAGTCAGGGAGATTGCTACCGAGTAAGGATGATACGCTAATGGATTGGGAAGTAGAATCGGGATCTTCGGTGATAAACTGAATATCACCATCAGTCGAAAAGCCCGTATTCGATTTAACATGAAGCTCGGCTCGGCTAAAGGTTTTACGATCCATTGAGTCAGCATCGTACTGCCTGGTGGTCAACTGACTGACCACGGGAATTGTTTCCGATTGAGCCTGCCCGGCGGTTAGGGAAACAACATCGCCTCCCTCAAAACCATCCACCTTATGAACGCCACCTTCTTCGGTAGTTAAATATAGAGCGTTCTGTGCTCCTTCGCGGGCAACGATCAGATCGCGGATAGCAAACTCGGTGGAGTTTACCTGGTCGATGGATTCAAATCCTCCGTTGATAAAATTATATACGATAATCGCATTGAGCTTAGTGGCATCTCCCCGCCCAGGTGCTGAATCCAATGGAACTGCAAGCCAATACCTCGAGTCGAAATAGACGGCACATGACAGGTGAGCATAGTCCTGATTTATTCGGTCCACAAATGGTTGGATGGATTCCGATAAAGGTGTGCCTGTACCCCGCAAATTATATTCATCCAGGAAGGCCACAGAATAAATCCCTTGATCTGAAAGGAACAGAATCTGATTGGCCACCTGAACGATTGACTTACGAGCAGATGCCCCGATCTCAGTGGTTACCACATTGGTTTTTACATCGGCAAGAGATCCACTTACGCCTGTCATTAGGTGGATCGATTTACGATTAAATATCGCAAGAGTATCCTGAGTAAATGGTTGGATGCCTACCAGGAAATCGCTTTTACCGGCAGATATTCTAAACTGATTACCAATCCGATCATAAGTATCTGAATCAAGAATGTCGGATGCCACAATCTCATCACGATTCTTCCGATCAGTCGGTGATACATCTGAGGTAAACCAATAAGGAACCCATAGTCTACGCTGATGAAACTGTCCCCAGGGAGCCGCCGGCATATGGATGAATCCTTTTCCGATTGCTAGTTGCCGGGAGGCAGTAAGGGATGCTGTTCCATCCTCCACTCCAAGATTAAATGTAAACTGGTCAGCAGTTGGTGTGCTGGTAACAATCGCATTTTGATTTACGAATAAATCGAACGGGGATGATCCATTTCTAATAGTGATCTCATTTCCGATTTCCAACCCATGATTTACCACATCCATTGTCACCACTCCGCTTGATGCTGTGGCGGTGGTATCGGTAAGATACTGTGGTGCTGTATAAGTTCCACGATCTACCCGAGTGAAATCTTCAAAATATTCAGCCTGTGCTCCTGATACATTAAATGTGGCAGTCTGTGAGGATGCCATTGTGACAGTAAACTGAGTGTCATTTATCCTGGTGATCTGATAGCAGTCATTCGGATTTACAGTCCAATTTCCCAAGTTAGTCAGTGTGACAAAGTCACCGGTTACCCGTCCATGATTAGTGGATGTATTAACAGTAATCGTCTGACCCGATTGGGATGCTGAAGATATTCCGATTGAATTAAGTGCCGGGCTTGCTGAAAGAGTGGTCTTACGGGAGCGGAAGATAAACATCTTGTCGAATCCCTGAGTCATCCCTACGGGTCCATCTACAGTTTCCCCTCCCGCTTCGTACCGGCATTTAAAAAGTGCTGAGTCTTTCAGACGAATGATGACTGCAAGATTATTGGTGGCCGAAAAAATATAATCGTCATTGTTCGATGAGGCATCGCTATAAACTGCTGATCCATAAACTGCATTTACTCCATCATCGTTAATGGTAAAATTTAAAGTCGTTGCGATGGAATTGCCGGTGGAACAGACGGATGTGTTTCCGACTGATGCATCCTGTACTGTGAAAGTAACATTACTTCCAGCATTGGCAAAAGTCAGTGTCTTGGTCGTAAAATTGACAGAGACTAATGCATGAGTGCCATTAATTGAGGAATCAACATCTGCAATGGTTATATTTTCGCCTGGAATAAATGATAAACTCGGAGTGTCATCCAACACGATTGTTACCACTCCTGATGATCGGGATGCTGATTGGATAACATAGGGTAAACGAATTGCATCTGTTCCTGATGTGATCGATCCGAACAGAGTCGATAAACCTTTGCGTGGTTGCCAAGTCCCATCGTCATTCATGCGACCATTCTTGGATAGAGCTACCTCGCCAGGTTTCAATTGATTAGGTCGCAGACGGGCATTCATCCGCAGAAAGAAGGTGTCTCCTTCTGTCACGAATGGATCGTCTAGTTTGCCGTATGACCTGTATCTGCTCATGTGACAATAGTTACATCGTTAATTCTTGCACCAACATGGTAAAGGGACACATCGACATACAGATCGTTTCCGTTGGTTAGCGTTGGTTCGGTGTAAAAGGTTGCATAGTCTTGCCCTACTTCTTCTACTGCCTCGAATCTTACACCACGAAGCCCTTGACTATGATACCCTTTAGCATTGCCATCTAAGTCTTTTAAATAAAGTGCTTGGTCGGATGCTCTAACAGTATAAACCTCGTACAACTCACCTATAGTAAGAGTCCCTGATCCGTCTAATGAAATTACAAGAGGTCTAGATGCTAAGAGATAGTTGTAATTACTACCTGAAGCTGTTTCAAAAACAAAGTTTGGATTCTGACCATAAACAGTTTCTTTGCGTTGATACTTTATTTCGTTGGTAGATGCGTAATGTCGTATTCTGAACCAATCACCGGGTGTCACGCTTTTAGTGCCTATAGTATTGGTTGTGCTATCAATTTCTAAGTAAGGCGAATCTACATTAAAATCTATATCGCTGTACTTTAGTCCTACCCTGACGCTGTCAGAACTCCATTGAAACTGTACATATCCGTCTGAGTTACCATCTATCTTTTGTACTGAAGAAGCTCCTGCATTGAATCCGTTTGTACCGCTTATCTTTTCTAAACCACCTCCGGCATATGCTTGTACAGAACCGCCTGAGATTGCGCCTTGAAACACAGAAATGCTTGATATTGAACGCGTTCCGTGTAGCGTATCTAAGCGTATTCCTGCCATTGCGTGATCAGCAACAGTATATTCAACAAAGCCGGTTGAAGGGGGTATCTGCACAACATTACCGTGTATATTACCGTCTGCTTTAACGAGCCTGAAACCCGCATTACCTGTGTTCGTATCGTAGCGTTCTACCTTAACAATAATCTTTGTGCCGATAGCTAACGGGCTACTGAACATCTGTTGTATTGCTACAGCGCCGTTTACACCGTCAACACGCCCAAGCGCTAATTGATCGGCGTCCAAGGTTCCGTTTTGTAATACCCAATTCGTGGGAACGCCGCCTGTAACGCTACTAAAATCGCCGTTGGTAATCTTCTCACCACTTAGGTTTATCTCCGTAAGATTCGTCCAACTGACGGGATTACTAATTCCTTGGATGCCTAAAGTCTCTAGTGATGTTACACGGGTCGCTAGATTACCAAGACTAACTCGAACATTACCTAGGCTTACCTGACTCGCAAGCAACGCCATATCCGACTCCATCGTGGAAATCTTCGTGTCCTTCTGATTCTTGTCGGTTTCTAGTGTGGCTACCCTGTTATCTTTATCGTTTTTATCAGACTCTAAGTTAGCAATCTTGGTATCCTTTACTGCCTTGTCATCTTCTAGGGTTACTATCCTAGTTTCCTTGAGATCCAAGGATGTTTTGACATTTCCCAATGATACGCGAGTTCCATAATCTTCTCTATTATCTGATGAGATTGTGCCAAAGCCGGTTAACCGGCACATGGTGAAACCGCCTGTCTTAATATCTTTTAACGCAACAGTCTTCACTTCTTTATCTCCTGCCAAAGTTTTAGGGACATATAAACCAAGGTCACTAGTCCGACCGCAATTCCAATTACCGAGTCAAATGCAGACAGACCGAAGGTGGCCGCTGTGCCTGACATTCCTAAGACTGACACTCGATCAATCATCATTTAAATAGGCAGTCCAAAACTATGATACCTATTATCAAGCATACAAATACAGTAACCATCTTTCCCCTCTTAGAGAGTGTTTCGAATTTCTTTTTTAGTAAGATTAAGTTTTTCATTTCTGATCAGAAGGTCGAGGGAAGGGAGGTCGAGTGGTGGATCGAGTGACTTCTGTTTTGGCACATCTTTTCGCCACAAAAATAGGAATTGCCAGGTAACATCCTAGAATGACTGCCGCTCCGATTAGGATTCTTTTTATGTAGGAAGTAAATTCAGCGAATCCGCTCTGATGCTCGGCCATGCCTTGAGCTACCAGGGCAGATACATCGCCATGAGTCAAAGCCTCAATCGTTTCCTCGGCCTCTACGAGTGCATCTGCATTTTTTAAGGCTTCCCCGCTTACAGCACCGATGCCAGCACCGAGTGCCGCACCGCCTGGTCCCGCAAGACTTCCTGCACCTCCTCCGGCAATAGCTCCTAATGTCGGATATGTCGAACGAAGCGAACATCCCGCCAATAAGGTAAGTGCCAAGAGTGCATAGATCATTAAGGATTCGCGTCAGGGTCTGTCCACTCCTCGCCTGCTAAGATCTCAAGCATCTCGGAATGTGTGTACTGCGTTTTACCCGCTAGGAATGATGGTGTTTCACCCTCGAACTTTACGAAGGTCTGAGTACCCGCAAGGTTGTACAATAAAGTTTCTGCTGAGGTTTCTAGAACCTGATTAAAATCGACCGAAGAAACTTCGGATGCGTCAATGATTACATAATTTCTGCTCATAATATTTTAAGAGGGTACATCAGTTGAAAAAGTTGGCCCGTTAGTAAGAGTACCGTCATTACCTCCACTTCCTTGGTCAGTTATAGTAGTGCCTGTTCCGCCATCATTATCGCCCATACGATAGTATAATACGGGTGAGTAAGAAGATATATCAGTAGGTACTCCGCTATTGTAGATCGCGGTAATGTCAGAAGCGGATAAAGCTGAAGTCCATATTCCTACTTCGTCAATTTTGCCGTTCGTATAAGTCCCTACACCCGATCCACCTCCAATTAAAACTTGCACTCCATTATTGTTAAGAGTAGCGGCATTTGACCAAGTAGCAGTTGCTGATGATTGAGAATTATCGCCATTGTAGTAGACCTTGATAGAAGTACCATCGAATACGAAAGCGGCATGATACCATGTGTCTGTTGAAATTACGGGGTTTAAACTATAATTGGCTTCTTTAATCCCATCACTAGTGTACGCATCCAAACGCAATCCTTGCCAAGAAGCAGTACCTGCATACATCGAGAATCTAAAGGCACGATTTGATCCTCCACCTGCATACTGATTAAGTAAATTAGGTGAAGTAGCTGTTAGATCATCGTGCTTGACCCAAGCGGAGACAGTAAGAGCAGAAGCACCTCCTACATCTAAGCCTGTGCTTACATAATCATCCGTGCCATCAAAGTCTAGGCTGTAGGTGTTAGGAAAACCACCGCCACCACCAGGTACTGCGGATATAGCCGATGCTCCGAAACTTGGAAGTATAAAGGTCATCGGACTTAGAGTGCTGTATCGCCTGCTAGAACGAATGAATCTGCCACGCAACTGATCAAGCCTGTTACTGCATACTGCCCTGCGGTCTTTGTGTGCGAAGACTGATTATAGAAAGTTCCTGAGAAGGTAATTTGCCCCGCTCCGTATTGTATGACTGTACAGTTGAAACCTTCGCCTAATCCGCTTGGCAGGGTAAGCGTAATTGCAGATCCGTTGGTGAACTTAATCACCTTTCCGTTATCTCCTGCTAAAAGCGTGTAGGTGGTTCCTGTCTGCTCATTAATACTTGCGTCAAAGCCTGATATCGCAGTGCCGTCAAAGTTGCCATCGGTTAAGTCACCCGCATCTACTGTCACCGCACCTGTCTTGCCCGCGACAGACTGAACAGGTGCTAGGGACATTAGGTTGCTCGCTGTAACTTTTTTAGTAACAGGTGATCCGCTAACATCATCAACGATTGGTAAAACATCTGCCCCAGCGGGTGATGGAAGATCACTAAGATCAGTAATTTTTTTATTAGCCATTTTATTTAATTAGTTAAGATTGGTTCGTTTAGTTCAGTTCGTAGGACTTCGTCTGCCTCGGTGGATAAATAAGGTG